>Ga0224497_10000289_pt1 | contig 38041 bp, 32 predicted proteins | sample SF_Jul11_sed_USG_4_FD_167970 | JGI IMG/M metagenome (GOLD analysis project Ga0224497, IMG submission 167970) | Sediment microbial communities from San Francisco Bay, California, United States - SF_Jul11_sed_USGS_13 | ecosystem: Environmental > Aquatic > Marine > Sediment | place: USA...
GTCGGTATTCTGATTATCGGATCCACGCCCTCGAGCACCTCCCAATTGTGCTTCCAGTTACGGTACCAGTTGATGGCCCCGGTAAAGCCGCTGGTGGCGAAAGCCGACGCGTAATAGTCGCGTTCTGCCGCGGACAAGAGCGGGTCCCCGCTCTGCGCTTTCCGCGACAGGGGCTTGAGAAGGCTGATGACCTTACGTTCTGGCGGAAGCCTGTCGAACACTGCGCGGGGAACCTGGTTGCGGCGCATCGTGACGTCGAAAAAGTGTGCGGTATCGGCCGCAAATACCCGATCCGACTCATGCGAATCCTGGAAATTGACGATGTAGAAATCTTCGCCGAAACGTCGTCGCCATATTGAGACAGGGTCCTGCGACGGGCGCGGGTAGTGCGGAATATTGAGGATGACCAGTTTATCGATGCGTTCGGGCGCGAGCATAGCCATTTGCCAAAGCAAAATTGCGCCCATGTCATGGCCGATAAATACGGCACTTTGAAGTTCCAGCGCGTCGAGCAGGCCGTGAATGTCAGCGATCAGCTCTTCAACCCGATAGTCCGATACCCGCGGCGGTACGCTGGTCCTGCCGTAGCCGCGCTGATCCGGTGCGATCGCCCGGAAGCCCGCCCTCGCCAGCGCCGGGATTTGATGGCGCCAGGAGAAGGCCAGCTCGGGAAAACCGTGCAGCAGAATGACGGGTAGTCCGTTTCCCTGCTCGAAGACGGCCATACGAATACCGTTTGTATCGACGAACTGCGGTTCAGGAAACATAGTTCGTGATTTGACAGGAATACGGCGAAAACCGCAAAGTGGCTCGGGACGAGTGCCGCAAGTCTAACCTGGGCACAGCGTATGAGGCGACTATGCGCGACAAGTTACTGAAGCTGCGGGCGGAGCTCCAGGCCGCTGACGAAACGGCCCAAGGATCGGCTGCGATCGTCGAACTGGATCAATCCAAAGTCGGTCGGCTCTCGCGAATGGATGCCATACAGGCACAGGCAATGGCCAAAGCCTCGAGTCAGCGACGCGATGAAATGCTGCAGCGAATCACGGCGGCCTTGAAGCGTATCGATGACGGCGAGTACGGCCTGTGCCTGAAGTGCGAAGAGCCAATCAATCCCAAGCGCCTGGAGTTCGACCCGACGGTATTGCTCTGCATCGACTGCGCGAGTAAAACGGAAAACGACTGAACGCTAGCGCGGCTGAAACGGATTCTCGCGTCGGTAGCCTTCCGGTGCCGCGAACAGCGCTTGCTCCAGATTCTTCTCGGTCACCGAGTCCAGCGAGGATTTCCGCACGATTACGCCGTTCTCGTAGTCGGTCGTGAGTACCGGGAAACCGTCGATCTGATCCATTAATTCGCCCGGGTTCACGCCTTCGTGGACATTCATCGGCATTGACTCCGTCAACTTCGTAATGTAATTCGCCATTTCGCGAAAGGCTGCCATCACTTCATCGCCGCCGTCGATCTGGTCCAGTTTCGCGGCGCAGACCTCCTGGGTCTTCTGAGCGCCCTCGAAGATTGCGTACTGTCGACACGTGCGCGACTGCCACTTGCCGTTGCCGACTGCCTCGACCCTGGGCGGGGCAGACGCGGTGTCCTGCTGCCCCATCATCTCACCCATTCTCCCTTTCATCATCTGCTCGACCATTGCCCGCTGTTCCGGCGGCATACGCGCAAGCTCTTCCTGCATCTGCTTCATGGCATCGCTGATCTGCGCCGATACTTCGTTGATCATCGCTTCGTCCATTACGACGTAGCTCTTTTCACGATGGTCTACGTACAGGAATTCGTCGCCGAGAAATATCATGGAAGATGCAATTTCATCACCGCGAACTTCATCCATGCGAACCATTTTCGACTGGGCGTAAATTGTCGCACGATCCGTCTCTTGCCCAGACGCGTTTTCGGTCACCATGTCCATAACCACGCCCGCGTTGGCAACGGGCGACAACAGAAAGAACGTTACGGTGGCTATGGCGATGGATCTCTTCATGCTGATTCTCCTTCGTTTATTGAAACAACGATCCAATGAAGGTCGCTTCAAGGCCGCTACCTTCCGAGCCGCCCGGGCGCTTCACCTTTGTCGTAAGACAGGCGTACCCCGAGCCAATAATAGTCGAATTTCCGAGGCCATGGTGCGTGGCTCGGCGATCTCGAGCCCGATGCGGCGGGCTGGCCGACAGATTCGAGACCGACTCCGGCCGAAGCATCGCCGATAAATGCTCATGTCGCTGCCAACTTGATGCTGATTCGGGGACGGTGCCCCTCATACGCTGGACTTTTTGCGGGTTTCTCTTGTGTTTTGGCGCCGCGGAAAGTACTTTCTCCCGCAAGATGCTGAAGGGGACAAACAGGCAGCCCGCTTGAGCCACAGCGACCGGAGGATGGTGAGAGCTTCGGGTTTGAGTCTGCCGAATATCACCCTGGAGTCGCCTCCCGAAAGGGCTACGCGAGTGCGTACCGTGAGTAGGGCCGGCCGATTGGCTCACGAGACGGGCAACGGACCTTGTTTTTTGCAGCGGTCCACGAGGCGGTGCTGGTCGACAAGTCCGGTCCGCGAAACCGGGTGGTACCGCGACGAATACAGATCGCCCCGGGGTGCAAATGTGCGCCCGGGGCGTTCTTGTTTTTGAGGATTGAGTTTTGGCAGCCAAGAAAGCCGTGTTCAAAGAAGTCCAGGGCCGTTACAACGGGCCCGAGCTCGAAAAAGAGGTGCTGGAGTTTTGGCGGGAGCACGACGTTTTTGCAAGAACGATCGAAGCAAGCAAAGACGGTCCGCAGTTCAGTTTTAACGAGGGTCCGCCTACCGCGAACGGCAAGCCGGGTATTCACCACGTGCTGGCACGCAGCTTCAAAGATATATTTCCGCGCTACAAGACGATGCGTGGCTACCATGTGCCTCGTAAAGCCGGCTGGGATACGCACGGCCTGCCGGTGGAGCACGAGGTAGAAAAAGAACTCGGTATCTTTGACAAGAAAGAGATCGAGGAAAAAGTCGGCATAGCCGAGTTTACGCGGCGCTGTCGCGAATCGGTCATGCGCTATATCGGCGACTGGGAGAAGATGACCGAGCGCATGGGCTTCTGGGTCAACCTTGACGAAGCGTACTACACGCTCGACAACAGCTACATCGAGTCTGTCTGGAACCTGCTCGCGAAAATCTGGGACAAGGATCTGATCTACCGCGGCTACAAGGTTGTGCCGTACGATCCACGGATCGGCGCGACGCTGTCATCACATGAACTTGCGCTGGGCTACAGGGAGGTCGAAGACCCGTCGATCACGGTGCGTTTCAAAGTTGCGGACGAAAAAGAAACCTACTTCCTGGTCTGGACCACCACTCCCTGGACGCTGCCGTCCAATCTTGCACTCGCGGTCGGCGAGGACATCGACTACAGCTTTTGCGAATCCGGCGGCCAGACCCTTATCGTTGCGGAAGGTCTGCGTGAGGCAGTGTTTCGCGACATCGAGCACCTCGTCGTCAAGACCGTGAAAGGTTCTGCGCTCGTTGGTACACGTTACGAGCCGTTGTTCGATTACTTGAAAGTCGACGCAGCAAACGCTTTCACGGTAATGGCCGCGGACTTCGTCAGCACTGAAGATGGTACGGGTATCGTGCACACGGCACCGGCCTACGGAGTTGACGACCTGGCGTTTGGTCAGGCAAATGGACTGCCCGTCGTGCATGGCGTTGGGCTCGACGGGCACTTTGTCGATGAGGTCGAACCGGTGGCCGGCTTGTTTTTCAAGGATGCCGACAAGCCACTGATACGAATCCTGAAAGAACGCGAACTCATGTTTCGTTCGGAGCGCTACAAGCACAATTATCCATTTGGCTGGCGCACCGGCGACCCGATTCTTTATTACGCCAAGAACGCCTGGTACATACGGACATCGCAGTTTCAAGAGCGCATGGCTGAGCTCAACCAGACGATTAACTGGGTACCGGAACATATCCGGGACGGTCGCTTTGGCAACTGGCTCGAAAACAACGTCGACTGGGCGCTGTCTCGCGAGCGCTTCTGGGGCACCCCATTCCCTGTATGGACAGACGGTGACGGGGATTTCCTTTGCATAGGTTCGGTCGCAGAGCTCGAAGAGCTGACCGGGCGCCAACTCGCCAAACTCGACCTGCACCGGCCGGCGGTCGATGAAATCACATTCGAGAAAGACGGCAAGACATGGCAGCGTGTGCCAGAAGTCATCGACTGCTGGTTCGACTCGGGCGCCATGTCTTACGCCCAATGGCACTACCCATTCGAAAATCAGGACGAATTCGAAAAGCACTTTCCGGCCGACTACATATGCGAAGCAATCGACCAGACACGCGGATGGTTTTACACGCTTCACGCGATCGCGACGCTGGTCTCTGACAGCGTGGCCTTTAAGAACTGTATTTGCCTCAATCTTATCGTCGACAAGGACGGCAAGAAGATGTCGAAATCGATCGGCAACATCATCGACCCCTACGATGTCTTCGATACAGTCGGGGCGGATGCGCTGCGCTGGTACTTCCTGGCACGCCTGTCACCCGATGTGCCGAAACGCATTTCGGTGGACATTGTGGCCGACGTGGCCAGTTCCTTCATTAATACGTTCTGGAACACCTATGGCTTTTTCGTGCTGTACGCGCGGCTCGACGAGGTCGATCTGAGTCGAGATGTGCCGCTTGCCCAGCGTCCCGAGATCGATCGCTGGGCATTGGCATTGTTGCACAGGACCATTACGACCGTGACCGATGCACTGGATCATTTCGATGCCAAGACGGCAGGTGAGGCCATCGAGTCATTCGTCGATCAACTCAGCAACTGGTATGTGCGCCGCAACCGGCGGCGGTTCTGGAAATCGTCGGATCCCGAAGATACCCAGGCCGCTTACCTGACGTTGCACGAATGTTTGAAAAGCGTCCATGAACTCATGGCTCCCTTTGTGCCGTTCCTGGCCGAAAATGTTTATCAGAACCTCGTCCGGACCGTCGACAGGAACGCGCCGGTCTCGGTGCACATGGGAAACTGGCCCGCAGCGGACCCGTCCTGGAAAAACGACGAGCTGTTGTTCGATATCGGCGTCGTACAAAAGGTCGTCGGACTCGCACGCGCAGCACGCGGCCAGTCGGGAGTCAGGACACGGCAGCCGCTTTCCAGGCTGCTGGTTCGCGCACCGGATGATGCGTCGGCTAACGCACTCGACAGTCACCGGGAGCAGATCCTGGAGGAACTTAATGTCAAGTCGATCGAATTCATTGCACGTGACGCCGGGCTTGTCAGCTACCGCATCAAACCGAACCTGCCGCGTTTAGGTAAGCGCTACGGCAAAGAGGTGCCGGTCATCAGGAAGGCGCTCGAGGAAGCGGACGGTAGCGCAATTGCGGGAGCGGTGGCTCGAGACGAACCGATCGTCATCAAAGTTCCGACCGGCGAGCTGGAGTTGTCTGGCGAGGACGTTTTGATCGAGACCCACTCCGCGGAGGGGTATTCCTGCGAAGCCGATGCAGGATTCCTGACGGCGCTCGACACGACGCTGACCGATGAATTGATCAGCGAAGGCGTGTCCAGGGAAATCATTCGCTCGGTTCAGGATGCCCGCAAGCAGGCGGGCCTCGAGGTGTCGGATCGCATAATCCTGGGCATCTCGGGCTCGAAAGGCGTCGAGGCGGCCCTGGCGAAACACCGGAAATATGTCATGACCGAGACCCTCGCCACGAAGTGGGAGGTCGGGCAGTCCGATCCGCTGTATTCGGCCGACCGGAAGCTCGGAAACGAGCACTGGACCATCGAATTCCGCAAGTGAACCGTTTTGGTGCATTTCACTTGCGCGCGCTTCAGAAACTCTGCTATAAAAAAGCTGCGCAAGGTTCTGATTGATAGGGAGCCAATGGGACTTGCCCGACCCTGCAAGAGGGTCTGCTGACTGGAAGAGGAAGCTGGCTCCAAGAATAAGAAGAGCGTACACAGACCGCCGGGAGAGCCGGCGGCCAGAACAACAACAAACGCTGGAGTCACAATGACAAACCACGTCGACTGCTTTCAGGCGGCACTCACGGTGCTGGCCGGTCACGGACATATAAAACAAAGACTTATCAAGGCCTACGAAGATCATCTCGACGATATCGACGAAGACGAGCTGCCCGTGGCGATGAAGCAGGCGTTCGCCGACCTGCGGCAATCGATGCACCGGGTCACGCCGCTCAACGGTGAGAGCCCTGTTTGTGCGTCCGTCCGCAAGATGTCTCCCGAAGACGCCAGCGAGTGTGCAGCCCACGTGGTTCAGATTTACGGTGAGCTTTCGAGAATGCGGGATGACCTCCCGGCCGGCTTGCCCCGCAGCGAGGGCGAAACTCCCCGGGTACCGCCGTTCCTGATTAAATCGGTTTGACCGGATAGTAAATATAGGTCAGCAGATCCTCCTCGGGAACATCGCCCGGATCCGTTACGTACGACTCCCATGTCGCGCCATTGCGTTCGATGCCGTGCGCGGCCAGGTAGGCTGATATCCTGCGGTGCGTGTCTGACAGGGTTCGGTATGACCCGACATGCTTGATCCGAATGACCGGCCCGGCATAGGTGCGGCCTATTTTCACGCTCGTCGCGTCGCGCGGCGTTGCGTCCGTGACGCCTCCGACCGGGATCGCCGCATCGAATACGAGTTCGGCGCCACTGAAGGTCCGCGTGATAGACAGCGGCGCCCCGGCAACCTGTAGCCCGTGTTCATCGATAAAGTTCAGGACCTGGAAATAGGCATCCCCCAATGCATCGGACACCGCCGCGGCTTCCGGTCGCGAAGTGGTCGAAAGATAGGCGATATCGATGGCCTCGACCGTCATGTGCTCGATTTCTGCGTCGCCGAAGTCAGCGCTCGGCAAGCTTTCCGCCAGTTCCTTGAGGTTGGCCAGGCCGCTTGCGTATTCCCGCGCGACGATGCGACCGAGTATCGAGGCAAAGTATCTCGCCGCGATGTTCATGCCGTAGTCAGCGTCGAAGCGCCAGCTGACGATGGTCGTACCGGTGCCGGCGGCAAGGTCGAATCGCGACTCCGCCTCTCCCGGCTCGCCGGGATTCATCACGATGCGGATACGATCGTAGGGTTGGCTCTCAACGATAGTCTGGGTGCCACTGCCGACGACTGCCCCATCCCAGCTCATGGTTGCACCGACACCCTTGTCGTTGCCGGAAAACAGCATTCGCACGTTGGGGTCGCTGTCAACGAGCGGCGACCAAAGCGCGTGGCGCCGAAAATCATTGAGTAACGCAAACACGGTTGCGGGATGTGCATCGATCTCGATCGAGACCTGAACATCGTGGCTGCGTGGCAGCGCGAAGCCAATTACGATCAACAGGACGATTAAAGCGGCGACCCCATACAGCAGTTTTTGCACGTTTCGGAATACCGTCAGTCAGTGGATTCGGTCGGGATTATTCCACAGTTGGCGAACCTTCGGCACAATGCCCTCATGAGCGATTCAAAAGACAATGACCTTCCGATCGGTATATTCGACTCCGGTGTCGGTGGCCTTACCGTGCTGAAAGCGATCAATGCCGAGCTTCCCGACGAGAATCTCGTCTACCTCGGAGACACGGCGCGACTGCCCTATGGAACCAAGAGCCCGGCATCCATCGCCCGGTACGCTACGCAGGCGACCGAAAAACTGAAGATGCAGGGCATCAAGCTGCTTGTGGTTGCCTGTAATACGGCGTCGGCCGTCGCGCTGGATGCGCTGCGGGCGCAAATGAGCCCGCTGCCGGTAATCGGCGTGGTGGAGCCAGGCGCCACGGCCGCCGTTGGTGCCCGGCCCGGCGGATCGCACCTCGTTCTCGCGACGGAGGCAACCGTGGCTCTGGGTGCTTATCGCCGGGCGATCAAGACCCTGGATCCTGCGGCGACTGTTCGGGAACAGGCCTGCGAGCTGCTGGTCGCCCTCGCTGAGGAAGGCTGGACCGAAGGTGACATCGCGTCAAAGGTCATTCGTCGCTACCTCGATGAGGCCACCGAGGGCGATTTTCGGCCGGAGAGCATTATCCTGGGCTGCACCCACTTCCCGTTGCTCAAAGATTCGATTCAGGCGGCCGCTTCTGACGAGGTCTTGATTGTCGACTCGGCCAATACAACCGCGGCCGTTGTAAGCGACACCCTGCGATCGGATCGGACGCTCCGCGTAAGCGATAAGGCCGGCACTCTGCGTTTCCTGGCGACCGACGGGGTGACTCGATTCGCGCGTATTGGCGGCCGGTTCCTCGGGCAGCCGCTGTCCGACACCGAAATCGAACTGGTGGATCTGTGAGCCGCGGCCTGTGCGATAATGGTGGGCTAACTGCAAATCAGGGGAAAGCCGTGAATTTCCGAATCCTATCGCGCCCGTTGGGCGTCCTCATACTGTCGGTTCTCGCCGCGTCATGCGGCACGGAAGCGCCGCCTGAACCCGCAGCAAAACCGGTGGTCACGGTCGAGCCGCGACCGGAGATTTACGCCGACTTTCGGTTGACAGCCGATCTCGGTCATCTCAGTGACAACCAGCTCGAGATGATCAGGATTCTTATCGATGCGTCGAAAATCATGGACGATCTGTTTTGGAAGCAGAGCTTCGGCGAGGATCATGAGAAATGGCTGGACGGCATAGCGGATGCCGATGCGCGTCTCTTTGCCGTGCTCAACTACGGCCCCTGGGATCGGCTGGACGACGAAAAGCCGTTTATCGACGGTTTTGGTGCGAAGCCACTCGGCGCGCGTTTCTATCCCGAGGACATGAGCAAGGAAGAATTCGACGAAGCCTATCTGCCCGGCAAGAACGGGCTGTATTCGCTGATTCGCCGTGACGACGCCGGCCGGCTCAAACTTATTCCCTACCATGTCGCCTATGCGCCGGAACTCGGGGAGGCGGCCAACTTGCTGCGGCAAGCGGCCAAACTGGCGGACAGCGCTGACTTTGCAACCTATCTGAAGCTGCGCGCCGCCGCGCTGATCAGCGACGATTTCCAAATCAGCGATCGCTACTGGATGGACGTTAAAGATAACGACATCGATGTGGTGATCGGACCAATAGAAACCTACGAAGACCGTTTGTTCGGCTATCGCGCGGCCTACGAGTCTTACGTCCTGATCAAGGACCTGGAGTGGAGCAATCGTCTTAGTCGTTTCGCCGCCTTCCTGCCGGACCTCCAGGATGGACTGCCCGTGCCCGATGAGTACAAGTGGGAATCGCCGGGAACAGATTCAGACCTTAATGCATACGACGTCGTTTACTACGCGGGACACAGCAACGCAGGCTCCAAGACCATAGCGATCAACCTGCCCAACGATGAAGAGGTACAGCTCGACAAAGGCACACGACGTCTGCAGCTAAAGAACGCGATGCAGGCAAAGTTCGAAAAAATACTCAAACCCATTGCCGATATGTTGATCGATGAGTCGCAGCAGGGGCACATTACGTTCGATGCTTTTTTCGCGAACACAATGTTTCACGAAGTGGCGCACGGCCTGGGTATAAAGAACACGATTAATGATCGCGGCACCGTTCGCGAAGCCATGCTGGATCTCGCCTCGAGCATGGAAGAAGGCAAAGCGGACATCCTGGGTTTGTACATGATCACGGAACTGCACAAAGCAGGTGAGCTTGGCGACGTTGATCTTCGCGACTACTACACGACGTTCATGACCAGCGTTTTTCGCTCCATCCGCTTTGGTGCGAGCAGCGCACACGGGAAAGCGAACATGGTGCGCTTCAACTTCTTCATAGACGAAGGTGCCTTCGTTCGTGACGCCGATACCGGTAGATACCGGGTCGATTACGGCAAGATGGAAGCGGCAATGACCGATCTTTCGCGACTGCTGTTGACGCTACAGGGAGACGGCGACTATGACGGCGCTGCCGAATTAACCAACGAGAAAGGGGTCATCTCCATGCAGCTACAGCAGGATCTCGACAGGCTTACCCAGGCACAGATTCCGGTCGACATTAGGTTTCAGCAAGGCGCTGCCGTTCTGGGCATCGAATCATGAGCAACCTATTCAGGGCGATTGCCCTGCGAGCGGCTCATCCGGTTCTGCTCGTGGCCGCACTCGCACTGGCGGCGTGCGGTGGTAGCGAAAACCAGGCCGAGTCGACCCGGGCCGAAAATCAACCGTGGGAGGCTTTCACGGCTGTCTCGATTGCAGAGTATTACAGCCGAAACCCCGAGTTGGCCGTTGATGTCGGTCTGCACGAATACGATGGTCAGATGTCGGATTTCAGCCTCGAGGCGGCCGACGCATATGCGACGTGGATTGACGGCATCATCGCGAGCGCTGAATCGTATGATGGCCTCACAGGTATCGAAGCGTTGGAGCGTGAATACATGCTAAGCGCGTTGCGCGGTGAGCTCTTCTGGATTCGCGAATCGGGCTTCCTGACTAACAACCCGGTTTACTATGCGTGGTCTCTGGGCTTCGATATCTATATCGATCGCGACTATGCGCCGCTCGACGAGCGCATCATTGCTTACACGAAGTATGTTTCCCAGATTCCGACGATGCTGGAAACCATGCGGAAAAACCTGGAGCCGCCGCTGCCCGCCCCTTACGTTGAAACCGCGCATTCAATTTTCAAAGGCCTTGCGGACTACCTGAAGAACACCGTGCCTGGCCTTTTCTCAACGGTTGAAGACGAACAGGCACAGCGCCGTTTTGCGGCCGCGAACAGTGCCGCGGCCGAAGCTGCAGAACAAACCGTCGATTGGCTGGATGGACTCAGAGCGTCCGCGAACGACGATTTCGCATTGGGCGAAGAGAGGTTCCTTGAGATGCTGCGCGCGACTCAGGGTGTGGACATCACTCTTGCTGATCTCAAGGTTGCGGGTGAACTCAATCTGAAGCAGAACCTTGATCAGCTGAGGGAAGCCTGCGCGGAATTCGCGCCGGGTGAGAGCGCCAGGAACTGTGTCCTGAAAGTCCAAAACCGCAAACCGCCGGGAGGTGCGGTGGCGGGTGCGACCCGGCAGCTGCCCGATCTTCGGCGGTTTCTCGAAGATAATGACATCGTCAGCATCCCGGGCACCGAGGAGGCGCTGGTAGCCGAGGCGCCACCGCACAGGCGATCAAATTTCGCGTACATCAACATTCCCGGTCCCTTCGAGTCGGGGCTGCCGTCCGTTTATTACATTGCCCCGCCGGACCCGGCCTGGTCCCCGGAAGACCAGCACGCGTATATTCCGGGAGAGACAGACCTGCTCGCAACGTCTGTTCACGAAGTCTGGCCGGGCCACTTCCTGCAATTTCTGCATGCGAACCGCGCCGAAAATAATGTCGGACAGCATTTTGCTACCTATTCCTTTGTAGAGGGCTGGGCGCATTACACGGAGCAGATGATGATTGATGCGGGGCTGGGCGATGGTGATCCGGAGTATCGTATCGGCCAGCTGCTCAACGCATTGCTCAGAAATGTGCGCTACCTGTCGGCCATAGGCCTGCATGCTGAGGGTATGACCGTTGAAGAAAGCCAGGCCATGTTTGCGGACGTGGCATTCCAGGACTTTGGAAACGCCAGTCAACAGGCTTATCGCGGTACCTACGATCCGGGCTATCTGAACTACACGCTGGGCAAGCTCATGATCAACAAGCTACGCGAAGACTGGACGACTGGTCGTGGTGGCGAGGAATCCTGGGGCAGGTTTCACGACCAGTTCCTCAGTTTCGGATCTCCGCCAGTACCGCTGATTCGCGAGCAGATGTTGGGAAAAAATTACGACGGTGATAGTGCTTTGCTGCCCAACTAGGCGCATCAGAGATCCCGTTTGTCCAGGCGAGGGAGCTTGTTTCCGAACAGCGTCGTCAGGTACAGGGCGTCGCCGGTTTCCAATACGCCGGTCAACGTCGGGAACCGGGCTTCGTCGTCATGCAGGTTCATGAGGATTTCGCCGTCACCATTAAAAGCAATGACGTGCGAGGACGGGACAGCTTTGGGTCGCATGAATGAGGGCAGGCGCTGTACGATCTTGCGGACGAAAGGCCGATCCGAGATTTGGTCCAGCAGGCGATTGCGTGGCGCGGCCAATCCCAGCCAGAACCGGCCCTGTGCGCCGCTGTTCAGGTTATCGGGAAATCCCGGCAGGTTGTCCAGCAGTACGTCGGTCCTTCCCTGTCGATCGCCGGCGAGCCAGTACTTCAGAACACGGTAATGGCCGGTTTCGCTGACCAGCAAAAAACTGCCGTCGGCACTGACTGCGACGCCGTTCGCGAAATTAAGGTTCTGCAGCAACACTTCGACATCACCTGTCGACGGCCTGAACGCGAAAACCCGGCCGTGCCCGCCGTGCTCCATGATGTCGAGCAAGCTCGCGTCGTACGTGCCGCTGGATGACTGCGCGCCGAATTTGCTGCTTGATTCGCTGAAATAGATGGTGCCGTCGGAACCGATCGCGGCATTGTTAGCGTAGACGAGGGGTTCGCCGTCAATGTCACTGAGCAAGGTAGAGACACTGCCGTCGCGTTCGATACGCTGCAGTCCGAGGTAGGCGTTCGCGACGATAAGCGATCCGTCGACGTTGGACTCAATGCCCAACGGCCTGCCGCCCGGATAAGAAAATTCGCGGACCTGTCCATTCCGAATCTCAATGATATGGCCACCATGCGTGGTCGCATAGATGCGTCCGCCGGGACCAATGGCCGCATCTTCGGGACCCTGATAGCCATTCAGGTCGATACCCACAGCAGCCGCCAGCCGGTCATTCGACTCAAAGGGGTCCACCAGGCCGCGGTCTGCGGGCGCACTCCAGGCCACGGGCTCTACAGGAACCGGCCACGCAAGCAGGTAAATGAGGATGGCGGCCAGAATCAGTGCGGCGGTCGCAAAGCTCTTCTTCATGCCTGATGCGGGGGGTCAGCGCTTTGCGTCGATCATGCGCAGGAATTCAACCCGCGTGCGCGCGTCTTTGCGGAATGTGCCCACCATCTGGCTGGTGACCATTGACACGTCGGACTTGTGAATGCCGCGTGTCGTCATGCATTGATGCACGGCTTCGATCACCACGCCAACGCCTTTGGGCTGCAGAACATCCTGGATGCAATTCGCGATCTGCGCCGTCATTTTTTCCTGCACCTGGAAACGTCGGGCAAAAGCCTCGACCACGCGCGCCAGTTTGCTGATACCGACAACCTTGTTGTTCGGCAGGTAGCCGACATGGGCTTTGCCAATAATCGGCGCCATGTGATGTTCGCAGTGGGATTCGAACCCGATGTCACGCAACACGATCATCTCATCATATCCCTCGACTTCTTCAAAAGTGCGTTTCAGATACTCGACCGGATTGCTCTTATAGCCACTAAACCAGTCTTCATAGGCTTTTGCGACGCGTCTGGGTGTATCGAGAAGACCTTCACGGCGAGTGTCCTCGCCAGCCCACAGTAGCAGCGTGCTGACCGCATCTTCGGCCTGCTTGCGTGTAGGTTTACGCGGTTTTCGCTGCTTGTTGCTGGAGGCAGCCACATCTGTTCCTGCTTGAGTTTAACGGCATGCTACGCAGACTTTGTGTTGACGTCGAGGCCGACGGGGCAACTGACGCCGGTTCCCCCCAGTCCGCAGTAGCCTGCGGGATTCTTGGCCAGGTACTGCTGATGGTAATCCTCCGCGTAGTAAAACATGTCGAGAGGCAGAATTTCGGTCGTTATTGTTCCAAGCCCGGCATTGTGCAACTCGTGTTGATACTCGCTCATGGAGCGCCGCGCTTCGGCCTGCTGCGCGTCGTTCACCGTGAAGATCGCGGATCGATACTGCGTGCCGACATCGTTTCCCTGCCGCATGCCCTGTGTCGGGTCATGACCCTCCCAAAAGGTCTTCAGCAGTTCTGCGTAGCTAACTTCGGCTGGGTCAAAAACGACCAATACGGCTTCTGTATGTCCGGTTTTTCCGGTGCAGACCTCCTCATAAGTCGGGTTGCGAGTTATGCCACCCGTGTAGCCGACCGCGGTCGTAAAGACCCCATCAGTTTCCCAAAAACACCGTTCGGCGCCCCAGAAACAGCCGAGCGCGAAAACGGAATGCTGAAGGTGATCCGCGAACGGCCCGGCGAGCGGCGCATCATTGACAAAATGACGGGCCGGAACAGGCATCGGTGTGTCGCGGCCCGCGAGGGCCTCGCTCCGTGTCGGAAGGGTCAGTTTTTTCACTCTTCTTGCTTTCTGGTCAGGATTCCGAATCTTCGCCCGTGGGCGGCTCATCCGCCAGGTCTTTTTCGTTCGTCAGTTCATCCAGGTCGGCCTGGCGGTAGAAGAAAGCATGCTCGAAGACGAGATCCGTTGTCTCCTGCAGCCCTTCCTCGGTCATTCTCGGGCGAAATACTTGCTGGCGTATTTCACGATGCACCATGCGCTGCATGTCCGTGAACTGGGGCGGGATGGCTTCGGTGCGCAAATCCCTGACCCGACCGCGAGTGGATACCGAGTAATCGACGCGAATTGTGCCCGTCAGGAATCCTTCCGTTGAAGTTTCATCTTGCGGCTTATTGCCAGCGTACTGCGGCAGCGGGTCGTCGGTCAGAGGCACGGGCCGCTCAAGGAATTCCGCGCGTGCCGCGAGACGCTCCTGGTCAGCAGACAACAGGTCCCAAGTTTCGGCGTAGAGCTTACGCGCACGAGTCTGCGCATCAGAATAAATGTAATAGTCCGCAAGGGCGAGCTTTGTTTCTGCGAGGACTCTCCAGTCGATCCCGGGCGTCGCATCGGCAATTCTTTCCGCGCGCTTGAAGTAAATTTCGCCGCTCGTCACGGGTCCCGGCTCCTGCATATTGGGCTGGGTTAGGTCAACGTAGTAATAGGACTCGCCGAGCTTGCTCAAAGGAAGTATGAGCTGCGGGTTATCCTTGCCCAGTTTCGACTCAATGATGCGAATTGCGCGCCGATAGGTTGCACGTTCATCCATATAGTAGCGGGCAGCATGCTGCCAGCTGGCGCGCCGCAGCAGCGACGGAATCAACGCCAGGTCATTACCTTCGAAATGGCGTACGTTCAGCATATGGATCCGATTGAGGATGTCACGTGCGCCCTTCGTATCACCCATCAGCATAGCCGATTGGGCGAGAGACTCGAGTATCTCCACCTGCTCGACGTTATGCGGACCTTCATTGACGTGCGTGATGTGCGTAGCGCGATTGAGGGTCTGCTGCGCGAGGTCCGGCCGGCCGCTACCGAGCTGCGCGGCACCGAGTCCCTTGAGTGGATTGACCAGCTTTTCGTTTAGGCGATCTTCGACCGTCTCAATGATCTTTACGGCGGCTTCGAAATTTTGAATTGCCGCCCCGTACTGGCCGTTCTTGTACTGGACCAACGCCAGGTTGTTCAACGCTTTCGATGCTTCAAGCGACTCGCGGCCGTGAATCTTGATAACCATCCGAACGATACGCTTGGCCGATGCGTCAGCCTCGTCCATTGCGCCTTCGGTGATGAGACGCTGATAACGATCGAATTCGGCGGCGAGTCGTTTTTCCAAAGCACGGACGTCATCGACCGTCGTCTCGGAATCGAGTTCGCCAGGCGAATCATCGGCAACGGGTACAACCTGATCGAGCGGGCTGCCCGCTTCATCGCGTTCAACTGGCTGGGCCTGGGTCGCAACAGCCGTCCAAATCGCGACAAACACTGCGACTGTTCTGATGTGGTTGATCATTCGTTCAAATAGGGCCGGGTGTCCTGAATCTGTTGCCAAGGGCAGTCGTGCTTCAGACCCGATCGGGCCCAAATAGTTCGCGCCGAACCGCGGCGGACCACCGCAACAACTATACCGTCTGGCCCGGCAGGGCGGTAGCCGGCCGCCTCGCTTTAGAGGTCCAGTGCCAGCTGCCGCTGTCCCGGGCGAAAAAATTGATTGCAATCAAGAAGGTGCTGGTAGGTATCGGGGTCCATGCCGAACCGCCGGCTGGCCGTTTTGAAGCGGGCGGCGAGCATGTCGGCGTAGGGTCCGCGGCCGGTCTGACGGATACCAAAGCGATGGTCATAATCGCTGCCGCCGCTGTACTGGCGAATAAGGCTCGAAACACGGCTGGCACGCGCGGGAAAATGGGTTTGCAGCCACTCGGCAAACAGGCCTTTGAGCTCGTGCGGGAGGCGCAGGAAAATATAGTGTGCCTGGCGCGCACCAGCTGCAGCGGCCGACCTCAGAATGTGCTCGATCTCGTTGTCATTGATTGCTGGAATGACCGGTGCAACGAGAACGCTCGTGGGCACGCCTGCTTGCGCGAGAGCCTCTATGGCGTGGAGCCGCGCAGCGGCTGACGGCACACGTGGTTCCATGATGCGTTTCAGATCCATGTCCATGGTTGGCAGGCTGATGGCGACGGAGCCGAGGCCGGCGGCCGCGAGTTCGGCCAGCAGGTCTATATCCCTGCAAATCAGAGTGCCTTTGGTGATTACGCTAACCGGGTGGCGATGCTTGAGGAACAATCGAAGCAACTCGCGGGTTAGCCGCAGGGATTTCTCGGCCGGCTGATACGGATCCGTGTTTGCCCCGATTGTAATCGGTTTGCATTCGTAGCCTGGTTTTTCCCAGGCTTCGAGCAGTCTGCGTGCAGCGTTCGGCTTGTAGAAAATTCTTGTCTCGAAGTCGAGTCCTGGTGACAGGTCGAGGTAGCTATGGCTCGGCCGTGCGTAGCAATAGACGCAGCCGTGCTCGCATCCCTGGTAGGGATTGATCGAACGATCGAATGGGACGTCGGGTGAGCTGTTGGAGCTGATGATGCGCCCGGCAGGCATTGCACGGATGACGGTCTCGGGCGCCTTCTGCGCCCGGGCATGGGCCACATCGGCAGCCATCTCCACGAGTCGCGAGGTGAAGCGGTTGTCTGGCGAAGAGATGGCCCCTCGGCCTTTGTGTCCCTCTGTGGGCATCCGTGGATCCGATACTGTATAAAAACACAGTACGGGTCTCAGCGCCCGGGGTCAAGGCTCAGAAGTCAGTTCAACACGCGATAGCCGCGGCCCCGCAGACAGCGTTTGAACACCTTTTGTTTTTCGCGATCGGCGTCAAGGCCGGATCGGGTTCCACCGTACAGTGCGCCACCGGCGGCACCGCGCCCGACGTCGCCGTCAATCGCGCCACCGAGGGCGCCAACGACTGCGCCGGTGGCACCACCCTTGGCGATACCCTGGCTGATCAGGATTTCCTCGGTGTAGGCTTCGCACTCGGCCCAGTCCTTGGCGAGCGCGTTGGGATCGACGCCCTGCATGTCAATAATAGGATCGGGATGGGCAGCGCAGCCGGCAATCGCAAGTGCCAGCAGGGCTGCCAAACTGTGAATGGTCTTTTTCATCTTTATGGTCCGTCCAGACGAAGATCTACGAGACACGCCAGCATACTCCGATCCGGAGGCCGAGCGTGGCATCATGCTAACAACGTATGAGCCCAGGGCTTGGTTGACAATGTAGACAAAATGGCTGGAACTTCAACGGTGTTTCGTCGAACCGGGCGTCGCGGATTAGAGGCGCTAGTCCGCCGTCGCTTGATACAAATGCACATCCTGCTGCGGGAACGGGAATGAGATTCCTTCCTTGTCAAAGCGCTTCTTGATGGCTTCGGTCAGGTCGAACATAACCGGCCAGTAGTCGGAGGTCTTGACCCACGGCCGTACGACAAAGTTAACGCTGCTGTCCGCGAGTGCCGATACAGCAATCGTGCAGGCCGGTTCTTCGAGAATGCGGTCGTCTGCGTCGACCAGTTCCCGGATGGTGCTTCGCACCTTGTCTAGATCATCGCTATAGCTGACGCCAACGACCATGTCGACCCGGCGCGTATCGTTTGCCGAGTAGTTGGTGATGATGCTGCCCATGATCTGGCTATTGGGCACGATGACCTGTTTGTTGTCACCCGTTTTCAATACCGTTGTCAGTATCTGTACCTGTTCGACGGACCCGCTGATGCCGGCACCCTCGATCCAGTCACCGACTTTGTACGGACGAAACAGGACGATCAACACGCCAGCCGCGAAGTTTGACAACGAGCCCTGCAAAGCCAGACCAACGGCCAGACCCGCGGCGCCAAAGATGGCAATGAAAGACGTCGTCTGAATGCCGAGTTGGCTAATCGCCGCAATGATGACTACGACCAGCAACGCAACGCGAACGAGGTTGCAGACAAAAGTCTCCAGCGTCTTTTCGATGCCCTGCCTGCGCATGACCCTGCGAAGACCACGGACAACCAGCGCGATGACCATGCGTCCCACGTAAAAAATGATGAGCGCAACGACGATGTTCTTGACCAACTCGACGGCGGTGCCTGAATCGATGCCGTTCTTTTTCAGAAACTCGAAAATGCCGTTCCAGTCGAATCCTGATGTAGCGTTTGTGATTTCGTCCATTACAGTAATCCCCGGGGCTTGTTTTTCTTTAGCTATTCCCGGCGGCGCATTCTACAGGATTGCCCGCGGATGTCAGGCCTGAAGTGCAACAAGCCAGCTTGTAACCACGAGGAGCATCGCAAGACCGCCGGCAACCCTCTGGGAACGACGGTCGGTAGGTACGGGCCCCAACGCGATGAGCAGCATGCCCGTCAGGAATCCGCAGACGAAGCCGAGCAGGTGGGCACCGATATCCGTATTCGGCCCGCCGGTGCCGGTGTACATGAGCAGCGCAAGCCCACCAACGATCGGACCGTAACGGTACGACCAGCGATCCTGCGCCATGAACTGCCCCCGCCAGACAAAACCGGCAACGAGACCGAGCGCGGCAAAAACAGCGGTCGAGGCACCGACCGATCGATGCGCCGACTCGAGCAATAAAGTGTTGGCTGCGTTTCCGGTAGCTGCCGCTGCGACGATGGCGAGCCAGGCAATGCCGGATCCGAGCAGTCGACCCGCGAACAGGCCGAAAAGGATACCGAAGACAAGGTTGCCTATGAGGTGCCGGCCCCCGGAATGGAGCGTCAGCGCAGTGATCGTCCGCCACCATTCGCCGCGGCGGATCAATTCCCCGTCGACGCGGCCGGCGTCGAACCAATCATGACCGAACATCGAATAACCCGCCAGCCAGGCGATGGCGCTGACCACGAACACGTAGCCGACCAGCCCGGGTACCGCATCCTGATAGACGATTTTTTTTCGCGATTTCGGGCGAGCCGGCGGGTTTTCGTCATCATAGAGCCGCAGTTCGTGAACCGCCTGTGCGGAAAACTCGGCAGGAACGACGAGCGCCGCGGTTATCCCGTCGTCGACGATCTGGTGAGGAAGCTGAGCGGCGGCGAGCACCAATGCCCGGTCGGAACAACTCTGCCGGTTACGGCTTTCAAAAACGACGCGCAGGTCTTCATCCACAGCTCGCGAATCCTTGAGTCTAGCTAAAAAACAACAGGCATTTCAATGATTTATACACTAAGACTTCCCTTCAGCCGGGGTTCAGGCGCGGGGGGTTAAGAATACACTCAGAACGAATCTTGTCACTTCACTCGAGCGATTTAATGGCATTCTGGAAAAAAATATACTTCGGACTGGCGCTCGCCGGCGCCGTCTTTCTCGCTATTTCGCTGTTCTGAGTCCGCATCAGGATTGCGGTAAGCTAGGGCTCCTGTCACGGGAGTTCAAATGGGAAACACACCGTCATCCGTGCTGTTCGCATTCTTGTTCATCTGTGGAAGTGCCACAGCGGACGTCGTTGACGCCGAGGCAGGCGGATTCACGTCAGTCAATGAAACGACCATCGATGCGCCGCGCGACGCAGTCTGGCAAGCCGCGATAGCAGAGATCAATCAGTGGTGGAGTTCGGATCACACGGTTTCGGGAGAGGCCAGCCGACTCAGTATCGAGGGCAGACCGCTGGGCTGCTTTTGCGAAGACCTCGGCGAGGGCGCCGGCGTAGTTCACATGACGGTGACGACACATAGTCCGCCGGCGATGCTGCGCCTGACCGGTGGACTCGGTCCATTGGGTCTGATGGGCGTCGATGGCAACATGACCTGGGAGTTTTCAGATACCGATGCCGGCACACGGGCCCGGTTTACTTATGCCGTGGGCGGATACCGTCCGGGCGGGCTGGACAGCATTGCCGGCCCGGTGGACGGCGTTATCGGCGAAGCGCTGCTACGGCTGAAAGCCTATATCGAATCGGGCGACGCGGAGCCGTCCTCCATTGAATGATATTGCGCCTGCTCAACCATCTTCGACGGTTGTCGTTGTTCGGGCAGGAACGACCGAGCCCGAGGTATTCATGGTGCGCCGGCATGCAGATTCTACATTCGGTGCTGCCTACGCGTTTCCGGGCGGTGTTGTAGAACAGGATGATGCAGCGGTTCACGAATTCTGCACCGGTGTCGGCAGCAGACAGGCGAATCTGCGTCTCGGCGTAAATGCGCGCGGTCTCGATCTTTACAGTGCCGCGATCCGCGAGCTTTTCGAAGAGTCGGGCCTGTTGCTTGCGACGACCTGCAGGCTGGATGAAGATCTCGGTGCGGTTCGCGACGCGTTGAACAAAGGGACTGAAAGCTGGGCGGAATTCGTCGCGCGAAACCAGCTTGAATTGCAGTGCGACAGGCTGCACTACTTCAGTCACTGGCTGACGCCGCCGACACTACCCAGGCGTTACTCGACGAGGTTTTTCCTCGCAGAGGCGCCGCGAGGTCAAACGGCCACGCACTGTGGCGGCGAATTGACGGATTCGCGCTGGATTTCTGCGCACGAGATGCTGGAAGCAGGCCGCACCGGGGACGTAGAGCTGCATTTCCCGACAGTTAAGACGCTGGAGAGTATTGCGCGGCACAAGTCGCTCGACGAGCTGGTCGAGTGGGCGCGATCCTGCGTGGAGTGGGGTGTTACCAGCATGGTCCCGCAGATCATCGAACGCGACGGCGAAAAAGTAATTGTTCTGCCGGGAGAAAAAGACTACCCGGGCGCGAAATCGTGACTTCCTTTGGTCCCGACATGGCCCCGTTCAGCGATCTGGGGCCCGGCCTGCGGCGGCTCGTTGCGCCGAATCCGTCGATGATGACGGGGCCCGGCACCAACACCTACCTGTTCGGTAAAAAGTACGTGGCCGTGCTCGATCCGGGGCCGGTGATCGCAAGTCACCTCGAAATGATTCAGGGGTATGCCGGTGCACCAATCCGCTGGATTCTGGTGACGCATACGCATCCCGACCATTCGCCGGCCGCGATGAAGCTTGCGGCGATGACAGGCGCTGAATTGTTGGGGATGCCGGCGCCCCGAAGCGGGTACCAGGACACAACGTTCAAAGCGGATCGGGTGCTCGAAGATGGCGACCAGCTGGCCACCCCGGAATTCGTCATCGAGGCGGTGCATACGCCGGGGCATGCATCCAACCACTTGTGCTACCGGCATGTTGCAAAAAACTGGTTGTTTACGGGTGACCATGTCATTGACGGCTCTACCGTCGTTATCAATCCACCCGACGGCAACATGAAGCACTACCTGCAATCATTGCAGCGTGCGAAAGAGCTGCGCTGCGATGCGCTGGCGCCCGGTCATGGCGAGATTATTCACAAGCCCGACCGAGCCATCGACTGGTTGATCAACCACCGTCTCGAACGAGAGCAGAAGGTAGTGGCAGCGCTTGTTGCCTATCCCAACCTTTCCGCGCGAGACCTCGTTCGGCACGTTTACGAGGACGTCGACAAGAAACTATATGCTTTGGCAGAGCGCTCATTGCTTGCGCACCTGCTTAAGCTCGAGCACGACGGTACTGCAGAGCGCATTGACGACCGCTGGCTACTGGTCGAACCCGGTCATGTACGCCAGCCGCGGCTTGATTAGCGGCCAGACTTCGAATAGTTTACGCGGTCCGGAAAGCGAGGAAAGCAGCATGACATTCGTTGTCACCGAAGCCTGTATCAGGTGCAAACTAACCGACTGCGTCGAAGTTTGCCCTGTGGATTGCTTCCACGAAGGCCCGAATTTTCTTGTGATCGACCCCGACGAGTGTATCGACTGCACCCTGTGCGAGCCCGAGTGCCCCGTCGAAGCGATCTATTCAGAGGATGAGCTTCCGGCTGACCAGGAACATTTCCTGCAACTCAACGCCGAGCTTTCCCGCGACTGGCCGGTTATTACGGAAATGAAGGACCCGCCGCCGGATGCCGACGAGTGGCGCGAGGTGAAGGACAAGCTGCAGTACCTGGAGAAATGAACCTGTATCAGCGCGCCCCGGCGCGCGAAGCGGCAGCGGCGGCCGTCAGGCCGCTTGATGTAGTATCGTGCCCAGGGCGCGCTCCTACGATTCACGTATGAACTTCAGCAGCACCTCGACCAGCTCAGGCCCTTTGTCTTCCTGCAGGAAGTGACCAGCATTCTTGATTTTCACGTGGTCGCGATTTTTCGCGCCCGGCACCGTTTGCTGCCACGGCACTTCGCCGCCGCGCGTGATCGGATCCCTGTCGCTGAACGTCGTCAGAAAAGGCTTTTGCCATTGGCTGAATGCTTTCCAGGCGGCGCGATTGGCTTCGCTGGCCGGATCGTCCGGCGTAGTGGGCACCAGCATCGGAAACGCGCGTGCGCCGGCCTTGAATTTTGACGACGGGAAGGGCGCGTCGTACGCGGAAACAACCTCGTCGGACAATTCCGTGACGGTCCCGCTTTGGACAATCCTGCCGATCGGAAACCACGGGCTGAAGTGAGCGAACGCACGCCAAACCCTGAAAGCTCTCGGCAATTCCTGGTCACCCGTGGGCAAGCCGCCGTTGCCGAGGGCGATGCGCGCAAATCGCTGTTCGTTTTCGGCCGCTGCGCGCAGGCCGATGAGCGATCCCCAGTCCTGACAAAAAAGAGTGATACCGTGGAGATCGAGTTGCTCGATAAAATGCACCATCCAGGCGACATGGGCCGCGTAGCTGTAGTCGCTCCTGCGAGTCGGCTTGTCGGACCTGCCGAAGCCAATCAGGTCCGGCGCGATCACGCGGAGTCCGGCCGCGCCGAGCGGAGGAATCATGGTCCGGTAAAGGTAGGACCAGCTCGGTTCACCGTGCAGCAGCAGCACGACGTCGCCGTCCCTGGGTCCTTCGTCGACGTAGTGCATGCGCATTTCATCGACGTCCACATAGTTGGGCGGGAAGGGATAGTCGGGCAGATTCTCGAAGCGAGCGTCCGGCGTGCGCAGTGTTTTCATTCTTGTACTCCCGCTCGTGTATTCGGCCTATGATAGCCGCTTCTTCCAATCAGTGATTCATGATTTATGAGCAGCCTGCGTGCAAGAATGGTCCGTCGGATCACGTCTCGATTCGTGAGAGGCATTGATACCTCGAAGGTGGACCTGGCGCATATTGTCGAAATGCGGGAGCGCCTCAACCGCATAAGCCGGTTCCTGAAACGTGCGCTCCGCGTGTCCGTAGAGGCAACGACGGTGAACGGGCTGTATGCCGAGTGGCTGCGGCCAAAAGCCGCGCCCGAGGGCAAAGTGCTTCTATACCTTCATGGAGGCGCCTATCTTGTCGGCAGCTGCCGAACGCACCGGCAGCTGGTGAGTCATATCGCACGCGCTGCCGGTATCAATGCGTTGGTCCCGGAGTATCGCCTGGCGCCCGAAAATCCGTTTCCCGCCGCTATCGAAGACGCGGTCGGCGTCTATCGGTCGCTGCTGGCGGGGGGATTCAAACCGAGCGACATTTTCATCGCCGGCGACTCTGCGGGCGGCGGATTGACAATCGCGATGCTGCTCTCGTTGCGACATGCGGGTGTGCCGCTGCCTGCGGCAGCTGTGCTGCTGTCGCCGTTCCTCGATGTGACGGCAAGCGGCGAATCAGCAGTCACGCGGGCCGATCAGGACCCGTGGTTCGACGCGAAAGAAGTGGTCATGGTGGCCGACAACTACTGCAGAGCCGGCGAAGACCTGAAAAACCCGCTGGTGTCGCCGGTATTCGCCAACGTGGCGGGTCTGCCGCCGACTTTTATTCAGGTCGGCGACGATGAAATACTGCTGAGCGACTCGACGCGCTTTGCCGAAAAAATGGAAGCTGCGGGCCTCGATGTCGAGATCGAGGTTTGGCCGGAGATGTGGCACGTGTTTCAACTGTTCGTCGGTAAGATGCCCGAGAGCCGAAGGGCAATCAGGAAAATCGGGGCTTACCTGCGTGCACGGATAGAATCCGTCGAGCCACTAGAAGCCTGACTGTTTTTGCGAGTCGTCGTACATTTTTGTCAGGAATGATCGGATCGCCGGCTCGGCTTCCTCTTTGCTCATGAGTTTTTGCTTTTCGAGGATTGCCGCCATGTCCCGAATCGATCGCTTGCCGTCGATCAGCGACATGATGAACGAATAAACCTGGGTCGTCATGGCCTGGGTTCTGAACGACGGTGACAGCGGAACGGGTTCCTTGGCGGTCACTATCCAGTCCGGCAACGCCTTGTGGCGTTCCGGTTTTCTTAGGTCACGCTCTTTGTAGGCGGAGAATGAGAATATTTTTTCCTGTCTGCCGTGACGGCTGGCCGGTGAGCACATGTAGGGAATCGTGTTTTGCGAGACGTAAGGATCCGAGAAACCGTTTTCGGCAATGATCGCTTTGGTCTCTTCCGGACTGTATCGGCGCGAACGCTCCGGACTCGCAAATGCGAGCGAGCCGAAATTTACCCATCGGCCGTTGTCGGCGAGCAGATTGTTTATACGTGCCGCAAGCACACGCAAATCATCGCTGATAATATCAATTAGCCATGGCGTCACGACAGTATCGAACGATCGTTCCGCAAACGGTGCGCGCAGCGCGTCGCCGAGAACCAGGTGGAATCGCTTATCGACGGCTTTCGGGGCCGTTAACGTACGCAGCACCGCGTCGTCCTCGAGCGCCAATGGCGCTATAGGAAATTCGTACAGTTTCAGTTTGTCACCGCGCATAACCGCCTGTGCGACGAGCATAAGCAGGGGATTGAAATCCATCGCGACTGTGAACGCACAGTCGATGTTCATGTGAATGTCATACGCGAGTCGCCCCGCACCGGCACCGAGCACCAGTACATTTCCGAGACTGGCATGATCATGCAGCACCGACCGAATTTGTTTCAGAGACGCGCTGTTTTCGTCGTCGCCCCAGGCCCAGTCACGATGAATGTTGGCGTAGTAGGTGTTTAGTCCCTGGTCAGGCGGCAGCCGTGTTCTGAGCGCAAGATAAGTTTCGTAGTTGCCGTGCAGCGACTGCACGTCAAGGGGCCGCAGCAGTTTGCCCAGGGCGCGGTGGTGGTGTTGGACGGCTTTCTTGTAACGTTCAACGCGGCGTCGCGTGAGCGAATGCAGGTCCTTGTTTTTGAGCTCAATATCCAGGCCGGCGATCTCGTGGCTAAGTTTCTGCAACGCAAACTGCATCCGTCCGCGCCATTCGCCCAGCGCCGCCTGTGGTTCTGCAAACATCCAGGGAATCCCGTTAACAGCCGGGAAATCGACTTTGCACGCTTTGCAGTAGAGGTTGCTGTCTTTGTGCGCGAGGGGCGACTTGTCGCAGCGTGGGCAGGCGAGAAGGTCGGTGATGTCGGTCATGGCGGGATTATGCACGAAATAAAAACGGCCAGCCGAAAGGAAGGTGGCCGGCCGTGTTCTTGCTGCGCTGCTCGGCAGCGCCATAGCCGCAGCAATACCGGATGGACTTCCCTGTTGTTGGCTACGCGGGCACTGTTCCCGTGACGATGTTCTGGAACGCGATGTACCGGTCGATGTTGGCGCCCAGGCCGTGGCTGATGCCAAGGCTTTGATAAAGGCCGTCGAAGTTTCCTTCTTCGCCGTGTAGCGCCATGTAGTTCAGTATTACCGAGTTGACCAGCAGGTTGACGTTATTCGCCATCGGCGTCGCGGCGCGCTGTACCGAGCCGCCTGCATCCATATAGCCGATTTGCTGGTGCTGCATCTGTTCCTCTAACGTGCCGCCGCGCAGCACCGGCCGTCCACCGAGCCGGGGCGGGTTGTATACGAGGAAGAAAGAGCCCGCCGTCGACGAGTTGTCGCTGGTCCATTCGCCCTTGCCGCGGCCGTCCGTAGAATTGTCGATTGCACCGTTCGAGGAGAGCGAGCCATCGCTGAAGACGTACAGCATGACGGGTTTGTCGAGAAGTGCCGCATACTCGAGGCAGGCGCCCATGCACTGGCCGGCACGGAAGTCTTTGACCTCGCCCTCGGCGCGCGCGCCGCCGTGATAGTCGTAGCCGCCCATTTCGATGCAGCCGGCACCGGCAAAGCCGTTCATCACGAGCTTCATGATCGAAGCCGTCTTCTGGAATTCACGTCCGTCGCGGTCTCCGGCAAAAAACTCGGCCGAGCTGAAGATACCGGTGGCATCGTCCACGATCATTGCATCTGCGCCCGGGTCGATTGGGGTGCCACCGAAGCGGTCGGCGATATGCGCCGCCTTGAGGTAGCTGCAGCGCACGGCCCTGTCGATGTCGACGTCCCGGTTCACGAGGTTTTCGACCTCTGCAACCTTGCTGTCCGAAAGGCGATAAATCGACTCCATGACCATCGTCGCATCGTCTTTCGACAGGATGCCGACGAGGTCGCCCGTGTCAACCAGGTTGACGACGTCACTCGGACGGTCAACCTTGGTCGGGCGCAGCTCGGGATCATACAGCGCCTGTGGCAGCATCGAGTTGCCGCCCGAATCCGTATTTTCCGAGCCCGAGAGCGTCAGGATCGAGCCCTTGGCGCCCGCAAGAGCAATGCCATACATCGGGTTGTGAGGGTTATTGCCCGTATCGTTATCCGAGCGTGCCGGTATCACGGCGCCGTTGATGTTGGCAGCGGTCGTCGGGCTGACTCTCGACAGGATGCCGCGGCGAAACGCGCTGTCAAAGTGGAAACCCAGGCCCAGGTCGAAGTTCGCGAAGGCATTGCCGTTAGCGTCGCTGAGTCCCGGAACCATGTCGCCCGGCAGTCCCATCTTCTCGTACCCCTGCGTGCTCAGGAAATCGCTCTGGCCGCCTTGACCGCCGACAAGGACATTCGAGCCGGCGATATTGGCGCCGCCCGCCAGGTCGAAGCAGATAAACGGGATCTTCCCTGCGCCGTCCGTAATGTTGCATTCAGCGGGGGAGCGCAGGGCGTCGAGGTCCGGCGAAAGAGCGGCATTTGCATTTCGCGGGTTCAGCAGCGGAGCGATTCCGCCCACCGTATAAGCCGCACCCGTCATAAATCCCTGCGACAAAAATTGGCGTCGCGTGACAGGACGCGGATGATCGGCGTGAAGCAGCGGCAAATCCCAGTTGCCTTTATTTCGTTTCGTGCTCATCTCTGTTGCTTCCTTTAATGTCCTGTCTTTACTGAATCAGTGTAACTGCGCTGCCGAGTACCGAAGCGCAAACACCTTTGGCGATTGCGCGCGTGTCACTCGTACCTCCCAGCAAGCGATCGATAAGATTGTCTGGACGATTGCCGCCGCCCGAGATAAACGCGGCGATCTCATCGTGAACGATCGTATAGCTGGGCTGCGAGTCCAGCTGTGGGCTCGTCGATGAGTGTCCGACTGCGCGCGCAATCAACGGCTCAACAAAGCTGTCGCGATTGGTTACGCTGAATGCCTGGCCAGGTGCCGCACCGAAGTTGAATCCGGGCCAGATCGTTGCGTCTTCGACGGCCGCATCGCAGTACTGGATCGCGAGCTGGGCGATGGCAACCTGGTGCGATGACAAGACGGCTTCGATATTCTCGACGGCCGGCAACGACTGACGCAGCTCCTGGTAGGTTTCATCCACCAGGAAGTTGCCGCCGCGCTGGTAGGTCGTGCGATCGATACCCGTGATCGCGGCATAGGTCGCATCAATCTCGTCGAAGGTCTTGACGCCGATGTCCGAACTGCGCTCTTCAGCTGTTGCGATATAGTCAGTCACAACAAGCATCGGGTCTTCGGTGCGATTGAAGGTCACGCCGCCGAGGTTGTCGAACGTCAGGAAGAACTCGTCGTCCTCCGGCCCTTTCTCGAGCGGCAGCACGGCACCAAGCACGGAGAGCGGCTGACCGAGTTCGTCCAGCGCCGCCGGATTCGAAAGGTCGAGCGATTCATTGAGGTTCGCGTAACTCTGTCCGACCGGCGCTTCCTGGCCGTTCATCGCTACGCGCATGCCCTGCATGGTAATGCCGGACGGCGTCGTGCCGTCAAGCGTCGTGAAATGCGGCTTGTCGAACAGGTAGGCGTATGAGTCGAATTGCTGCGCTTCAAACAGGACGTAAGACGTTTGCACCGGGGCGCCGATACGCTCGGAGATATCGAACAGCAGGTAAAAGCGTTCACCGACACCCGCATCGAAGTTCTGATTGATCTGTTCTTCGCTGAGCGCGCGGCGGTGAATCGCGGCGAGCCGGAATGTGCCTTCCCACAGACCGTCGCCGGAGGCCTCATTGCCGAGCACCAGGGCGAACGTGTCCTGCCAGTCCACGAACGTACCTCCGGGAACCGGATCGGCATTGCTGGCAAGCACGCCGTTAACGTAAATTCTGCGTCCGTCAACCGGGTTGTACGTTGCGACGACGTGTTGCAATGTAGCCTGCAGTACTTCGTCGGCGTCCGGTGTGGATAGCTGCGGATTTCCGTTCAGGTCGGTCAGCGGGTCACCGTTGGCGTCCTGTGCATTCGTGCGCAACAGGAAGTCATAGTTGTAAAGCGTCTGCTGCAGCGTGAAGTTGCGAGACGTCTGGCCGGCCGAGTAGCTGACGATCTTCGACATGTCCTGAGTCACATTTGCCGGTACGACCCAGGCTTCGATCGAAAACTCGCCTGATTCCTGCAGTATGTCGGCGAGTTTCTTGCTGGCCGTCGTCGAGCCCTGTGCTTTGCCGGGACCCTGCGCCTGGTTGTAACCGATTGTGATGCCCCAGCCGCCGTACCAGGTGACGTCACCCGACAGGTTCAGATCGATGGCCGGGTCGACGCCGCTCGTATCAAAGGCCGTCAAGCCCGTGCCGGTCTTGAATTCCCACAGAGCAATCTGTGCGTCTTCATAGCGATTGCCGCCGGACGCGAGCGTGCCGTCAACGAGGCGCACGGCCTTGCTGTGGACAAGATCCGGATTGACCGTTGTTGGATCGATCGCATTCGCGAAGGCTGTGATTGCGTTCAGCATTTCGACGGAAGCCGTCGCACAGTCGTTGTTCCAGCAGTTGTGTGATTCACCGCCTTGAGAGCCCGGTGATACCTTGATGACAAAGCGAGAATCGGCGGGGGTGTCCAGGTTGATCCTTGACTTGGCCGCTTCGTACGCGCTCGCTACATCAAGCTCTGCGAAGTACGGTTGCTGTGCTGTCGGGGATTCCGAACTGTGGCAACCGTCGCAATACTCCGCGAGAATCGGCGTGTAGACGAACTGCTCGAACAGCGCCGGGTCCGTCGGGAAGTTCTTGCTGTCGCTGGGATTACGATCCGGCGGAGCAGTCAGGACAATCTGCCGTCCGCCGCCCGCTGCTGCGCCAACCCAATTCTCGATCCAGGTGGTCATGATCGTGCCGCAAACGCCCGGGTCCGCGACCCAGCAGTTGTGGCCAATAGGCGGTTCACTGACTTTTTCCACAATGCGCGACAACGATGGCTGCTGCACATTGGTCACGGTAACGGCCTCGTCGTAGGCCATGTTGATGTCATCATTGCGGACGAACATCGGCACCTGGCCAACCGATTCGTTATGGCACGAGCCGCAGCGGTCCGTCGTCTTTACGTTGATCCAGAATTCCTGTTGAAACTTGAGGACGTCGGCATCACGAGCGACGGGGCCCGTATACACCGCGTTGTTATTGTTACCAGGACCCTGCGACACGGGGTTTTCGGTCGTTTGCGCGCCGCCGCCGCAGGCGGCGAGAACGATGCTCGCAAGCGCGGCAACTGCGCCGCTTTTCAGTGCGCGCGTAACCACAGGCCAGTCAGCAATTCCAATTGCTTTATTCATTGTCATAATCTCCCTACTGGCCCATGCAGTATTCGGCGGTATCCGCGAACACCTGTTTCATCCTGAAGCCGTTGGCCGCAAAACTTGAATTGATCTGGTCGACCCTGCTGTGGTCGCTGACCGTCTCGGGATCGCGCAGGCACACTGCCTTGAATACTTTCTTCACCTGGCAGGCCGCGAACGCGTCACTGTTGGCAAGCTCCACGCCGAGTGACTTGGCGCCGAAGTCATCCCCGGTACCCGGGCCGTTGAAGCCAAGGTAACGGTTCTGGCCGTTGCGCCAGTAGTTCGTCCAGTGATCGTCCGGCGTGCGGAATCCCTGCGGGAAGTTCAGGTCGTTATTGAAATACTTGGGCTGGACATTGCCAGCGGTGTACTCGATCGTGCCCGTGGCGTCGTTGTAGTTGTAGTAAGCAAACGCCTGCGCCATCGGGTCCATGCCCGTGTGGCAGCCGACGCAGTTGTTCAGGAACAGGCGGCTGTCGCCACCGGGGCTCCGGCTCACATCCTGACGGATGCGATCCGGGGACAGGCGCGGATCATGCAACTGTTCCATGTCCGTACAAAAGTGATTGACCATCGTAAAACGGAACATTGCGCGGTTGGTGCCGGCGATGAAAAATGCTTCGGACGCCGCGCGCGACGTCATCACACCGGCCGTTGCCGTGGAGGGGATACCGTTTATGCCTGACTGTGTCGTTGGCTCGAGCACGGCTTTAAGGTCGTGATTCCCTGCTTCCAGCTGCTCGTAGTGATTGTTGTTGTTACCAGCCGGCGCAGAAGAAACGGTCCCGGCGCGCCCGACGTACTGCAGGTCGGCCGACAGCACGGTGCGGAAGTCCACGTCGTCGCGGATCATGCCGATTACGGTCGCGATGTAATCATTGAGCGGAACGAACACAGAGCGGTCGCGATTCGTCCAGGGTGCGGCGAAATTTTTCAGCGTCACGTTGTAAAAGCTGCTGTTTTCCATTGCAATGTACGCTGCGCAGGCGGCCCCGGAAACGGCATTGCTGACGCAGACGGGGTCCGTTCCGGTGTTGTTTTCCATTGCGTCCAAGACCGTTTCGGTCGGCGGTACACCGGCGAGACGATCATAAATACGCTTGGCCTGTTCCCTGGTCTGGGCACCTGCCGGCGCCGCGAGCATTACTGACAGCAATACTGTAAGCGCGATCCATGTGTGTAGGTTCCACATCCTGTTATTCATATCGTTTCTGCTCGTCACTCGTACGATTCAAACATTGTGCTTACTTGTGTACCCGAACGTCTCCGGGAATCACGCACCCTGAGCCACGAATTAGTCAGGACTGATTTGCTGCGTCGCGTGACGCGCGCCAAATCTCTTGCTCCTTGTAGCTCCACATTTACGCGGTGGACTCCTGTCCGCCAGATCGGTTGCTCAACTTGGCAAGAAAAATCTTGCCAGACCTTTTCAGTCTTCGCCGTGCGTGCATTCACGAATTCACGTATCACGGTTCGGTTTTCAATCGATCTTTAATCTATAAAGCAAGTGCTGTGCCAGTCTCGATTGGGGCGCGGACAATCTTCAAAAAATATATGTGAATCAGTTACTTATTCTTATGTGCTCGGAACGTGCCAAGGCAGAGATATGTCAAGTCATTGTCGGTGCTTCGGCACAAGGTTTATGACCCGGATGTCTAAGCTACTGATTGACAAAGACAGTGCAACTGTCGCGGAAGGGAGACAGGTCGGTAACGAATTGACACGCCCAAACAACAAATGGAAGCGACATAAAGTTCATGGGGTTTCTTAACGTGGCACAAAAATCACACTTTTTTGTCGCGCAGTTAATCGTCGTTATGGAACCGAATCCCGCGTCGCAGCATGTACTGGCAGGGGCGATGCGGAATGAATTCCGTTTGATTTTGTTCAATGTCGTGCTTTTGAGACATTACAAAGAGCTTGAAGCCTCTCCTATAATCGAGAGCAACACGCGCCGAATATTTCGGGGCAACGTTCGATAAACGGTTAATTGCGGTTTGTGACTGCGTTAACGGTACGACGAGTGCATCGCGTCGTACGCTGGCATGATGACCCGAGGTGAAAGCTATGTTTAGGCTGGCACGACAATCCGGAGAAGGAACTACGAGCAAAGTGACCAGGACGGTCGCGTTGTCAATGGCATGTCTGGTGGTCGCCGCCTGCAGCAGGGGAGACGGCGTACAAATAGGCACCGGACAGGATCCGGATCCTGTGGTTATCGATTTCCCGATTGCCTACATAAAGTCGCCGCTTCCGGTCGATGACAACGGCACATTCCAGCAGCAGGATCTGCGAGAGCAGATCACGTTCGAATTCGGCGCCGACCTCTATTTTCGAGATCGCGCATCGCCCAGCGCCGAAGCGATCAATATTACCGAAAGCGTATCGCAGGGCCTCGCGGCCATTCGCGACGTTGAAATCGACTATGACGGCAGCCGCGTGCTGTTCGCCATGCGCGTGCCGTTCGACCCGAACCTGGACGAGGAAGATCTGCCGACCTGGAATATATGGCAGTACACGTTTGAAACCGGCGAGCTGCTGCGGGTCATAACATCCGATCTCACGGCCGGGATCGGGCATGACATCATGCCGAAGTACCTGCCGGATGGACGGATAATCTTTTCCTCGACGCGTCAGACCCAGTCGCAGGCAGTCTTACTCGACGAAGGAAAAGGGGCTTTCCCGGCCCAGGATGAGGACGACAACGAGCCCGCTTTTAACCTGCATGTCATGAATGACGACGGCACGGGCGTAAAGCAGGTGACTTTCAACCAGAGCCACGACCTCGATCCCTCTGTAATGGCGGATGGCAAAATCGTCTTCAGCCGCTGGGACCACAACCAGTCGAATAACGCCGTAAACCTGTATCGCATGAATCCAGACGGCTCGGCCCTGGAGTTGCTTTACGGGCAGCAGAGTCATGCTACGGGAACCAATGGCGACATCATTCAGTTCATGCAGCCGCGCCAGGTTTCAGACGGTCGCGTCATGGTGCTCGCCCGCCCGTTTACGAATACGGAAGGCGGCGGCGAACTGCTGCTGATCGATACACCTCAGTACCTGGAGAACACGCAGCCGACAAAGGAGAACATCGGTATCCTGACCGGCCCGGCGCAGGAAGACGCGACCATCAACGAGGTTTCGACGATACCGGGCGCGCCTTCGGTCGGCGGTCGCTACTTCTCCGTGTACCCCATTCAGGATGGCACGGATCGGCTGATGGTCAGCTGGAGCCAGTGTCGCCTGGTCGAAATACTGGCTGACGACGGGGATCCCGCGACGGAGGACAGTCAGATCGTTCCTTGCACCGAGGACCGCCTCGCGAACGTCATCTTGGTTGATCCGAACAATCCGCCAACGCCGGTCGAGGGCGACCTGTTTGTCGCGCCGCCGCTGTACGGCATCTGGATCTACGATCCGCGTGATGATACGCAGCTGCCCATCGTGCCGGGTGAAGAAGGCTTCATGTTCACCGAAGTGGTTTCAGCCGACCCCCGGCCAATTCCACCAGTCGTTCTCGACGGCATGAACGACTATCCGCTCGACGTGACGCTTGCTGACAGCGGCGAAGCACTGCTGAACATCCGCAGCGTTTACGATTTTGACGGCGCGGCAATTGTCGATATCCCGACGGTGGCCGATCCTACGCAGACCCTGGCCGCCGATCGAATTGCCCGTTTCCTGCGCATCGAAAAAGCGGTATCACAGCCGGACGACGACCTGCGGGACATTGACAACACCGCATTCGGCGTTACGACCCAGTTTGGAATGAAGGAAATCGTCGGCTATGCGATGGTCGAGCCCGATGGCTCTGTCATGGTGAAGGTACCGGCCAACACCGCACTGATGGTCAGCGTGCTCGACGAGAACGGCCACCGCATCACGCAACGGCACCAGAACTGGATGTCGCTTGGCGCCGGCCAGGAACTGAGATGCAATGGCTGCCACGATGCCAACAGCGGCGTGTCTCACGGCCGTATCGACGCTTTTGAAAGCGCGTACGCGGGCGCGCCGAGCGGTATCACGGCATTCCCGGGTACCGATGATATGGTCTGGCCCATTGCCACCGTCGGCGAAACGATGGCGGAAGTGCGCGCGCGCATAACCTGCGCAGATGGTTCCTGTTCCTCGATCGAACCGTCAATGAACGTCATTTACCGTGACGTCTGGACGGCAGACCCGGTGATCGCGGCGAACAATGCCGACATCGATTACCTGTACACCGCCTTGACGACGGCGTCGCCGACCACCTTGTCCTGTCAGCAGGACTGGCAGTCGAACTGCCGCAGTGTCATCAACTACGAAACGATCATTCACCCGCTATGGAGCCAGCCGCGCCTGGCCACTTTCGATGATGATAATGATCCCGACACGCCGGAAGTGCCGTTGATCGACCCGGTTTCCGGCCAGCAGGTCAACAACAACTGCCTTAACTGTCATACGCCCGTGGATCCCGCAAATGGCGCCGCACGCGTCCCCGCCGGCCAGCTGGAGCTCCAGGATGGCCTGTCGGTTGATGAGCCCGATCACTTCCATGCCTATCGCGAGCTGTTAGTTACTGATAACCTTCAGGTTCTGGACAATGGCGTGTTGGTCGATGCGACTGAAGTTGTCGGACAGGATGCAGACGGAAACGACATTCTGGCTCCAATCTCGAACGGTCCGCCGCCATTGAGAGCGTTCTTGGGCGCAAGGTTATCGAGCGATTTCTTTGACCGATTCAACGATCCATCGGATCTACACTTCAATATATTGTCCCAAGCGGAGCGACGCCTTGTTGCGGAATGGTTGGATGTCGGAGCCCAGTATTACAACAATCCCTTCGACGCCCCCGCCAACTAAATCCGCCTGGTTCGGATGCCTGGTTGCCGTCGTACTGCAGATTTTTCTGACAGCGCCGGTCCAGGCCGCCGATGACTATCGCTCCGTTGCCGTTGCCGACCCCTACCTGGAATTGCGCACCGGACCCGGCAGCGGCTACCCGATTTTCCATGTTGTCGACCGCGGTGAGTCAGTCGATGTCCTGATGCAGCGCACGGACTGGTACCTGGTTCGGGCTGCAAACGGCAAAGAGGGCTGGGTCGATCGCGCTCAAATGGAGCTGACGCTGCAGCCGGACGGCGACAGGGTCAGTTTCGAGCAGGCCGACATCGATGACTTCACGAACGCCAAGTGGGAGACCGGAATTCTGGCCGGTGACTTTGGCGGTGCGAACATCATTTCGCTGTACGGCGGGTACTCGCTCAACCCCTATGTGTCGCTGGAGGCATGGGGTTCACAGATTTTGGGTAATTTCTCGAATGGCTGGATGGGCAGTGTTAATGTCGTTCACGAAGCGTGGCCGGATTGGCGCGTATCGCCATTCTTCACGCTGGGCGCCGGCATCATCCGCACCGAGCCGAAATCGACGATCATCCAGGGTGAGGATCGCACCGATCAGATTGGGCACGTTGGCGCGGGATTCCGTATATATGCATCGCGGCGCTTTTTGTTGCGAGCCGAGTACAAGAGCTACGTGGTGTTCACGAGCCGGGACGAAAATGAGGAAGTAGAGGAATGGAAGGTCGGTTTCGCGTTCTTTTTCTGATCATTGCCATGATCAGCCTGTCGGGCTGTGCGGCGACGAAGAACCTGTTCGGCTTCGGCGACGAAGAGGCGCCGCCTCCCACGTCGGAAGCGCCAGGGCAGGTCATCGATCCCGAAGTTGAGCGTCGCGAAATCAAGGAACCGGCAATCGATCGAGAGGATTTCGAGATCGGTGGCTATGTCGGCATCATGAGCGTCGAAGATTTTGGTACCGATGTCGTCTACGGTGTGCGGCTGGCCTACCACATCACGGCCGGCTTCTTTGTTGAAGGCACGGTCGGGCAGACCGAGGCGGGGCTGACAAGCTTCGAAGAACTGTCAGGTGGCGCCCGGCTCATAACGGACAGCCAGCGGACCTTTACGTACTACAACCTGAATCTGGGCTATAACATCCTGCCCGGCGAAGTTTTTATCGGCGAAGGGCGCGCTTATAACACCAACCTGTACTTGATTGCGGGGCTGGGCTCCACGCGATTTGCCGGCGATGACCGGTTCACGGTCAACGTTGGCGCCGGCTATCGATTCTTGCTAACAGACTCGATTGCGCTGCACCTCGATTTCCGCGATCACCTGTTCGATATCGATCTCCTTGGTGAGGAGAAGACGGCCCATAATCTCGAGGCTCACCTTGGTTTCACGGTGTTCTTCTGAGGCAGGGATCACGGTTTCAAACCGGTTTTCCGGGATAAAGTGGCATTATGCAAAAGTATTGTTTAGCGATTGGTCGAATTTTTCTGCCGCTGCTCGTCATCGGCGGACTGTCCGGATGCGGTAATGTCGAGCCCTGGGTAAAGCCCTACGAGCGTGACAGGCTTGCGGATCCGATTATGGCGCTCGATGGTGACCCCGTTTCAACCGCTTATTTGCAGCACGTTTACGAAGCCCGCGAAGGCGCTCGCGGCGGGGAAGGCGCGGTCGGCGGTGGCTGCGGCTGCAATTAGCGGTATCGAGTGGCGATGATGTGCCGACGCGGAGTCTTGATTGCAGCCATGGTGATGGCTTTTGGCACCGCCCATGCAGGCGTGTTGCCGGAAGACCGCGCCGACATTCTTTATCACCTTTACGATGGTGGCGGTGTCGAGATCGACGGCCCGTCTATCCTGGTCCGCAAGCAGGTCGGAAAGAGCCTATCCTTCGTTGGCAACTACTACGTCGACATGGTGACTTCGGCGTCAATTGACGTCATTACGACAGCGAGTCCCTATACCGAAGAACGCAAGCAGTGGTCGATGGGTATGGATTACCTGCGGGGTAATACGACCATGCGCGTCGGCTATACGAGCAGCGAAGAGTCCGACTACGATGCGTCGACCTATAATTTCTCGGTGAGTCAGGACATGTTCGGTGCTCTGACAACGCTGACGCTGAGCTATGCGCTCGGGGACGATATTGTCCGGAAGTCCGGAGACGATGCGTTCGAAAAAGATCTGGACAAGCAAATTTACGGCGTTGGTTTGACACAGATCCTGACAAAAAACCTGATAGCGACGCTGAATTTCGAAACCATGACTGACGAGGGCTATTTAAATAACCCGTATCGGACGGTTCGTTATTTTGATGCGAGCGATTTGCTTGGGCGCGGCTATAGTTATGAAGAGGAACTGTACCCGAATACGCGCACCAGCAATGCTCTGGGGATGAGGGCGCGATACTTCCTGCCGTATCGTGCGGCCATTGAAGGCGAATACCGGTACTTCACCGATACCTGGGACATTGAAAGTCATACAGCCTCGCTAACCTATATTCACCCGTGGAGAGATTTCACGTTTACGGGCAAGTTTCGCTATCACGATCAGACGGGCGCGCATTTTTACAGCGATCTCTTCCCCAGGTCACAGGCAACCAATTTCCGTGGTCGTGACAAAGAGCTGAGCCCGCTGACCAGCTATACGTTCAAACTGAAAGCGGCCTACGAATTCCTCAATGAAAACGAGGGCTGGGGCTTTCTGAAGAAAGGCTCGGTCACGGCATCGATCGACATGCTGCATGTCGACTTTCATGACTTCTCGGACTTGACGGCGCTCGCGCCGATCGGCGAAGAACCGCTCTATAAACTCGACGCCGACGTCTACCAGATCTTCTTTTCTTTCTGGTATTAGTTTTTTCGCGCGGTACGCTGCGATCGCGGCGATGAACCGGTCCTGCAGATGATAGGATGTGCTCCGGGCAAACCGGAGGCTGGCACCTATGACATCGATTATTGTTGTGGTACTCATCCTGATTGGCCTGATTGGCCTGGTTGGCGTTGTCCTTTATAACCGCCTCATTCGCAGTCGCAACCGGGTCGATACGGCCTGGAGCGATATCGACGTGCAGCTGCAGCGACGGCACGACCTCATTCCGAGACTGGTGGCGGCGGTCGACCAGTACGCCAAGTATGAGCGTGCAACGCTCGAGGCGGTCACCGAGCTGCGAGCCGAGGCCATGCAGATGGCGGACGTGAGCGCGAAAGGCAGGGCCGAGGAGAAGCTCAGTGCGGGCATTGAGCGGATCATCGCGATTGCCGAGAACTACCCGGATCTCAAGGCCAACGAGAATTTCCTCAGCCTGCAAAACGAGCTCGTGGAAACCGAGAACTACCTGCAGTTTGCGCGCCGCTATTACAATGGGTCGGTTCGTGACTACAACACGATGACCGAGACCGTGCCGAGCAA
>Ga0224497_10000291_pt1 | contig 37982 bp, 31 predicted proteins | sample SF_Jul11_sed_USG_4_FD_167970 | JGI IMG/M metagenome (GOLD analysis project Ga0224497, IMG submission 167970) | Sediment microbial communities from San Francisco Bay, California, United States - SF_Jul11_sed_USGS_13 | ecosystem: Environmental > Aquatic > Marine > Sediment | place: USA...
GGCCTGATCCCCTTGTAAACACAGCCTGGGAGAACATGTGACGACGAAGCCCTTCCGTATCGGCATGCCTCGCATGCCCAATCCAGCTCTGAGTAGAAGCCACCACCTTCGCCCACTCAAGATGCCCGGCCCCAAACGCCCGTGCCATTCGACGAAGTTTGCGGGCGAAGCGATACCCATTGTCATTGCGTAACCGCCGCCTGGTCGGAAAGACCAGATAGCCCAGCAAATTGAGCCCGTCAGCCACCCGGGTGATATGCGCCTTGTGGGGATGCAAACGCAGCCGGTCAACCGCGAGCCGATCTCGAACCGCTGCTCGAATGTCAGCAAGTCGTCCTTTGTCATGCCCCAACACGATCATATCGTCCACATAGCGCAGGTAGGGGCGGATCTGTAACTCCTGCTTGATGAAGTGATCGAGATCGTCAAGATACAGATTGGCAAAGAACTGACTGGTTAGATTCCCAATGGGAATCCCTACACGGCGTGTCAATGGCGTGAACAGGTCATCCCCGGGAAAATAGCAGGCCTCGGAAACGAGGGTGGGTGACCCATCAATAATCCGGCCCAGGAGGTCTAAGACCCTGGCATCTTTAATTCGTCGACGAAGTTTTTCTTGGAGCAGAGCATGATCGATTGACGGGAAGTAATGCCGGACATCCATTTTCAAGGCATACCGGTAGGTCTGCGCCCAGGCCTGATACCGATCCACCGCCGCATGCACACCCTTCCCGCGCCGACAGGCATACGAGTCGGGAATAAACGTGCGGTCGAGCCTGGGTTCAATCAGTTGCATCACGGCATGATGCACCACCCGGTCACGAAAGGGAGCCGCGGCAATCACCCGTGGCTTCCGGTCATAAATCGTAAAGAGCCGATACGTGCCAGGGTGATACGCTCCCGACTGAAGGTCCCGTTGCAACTGCAGCAATTCGGGTTCCAATTGGAGGTCAAATTCAGCGACTCCCAGCCGTCGGCCTTTGCCCAACCTGGCCTTTTGGTAGGCGGCCAGAAGATTTTCAAAACTCACCAGCCGAGGCCACACATCTCCCAGCCGTTTCATGGCGAGGCCTCTGAAGATTCCCGACTGCGGCGCCAGCCGCCGATCTGACGTCCCAACTCATCCAGCAGCTTGGCGCCATGTTCGTATTTACAAGTGGACACCACTTTCAACTCATGCGCCACACGCCAGAGATGCCGCACCACTTCCAGGCGAAGGTTGGCGTGAGACAACGCCTGGTCTTTCTGTCGGCTGTAGGCCGCTTCCACCAGCCGTTCCAAGACTTCCAGCACCCCGGCCTCCATTCGTTCTCCCAACGTGAAGCGGCGCGAGCGCGGAAAGGTATCCAATTGCGGAATGAGCCAGAGGAGCAGCTCATGACAGGCCTGCACAGCTTGCGGGACAGGAGAGGGAGACATGAAATCCTCGCCGATCTTTCGTTTCCTTCTTACGTAGCGACGGGTCAGTGACCCGTCGCCTTTGACCATATCGCCTCTGAAATCGTCAAACTATTTGGTGTCGGCCACCCCCCCAAGACAGACGCCCCACCGGGGCGTCTCTACAAGAAATTCGAAAGAGAAAAGGGTAAAAGGATAGAGGACAAAGGGTTAGCGGATGTCCTGGGCAAGACGAAAGCCGATGTCGTTGTTCCGGAAGCCGGTGGAGTACCGGAGCCGGAAGGATGACCGGAGGTACACCGGTAAGTTGAGCCAGGAACCGCCCCGGATCACACGCTGACCGCAGTAACCACCCCCGGCTTTTAACCAAGGAGCCCCATTGTCTGGTGCATCCTTGTAGTTCTCATGCCAACAATCCTCTACCCATTCATACACATTCCCGCTCAGATCATACAGCCCAAATGCGTTAGGCTGTTTGCTCCCCACCTCGGCGGTCTGATTGGCTTTATAAATCGCATACTTCTCGAGTTCACTTTCGGCCGAGGTTCCCGCCCAGGTTTCCTGTTTGCTCCCGCTGCGCGCGGCATATTCCCATTCGGCTTCGGTGGGCAGCCGGTACGACTTCCCCGTGGCCTGTGACAGCCAGGCGATATAGCCCTTGGCCTCTTCCCAGGACACATTGATCACCGGTCGTCGGCCACGTCCCCAATTCTCATCTGAAGGACTGCGGCCACCAGTCAGTTCAACAAACTGATCGTACGCATCAAACGTCACTTCATGTTGACTCAGTTGAAACGCCTCAACCCTTACCGTTTGAACAGGTTTTTCGTCTTCACCCCCTAAACCCTCCACAGCACCCAGTTGAAATTCGCCGCCAGGAATCGGGACCATATCCGGTTCACGGATCTCCACGAGGTGCAAGCGGGCCTGCACGATCGACCAGGCATAGGGCACGGTTACTCCGGCATTTCCTAACCAGGCGAGAGGTCCGCCGATCATGAGCACCACCAGGAGGCTCCCAAGGGTCGTAAGCACACGGGCTTTGGTTTTCCGGTGTTGACTGGCCCTGACATACTCCTGCTCCTCCTGAGAGAAGGCGTCTGGCTTATTCTTGAGCCATTCCCCAGCTTCGACCAGAGGACGCCCCCGGAGCAGCAGGTCCACGCTGCGATGGCTTTGATCCCACTCCTTGATTGAAAGACCCAGGCGCTGTTGCCAGGCGAGGAACTGCCGATCACCGTCTACCCATTCTTTGAGTTGCCCCCACTGCCGGATCAACGCTTCATGAGAGACTTCTACCGTTTCCTCGGCGCTGCCGGTCACCTGAGAGGTCACCAGCAAGCGTTCGTCGGCCAACGTCTTCACGAGTGGTTGCAGGCCTTCGCCCAGTTCCGCGAAGGTGGCCCGGCGTCTGGTGTCCGCCTCGCCTTCTCCCGGCCGTACCAGTCGCAGGAAGATGTACTGGATTCTCCGTTGATCTTCCGGACTTGCTTTTTCGTATAGGGCTTGGGCTTTCTTGGCAATCGCCCCCTCCAACTGACCCATCCCACGGTAGGCCTCGTGATGCATCAGGCCTCCGCGTCGCTGCTCCCAGAGTTGGCGCAAGACAAATTCCAGTAACGGCAAATGCCCCGGTTCGTCGCCAGCCTGCTCCAACAGCAGGTCCACCAGGCCTGTTTCAAACGCGAGCCCCATTAGCTTGGCTGGTTCTTCGATGGCCAAGCGCAATTCTTCCCTGGTCATGGGTCCGATTAGCACCTGGGCCTCTTGCACACGATCCGACAACGGCCGGTAGGCAGTGATGGCCCGGCCGAAAAAATCCCCCCGGAGCGTCAACACGACATGCAGCTTCCCTGTTTCCGTGGCCTCAAGCACCTGATCCATGAAGGTGCGGCGCGCTCGCGCATCCTGACACAGCGTATAGAGCTCTTCCCATTGATCTACGATGAGGAGCAACCGATCGGTTCCGGGCTGCTTATCCAGAATACGCTCGACGACATCGCGCAGCTTGATGGATGGTCGTTTGGAATCCTCGGGAAGCATGGCCTCGGCCATACTGTTGATTTCTTGTAACCGTTTGGTTTCGGTCATGTCGGGCTCGAGAAAGGGCATGAGGCCTGCTGCAAGGGCGCGCACCGGCCGATCGGTGGGCATCATGGTGACCACCTCCCATACCTGCTCACGACTGTGGCGCAGCACCGGCACGAGGCCGGCACGCACCACGGACGACTTCCCGCTGCCGGAGGCCCCCACGACGGCAACCAGCTTATGCTGATTGATCTTTTGAGCCAGTTGGGTGATATCCTTGGCTCGTCCAAAAAAGAACGGGGCATCTTCCTCCCGGAAATAGAGCAGACCCCGATACGGGCAGATCGTGCTCCGCGTCTCTTGGACCGCAACTTGGACCTCAGGGCCTGGCGGCTCGCCGTGGACGGCCTTGCTAAGGATGGTGAGAAGGACGGGGTCGTCAGGACGGGTGCGCAAATCGACCCACGTCTGTTGACTCAGGAAACCCAGCGGCGGCTCTGCGCCGGGCAGCAGAACAGGAATGACCGGAAATGTTTGGCCCTGCTTCTCTGCCGTGACCTGACGTTGCAGAGCCAGATATTGCTCACGCTGCTGCCACGGGCCCATATCCCCTGGCCCGAGGCAGAAAGCCACCGCGCGACAGTGGGCGAGGGTCGACTCCAAGGCCTCTAGCCAGGACTGCCCAGGCGCAAGATACCAGCGGTCGAGAAAGACTTGAAGGCCCTGCTCGCGCAACCGGCGCCCGAGCGCCTCCACCTGGGCATGATCGCGCCAGTGATAACTCAGAAAAACATCGAAGTGATTCGAAGATGGATCAGGCATGATGGTTCCCCCGGTCCATCGGTGGCCCAGAGTCCTCGTCCAACACCTCGACGATCAACCGCCACTCAACAACCAAGAGGCAACAGTTTTTTAGGTTAATGTTATGGGATGGGAGGTGCATGGTAGCCCTAGCTTCTGTTGATCTGAGAAGAAAATGAACCTGTTCCCTTGAATGGGCCTATTTGGCCAGAACCAGCCAACAACTTCAAGTTTTTTCATTCAGGAAAATTTTGGATTTCCCCCCTACCACTCTTTTTCTCCATCCAACGCCTGCTGTCCGCTCTCTTGGTGGACGCTCTTGGGAAATGGCGGGGTTTGTTTGTGTCCTTCGCTCCTTCGACAAACTCAGGACTCAGGACAGACCCTGCGAGTTGGCGCGCCTCTCACATGTCCTCGTCCGCCTATTCTGATGGAGCCGGACTGGGCGTCAATGGTTTTGATGACTTTCCCCGAAAGGAAAGCCACTCCGCTTCCGGGCCGAAAACCGGCTTGCATCAACGAGTCCTCTTCCTACAGTCGCTTAATGGCTGATTGGTATCTTCACCCTCATCCTACCCTTCTCCCTCAAGGGAGAAGGCACTTCAGATCCTCCTAGTCAGAAGGTCAGTAGTATGCTCATTCTGAGCGGGAGCGTGCAGAATTGCCTTGCCCCGTTTTCAGATTGTGACTTTACAAACCGATATCTTCTCTAACTGTTCACAACTTCTCTTAACAGCACAAGGAACCCTTCATGTCCTCAATTTCTAATATCCCAAACCAATTCCCTAATTTTCAGAATCTCATATTCAATACACCGTTTGCGGTGAGAACCCAGCAGTTCCAGGCACAGGCGCAGACCTCGACCACCTCAAATTTTACGTTTACGACGGCAGAAGGCGATCGCGTGTCATTGTCAACTGGCTCGGCAAGCCAGTTCTCTTTTGAATCCTATAATTTTCTGGGGTTGGCAGAGGGACAGGCGGTGAATGTTCGGAGTCAACAATTGAGTACATCGGAGCAGTCACATTTCAACCTGCTCATTGAAGGCGATCTGAATGAACAAGAATTGGCTGACATTCAGGCGTTCCTTCACTCCTCCAAGAGCCTTTTACAAGAACTGGCAGCGGGGAATGACGAGCATGCGGCGGAAACGGCCCTCTCTTTGAGTGAGCTGGATTCCCTCTCAAGCGCCTCACTCTTCTTTCAGCAGACCACCTCGGTTTCCTTGGCCTTTCGCTCGACCGACTTGGCCGTTCAAGAGAATGACCCCACTCATGACTCTCAAGGACGAGGGCCTCAGGAGGAACAAGGACATGGTCAAACAATTGAAAATTTTTTAGACAAAATTCAAAAAGCCCAAGACCAATTTCACATTGATCCCGAGAAATTAGGAAAACGGATTCCCCGGCTTCTCTCAAAGTTGGTCGAAACCCTGGGGAACCCGGTTTCTGAGGAGGGCTCTCGACCGTCGCTCTTTGACCAGATTCGACAAGCCTTGCTCCCCTCTCTTCAGCAATCGCTCCAAGAGGTGACCTCCGCAGAAGAGACGCCGGAGGATTTAACGGAAGAAACCCACGCACCAGGCCCCGAGAATTCGGCCTTTCCCCCAACAGAGAAGAATGGCGGCGTTTTGGCCAACCGTCTGACGTAATTTTCGGGTAGCGTCTTTCAACTTCCAACAGGCAAATGATAAGAGTGATACTTCACCCGAGGATGTGAGGATTGCTCTATCAAATGATGCCTTAGATTCTTCTCCACTCTCCACTTTGTTAAAGGGAAGTTGGAGGGGATTTTCTCCAAGCAGTGACCTAGGGCTGCATATGGCCCCTCCTAGGACAATCAGGAAAAATCTCCCCTTCCCCTCTTTGCCAAATAGGAGTGGAAGACGGCCCAATCCCGGTAGCCCGTCCCTCATCATGACACGATAGAGCTTCATGGAAAGTTACCATAGTATTTCTGACTAACAACTATTTCAATTCCATACTCGTTGCCAGTTGGTACTTTCCTGATTCCACATATTTTCGTTGAGCGCAACGGGTACGAATTGTTGCTGCTGGGTCGTCGATATCTGAAGATCCGATGAGTTGAGAGCCCCTTCAATAATGATGGCGCCATCTTGATCGGTCCGATAGAGGGGAATCCCTCGCTCTTCATATGCGGCGACCACTTCAGAAGCCGGATGCCCATAGCGATTATGGGATCCCACCGACACCACCATGGCTTGAGCCTGGATCTGATTAATCCATCCGTTGTGGAGAGAACTTTTGGCTCCATGATGCGGGACTTTCACGATATTCGCCGAACGACCATGAGGCAAGTGTTGTAAATGGTCTAATGCTTGCTGCTCCGCATCGGCCGTGAATAATACCGAATGCGGTCCACAATCTAGGCGAGTCACGAGCGAGCGGTTATTTAACTCTTTCCCGCTGATGTCATGGGTTGAAACCAGCATGCTTGATGGCCCAGACAAAATGGGGCTTACTACGACCAAGGCACAGGGACCTGAGGTGATAATGCGCTCCCCTGCTCCAATGATCTGGTCATCAAGGTGTGCCGCCTGCACAGCCGTTTGCAGTCGCTGGTAAAAGGCTTCCGATCGGGAAACCCCGTTGCTCCAATATTCTCCAACATCAAATGCTTGAAGGACCCAAGGCAACCCCCCGACATGGTCCCATTGCGGATGCGTCGCGACCACATGATCGATTCGATGAATGCCTTGATTCCAGAGATACGGGCCGATCACCGCTCGACCCATGTCTAAGCGGCGATACGCTGGCCCGCCATCAATCAACACAGTTTGGCCATCCGGCAATTCAAGAAGGGTCGCATCTCCTTGGCCCACATCTAAAAAGGTCACGCGTAACATTCCTGGTTCCCAATGTGTTCGTGGCGACCATGCCCACCAGACAAGAATCCCGATCAACATAGCGGCACAACTCCATTGGACTATCGGCCGATGCCTGAGCAGCACCAATCCCGCCAATAGACACCAGAAGACCACCATTGAGGCAATATGAGGCGATGCAACATGCCACTCCGCCCCTGGAACATGCGACAGAACAACCACCATTTGGGCAAACACATCAAAAATCCATTGAGTCCCTAATCCGAAAGGAAGTGTATCCGTTCCGCTCAGTAAGACTCCTACTGCGGCCATGAGGCCAACCGGTATCACCACAATTCCGACTAAGGGGACAATGACCAAATTGGTGACCAAACCTAACCATGGAATTTGATGGAAGTAGAACGCCACTAACGGTAAGGTTGTGAGACTCACGGCCAACGTCATGAGCCATGCCAATTGACCTTTTTCCCAAAAATTAGCAGCCCAATTTGGGGCCTCACGCGGAACTGCATCCGGGAGGTCTAACCTGTCGGAATCTTTCGTTTTTCTGGCTAATAGCACCAGCCCAATGGCTGCAACCGAGAGATAGGATAATTGAAATGAAATATCGTGGATGGCTTCGGGAGAGGGCACCACCATCAAGAGCGCGGCCACTGCCAAGGCCGTCACCAGATTGCGCTCGCGTCCTAACCACATTCCCAGACAACAGACCACGATCATGATCCACGATCTCACGGTCGCCATTTCTGCACCGGCCAAGAGCATATAAAAGGAGACGATCGGGAGGGTCATGATGACAGAGCATTGCGTGGCGGTCAGATACATCGAGAGCCTTTCCAACCAGGACGAAGGCAATCGACGGACACTCCACCGCGTTGCAGCAAAGACGACAAGGGCCAACAAGCCAAGATGCGACCCTGAGATGGAGAGAATATGCACCGTCCCGCTGGCCATAAAGGCATCCCGTAGATCCTGTTCAATATAGCTTTGCTCTCCGATAATCATCCCCAAAAATAAACCCAACGCTGGATTAGAGAGGCTTGCCGTGGCCGAGTGATGAATCGCTTGACGCCATTCATCAACCAACCCAAACAGTCGGTCCCACATCCCCGACCTGCCGTTTTTTTGAACTTGGATGCCCTGTGGTCCGGATACGGTCGCAACGGCCTGAATGCCTTTTTGTTTCAAATACTTGCCGTAATGGAACCCCCCAGGATTCAGCGTCCCGAACGGTTCTCGTATACGTGCGGTAAAACTCACCTCATTGCCATACAGCACAGGCACATTGGAGGCGCGCCAGGTCAGACGAATCCGTCCTTGAATGGGTTGCAATATTCCATCTGCGATGATGTGCTTGGCCTCCACCAACAGAATGACCCCATCCGGCGTCTGGCGGACCGGCGCGACGATGGCGCCCTGAATTGTAAGAGGCTGTTCAGTCGACAGGGTAAGCAGAGGCGTATCTATCTTGCTTATGGCAGCCCAATGGGCCTGCCCCATACCGGCCACCACAACGGCAAACACACAGACCCCTACCCATCGGGAAAGCGATCCGCGCTGTTCAAGCCACGTTAGGAGTAGACCAAAACTAAGAAGAGCCCCAAGAAGTGAGAGGGGAAAGAGGGAGAGAAACGGACCGAGCCAGAGCCCGACCAGGTAGGCAACAATTCCATGCAGTATCACAAATGTTCACGCACATGGTTAATGAATACATGATTTCACCACACTGACTAAATCTTCGGCAATCTTTTGAATGACCGTATGATCTTGGCCTTCGACCATGACCCGCAGCAAGGGCTCTGTACCAGAATACCTGACCAAAATCCGCCCGGTGCCATTCAGCTGATGTTCTTTGTCTTGAATGGCTTGCTGGAGGATGGGCAAGGACTCCAGATCCGGTTTATGCGGCACGTTTACCCCTAGCAAGACTTGAGGAGTGGAATGCATACATTGGGTAATTTCCGAGAGGGGTTTCTGCGCTCGTTTCATGAGTTTGAGCATTTGCAACCCTGAGATCAGCCCATCACCGCTGGTATGATAGTCCATAAAAATCATATGCCCGGATTGTTCACCACCTAAATTGTATTGCCCAGAGACCATTCGCTCCAAAATGTATCGATCCCCCACGGCCGTACGAATCAATGAAATTCCGGCTTCGCGCATGCACACGTCAAAGCCGAAATTACTCATAACGGTTCCCACAACAGTATCTTTTTTTAATCGACCTAGCCGCTTAAGATCCAGGGCAAACGCCGCCAAGGCATGATCCCCGTTCACCACCTGCCCTTGTTCACACACAAACACGGCACGATCGGCATCCCCGTCCAAGGCGATACCGATATCAGCCTTTCGGTCACACACCATTTGTTGGAGCCGCTCCGGATGCACCGCTCCACATCCATCGTTAATGTTCAGCCCATCCGGTTCATTCCCCGTGACCCAGACTTTCGCGCCTAATTCACGAATAACTTTTGGAAACACGTGATACCCGGCTCCATTGGCACAATCCAGCACTATCCTCATATTTTGAAAATCCATATCACGAGGCAACGACCGTTTGACGAACTCAATATACCGCCCATCCGCATCATCGATACGAAAGGCTTTGCCAATTGCATCGGCCGTAGGACGAATATGCTCAATTTCATGAGACAAAATGAGCGCTTCTATTCGTTGCTCGATTTCATCTGGCAATTTCATGCCATCATTAGAAAAAAACTTGATGCCATTATCTTGATAGGGGTTATGGGAGGCTGAAATCATGATTCCTGCATCGGCTCGAAGACTCGTGACTAGAAACGCAATGGCCGGGGTGGGCAACGGTCCCACGAGCAGCACATCGACCCCCATTGAACACAGTCCAGCCGTTAAGGCCGACTCAAGCATGTAGCCAGAAATACGTGTATCTTTACCAATAATGATTTGATGGCGACCTTCCCGCTTCCGAAAGACATAAGCCGCCGCTCGACCGACCTTCATCGCCATTTCACTCGTCATCGGATCGAGGTTGGCAACACCCCGAATTCCATCTGTGCCAAATAGTCGTCCCATTACGTTCTCTCTATAATTATTACAATATGACTTCTTCTATTACTTGTCGCACGAATTTCGCAAACCTTGAGCCACTTGAATAGCATCTTTCATGGCGGCTACATCATGAACTCTGAGAATGTGGACACCGTGCCATACGGCCAAGGCCATGGCGGCCGCATTGCCCATTTCTCGCTCAGCTACCGGCTTTCCAGTCAATTCCCCAATAAACGCCTTTCGGGAAAGGCCAACCATAAGCGGCTGTTCTAATTGAAGAAACTCTCCAAGCTTGGCGAGAATCGTCAGATTATGCCTGCAGGTTTTTCCAAATCCGATTCCCGGATCAATAATGATTCGATCAGATGAAATTCCCACAGACAGAGCCATCGCAATGCTTGTGGACAAAAACGCCTTCACTTCGGCAACCACATCCGAATAATGAGGTGTTTTTTGCATGGTCCCACTTTGTCCTTGACGATGCATGAGCACCACACCGGCTCCGGATTCCTGGACGACCTGCGCCATTCGAGGATCATCCTGCATCGCACTCACGTCATTCACAATCGACACCCCACAATCTAACGCCATTTGGGCAACAGCGGCTTTTCGAGTGTCTATCGATAAGGGAATATCCATACATTTTCCCAAGGCTTCGACAATCGGACGGATTCGCTCAATTTCCTCTTCTTCGCTCACGTAAGAAGACCCAGGTCTTGTTGATTCTCCGCCAATGTCTATGATATCGGCGCCTTCGGCGACCATTTTCTGCGCTTGGTCTATAGCAAGGGCTGGATCTAGGAACCGCCCCCCATCAGAAAACGAGTCCGGTGTCACATTCAGAATTCCCATGATCAGCACCTTGGTCCCTAAAGACAGGGTTTTCTCTCGACAACGAATCTCTGGAAAGGCCACCACAGACATAGAACCCAATTTTCCTATAGAAGAATCACTAATAGCTTGAAGGCATATACGATTCAGCACCCGCCTTCGGATTCATGTCGCTCGCCGAAGAAGGAGTTCTAAAAAACACAACGTAGAGGATTATCGTCTCTTGGGGGAGATTTGAGCAGAAGTTTACGCGTCAGACTGCAGCAATGGGTTCGAGTGACGAAGTCCGTTGAACGATTTGATCGACTTCAATGCCGTCTAACACCTCTTTTTCCAACAAGGCTTCGGCCAGCGCACGTAGAGTATGTATATGTTCTGTCAACATTCGAGTGGTTCGTTCGTACGATTCAAGAACCAGTCGTTTCACTTCCTTATCGATTTCTAAGGCTACTTGATCACTAAAGTCCCGTTTTGAGCCAAAATCACGGCCGAGGAACACTTCTTCATCTTTTTTCCCAAAAGTCAGAGGCCCGAGCTTTTCACTCATCCCCCATTCACAAACCATTTTTCTCGCCAAATCTGTAGCCCGCTCAATATCATTCCCGGCGCCAGTCGTCACGCTTTTAAAGATTAATTCCTCCGCCACACGCCCACCAAAAAGAATGGAGAGAGTATTGTAGAGAAATTCCTTCGAATAACTATGACGGTCATCGATAGGCAATTGCATCGTCATACCCAGGGCTCGACCACGAGGGATAATCGTGACCTTATGGACAGGATCCGTGCCTGGTAATAATTTCGCCATGAGGGCATGACCGGCTTCGTGGAACGCCGTGGTACGCTTCTCCTCTTCACTCAGGACCATGCTCTTACGCTCGACACCCATTAACACCTTATCTTTGGCATTTTCAAAATCAATTTGATCAACAGATTTTTTATCTAAGCGAGCGGCCCATAACGCCGCTTCGTTGACTAAATTTTCAAGATCCGCTCCAGAAAATCCTGGAGTACCACGAGCAATCTGCTCCAGATCGACGCCAGGAGAGATCGGAACTTTTTTGGTGTGCACGTGCAAAATTTCTGCACGCCCTCGGACATCTGGACGATTGACGACCACCTGCCGGTCAAAACGACCAGGTCTCAACAACGCCGGATCTAGCACATCAGGTCGATTGGTAGCCGCAATTAAAATCACCCCTTCGGTTGTATCAAACCCGTCCATTTCAACAAGTAACTGATTGAGGGTTTGTTCACGCTCATCATGCCCACCGCCAAGACCAGCTCCTCGCAACCGACCGACCGCATCAATTTCATCAATGAAAATGATGCATGGGGCATGTTTTTTCCCTTGCTCAAATAAATCCCGAACCCTAGATGCCCCCACGCCCACAAACATTTCGACAAAATCCGAACCACTGATACTGAAGAAGGGAACGCCCGCTTCACCGGCAATGGCTTTGGCTAACAGCGTTTTACCCGTGCCAGGCGGTCCGACGATCAAGACGCCTTTAGGAATTCGTCCTCCAAGCTTTTGAAATTTTTGAGGGTCTTTGAGAAATTCAATGATTTCAACAACTTCTTGCTTCGCTTCATCAACCCCGGCCACATCCGCAAATGTAATTTTTTTCTTGTCCTCCGTTAACATCCGTGCGCGACTTTTACCGAATGAGAGCGCTCGATTGCCACCAACTTGCATCTGCCGCATAAGAAAAAACCACAAGCCTAAAAACAGGATAAATGGTCCCCACGAAAGAAGGAAGGTGATATACCAAGGACCGTCATCTTGTGGTTTCGCTTCTATTTGTACGGATTTTTCTCGTAAGACTTTGACTAGATCAGGGTATTCAACGGCATACGTTTGAATGCGGGTACCATCTTTTAAAATGGCGCTGATGTTATTCTGTTTAATAATAACTTTTTCAACATCCCCACGTTCTAAGTGGGCCATAAATTCACTGAAAATGACAGGATCTTCGGGATGTTGATTGGGTACCGTAAACAGATTAAACAGCAGAATCATAAAGAGACAGACAAATACCCAAAACAAGAGATTTTTCACACGTGAATTCATACTCAGGACAACTCCCTTACCAACGTATCGACGTTGATTACGCAACTTAATGGGAAAACATTAAGAGAACCAACTGATTGTACCATGCATTTTTAAGAAGTGACAACCGTAAACGTCCTAGGACTCTACTGGAACCTTGCACAAATCCATTTTGGCCAAATAGGGAAGATTTCGATATTTCTGCTCAAAATCTAACCCGTAGCCCACAATGTACGTTGATGGCACTTCAAACCCAACATACCGAACGTCAATCTCAATCTGCCGATTAGCCGCTTTATTCAACAGGGTACAGACCTCAACTGAGGCAGGCCTATGTTTTTTTAATCGAGAGAGCAAAAATTTCGCCGTGATGCCAGAGTCAACAATGTCTTCCACCAATAAGACATGGCGGCTCGTAATCTTCTCGGTCAACTCCGACCAGATTTTGACGGTTTTTGAAGAACGCCCGATTTTTTTGGTTCCTGTGGCAAGAAGAAAATCAATGTGGATAGGCAATTGAATGACCCGAACTAAATCAGCAAAGAAGACATACGCTCCTTTTAAAACCCCGATCACGACTAATTCCTTGCCTTGATAGTCTTGAGAAATTTGATGGCCCAACTCACGAATGCGTGTACGCATCGCTTCTTGCGTGACTAAGGGCTTTCCAAAAGTTTTTGGCATAGGGCCTTCCATTCAACTTAAAGGAGTCATCGAGGCAATGACGACCGATGTTGTGGTCGACGACGGCTGAAACCGCTCATCCTCGCGTAATCCTCCAACCCAAAGAATGCCTTCTGGGGCCACCAATAACGGCACCTTCTCGCGCTGGGACCGTGGCAGCTTGATATCGGAAAAGAAATCTTGAAGTTTCTTCTGTCGTCCGCCCAAGCCTTTGGGACAAAACACATCGCCAGACCTCCAACTCCGTACCCGCAATTCCGGAGTAAACGAATCGGCATCTATCTCCATGGCTAAGGAATGCGGTTGGCTAAAAATGTTTTGGTCGTATTTCATGGAGACGGCCAGACGTTGCCCTGTCAGGGGCCAAACAATCTCGCCAGGGATCTCCACACCAATTTCTCTTAACGGAGAAACGCTCACGTTATTGAAAGGCACGGTCTCTCTTTTTGAAAAAATCAGTCGATCATATTCCTGGCCAACATCCACGGTATTGATTGATATCGTCCACCCGGACTGCCCCTGTTCCACGCAATCTAACACCCGTTGAATAATGTCAAAGCGGGAGCTTTGCATATTCCCATCCATCTTCTGAAGAACATGACGCACCACTCGACGTCGAATCGACATTGGCCATGCCAGCAAGGCCGTTCGATCTAATTGAATGCCTCGTTCATCCTCAGACACACATGCTTGTTGAAAAGCTTTTGCGGCCACATGCTCCAGATAGGCATGGTCATCACGGATAATCTCGGCCTGGCGCGACAAGATATGAACAATCCCGGGAGAATAGACTTTGAGACGCGGCATCAGGTCTTGGCGAAGACGATTCCGCAAATACACCGACTGGCTATTAGAAGAATCCATTCGATACGTCAGCTGCCGCTCAGCCAAATAGGCCATAATATCGTTTCGGGGAATATTAAGGAGCGGTCGCACAATGTCGTCCCCGCGTTTGGGGGGAATACCACCCAACCCTCCGGTTCCACTCCCACGGAGCATCCACATCAACACCGTTTCGGCTTGATCATCGGCCGTATGTCCCGTGGCAATCTTTGTGGCACCACATTCCATAACCATATTTGCGAGAGCATGATACCGAGCCTTGCGCGCAAAAGCCTGGAACGACTGCTTTGCAGCTTTGGCATCCTGCTTCTTGAGCCGAACTTCTCGGACATTCACGGGAACCCCAAAGTGGCTCCCTAATTGTTCGACAAAATCCGCATCCCCTTCACTTTCAGCCCCACGAAGACCATGATTCACATGCCCAATACTCAGGTCCCAATTCCACCGCGTCGACAACGCCACTAAGCACGCGAGTAAGGCCACAGAGTCTGGGCCACCTGACACCGCCACAACAATACGATCCCCAGGGCTCAATAAATTTCGGGTTTTGATATGACGATGGACTTGTTCCTCCATCTTCAGAACAATTGAAGAATGGGTCATCTAATCATTGCCCTTATTGGCCATTAACAGTTGTCGGAAACTATTGTGATACTTCGCGATAATGGCTCTGGCTTGAACGCCATCATGATCCATCTGTTTTAAAAGATCATCCACATTGGAAAAGGTCATATCCTCTCGGACCTGCTCTAGGAAAGACACCGAAATGTCCTTACCATAGAGTTTCAACGTCTGATCAAAAATATGCACTTCCAAGAGGCGTTCACCGTCCTGAAAGGTTGGACGTTTGCCAATATAGGTGACAGACGAAAGACACTCGCCATCGACCTCGGTCAGGGTGGCATAGATCCCATCCGCCGGAAGCACCCGGTGAGGAGGAATTCGAAGATTGGCCGTGGGCCATCCCAATTGACGTCCACGCTTTTCTCCCTCAATCACCGTGCTGGTCAACCGATAGGGCCGCCCCAAACATTGTCGCCCTTCCACCACATTGCCACTAGTCAAACATTTCCGAATACGTGTGGAACTCACGACCGCTCCGCCCAACACCACAGGCGTCACAGGCTGCACTTCAAAATTTGTTTGGGCACCCAACCGCACAAGATCTTGAATGGTCCCACTGCGTCCTTGCCCAAAAACGAAGTTATCTCCGACCAATAATAGTCGAACCCCTAACCCCTTATGTAATACCTGCCCCACAAATTGATGGGGGGTTAGCGCGGCCAAGGCCTGAGTAAAGGGGAGGATGATGAGCTCTCTTATCCCAAGACGTTCAAAAAAATTATATTTTTCATGGGCATCGGATAAAAATTTTGGAACGGTGCCCGGTCGCAACACTTCAATCGGATGAGGGTCGAAAGAGAGTACCATAGGCACGCCATTGAGGCGTTGCGCGTTTTCGACCACAGACTCTAATAAGGCACGATGGCCGACATGCTGCCCATCAAAGTTGCCAATGGTAAGAACAGGAAAAGTGGCGAGAGGAGCTGGCGGTAAACCCCTGGTAATATTCATAAGCCATTGCGTTGAAGAAGCTGAGCCGCTTCTTTAGCAAAATACGTCAGAATGAGATCGGCCCCGGCGCGCTTAATAGAGACGAGACTTTCCATCATGACAGACGCTTCATCGATCCAGCCCTGCAGCGCGGCTGCTTTAATCATGCTGAATTCGCCACTCACTTGATACGCCGCAATCGGAACTTTCGCCAAATCGCGCACTTGCCGGAGAATATCCAAATAGAACAACGCCGGCTTAACCATCACGATATCGGCCCCTTCCTCAAGATCCAACTCGACTTCTCGCAACGCCTCCCGCGCATTGGCCGCATCCATTTGGTAGGAACGCCGATCGCCGAACGAAGGACTGGAAAAAGCCGCATCCCGGAAGGGGGCATAGAGGGCCGAGGCATATTTGGCTGAATAGGACATGATCGGCAGTTCGGGATAGCCTTGTTGGTCTAAGGCCTCACGAATGGCTTTCACCCGTCCATCCATCATATCGGACGGGGCCACCATATCCACACCCGATTCAGCATGGCTGAGCGCCATAGCCTGCAGGCAATGCAACGTTTCATCGTTCACAATCTTCCCGTCACGAACAATACCGCAATGACCATGGGACGTATATTCATCGATGCACACATCGGTGATGACCATCAAATCTGGAAGCTTCGCCTTCAGCGCCCGAACCGCCGTTTGCACGACCCCATTTTTCTCAAGGGCCGCCGTTCCTCTTTCATCCTTCAGCTCAGGAATCCCGAAAAGAATCACGGCCGGAATCCCTAATGTCCACGCATTGGCGACCTCTGGGACAAGACGATCAACCGACCAACGATATTGACCCGGCATCGAATTGATCGGTTCCTGCTTATTCTCACCGAATGTGACAAACAGGGGATAAATCAAATCGGCGGGAGTCAACTGAGTCTCGCGCACCATCCGTCGTAACGAGGCATGCTGACGGAGTCGACGCAATCGGTGTATAGGAAATCCCATGGTGCTCCTAGGAGTGCTTCAATAATTCTGAGTCGTTGAGTCTCGATCGATTAACACGATGACATCATACTGACAGGGAACATCTCACTGAAAACCGCGTCCAGCCTTATGATTCTATTTTCTCGGAAGATTGGTTAAAAACACCACAAGATCTCGCACAGAAATCATGCCGACCATTTCCCCATCTTTGGTAATCCCTAAATGCCGGATATGTTGTTTGGCCATCAAATCGTTCGCATCCAACAACGTCGCGTTGCCTTCGATCGAGGCAATGGGGGCCGACATGATTTTTTCCACCGTCGTGGTCAGAGGATCGGCACCTGCCGCGACGACTCGACGGACTAAATCCGTATCAGTCAAAATGCCAATAATTTCCTCTCCAACCGTGATAAAGATGCTGCCGATGCCATTATCGCGCATCATTTCAGCAGCCGTTTTCACCGAAACATCACGGTCGACTTTCACGATTTTTTCTATGGGCACCATACACGACTTTACAGGAACCATGGCTCTACTCCTCCAATCAATCGGTTAACAAAATATTTCGACAGCGTGGTCTGTCGTCATGACAATTTTAATTCTTATGGCACCTTGACGTGACTCTGATTGGCGTGAGCGACAATCGCATCCACCAACGCAGGCACCGTATTTTCCGCAGCCACAATATCTACCGATAAGCCTTCTGCTTGAACTGTTTGGGCCGTAATGGGGCCAATACATGCCACGATGGCATGTTGTATCAGCTTGTGCATCTCCTGACGATCAGCAAACAACTGACAAAAATTTTTGACCGTTGATGAACTGGTAAACGTCAAATACTGAATATCCTGATTACGGAAACGCTGCGCGATGGGCTCTCGTTCCACTTCAGGTGGAACAGCTTGATACCCATGCACAACCTGAACACTTGCCCCCATGGCCTTCAGTTGCTCAGGAAGAATCTCCCTGGCCACTTTCGCACGAGGTATCAAAATTCTTTGGCCTTTCAAATCTACCCCACCCAACGCGTCCAAGATGCCCTCAGCTTGAAACTCCTTGGGAACCAGGTCCGCCACTAAGCCCCAGCGATTCACCTCTTCTGCAGTCCGAGGACCAATACAACAGACTTTGGCCTTCGCAAGGCTTCGAGCATCTTTTTGATGAAACCACAAACGCCTCATGAATGCCTGGACACCGTTCACGCTCGTGAAAATGACCCAATCATAGGTGGAAAGTTCCTGAATGGCCTCATCCACAGGTGCCCAACTCTCTGGTGGACGAATTTCCAATGTGGAGCATTCGATCGGCTCAGCTCCCTGTTCAGCAAGCAAATTGGACAAAGCCGGTGCTTGCTCACGCGGACGGGTCACCAATACCCCCTTCCCGAACAATGGTCGAGTTTCACACCAATTGAGACGATCCCGCAATCGAACCACTTCTCCCACCACAATAACCGTTGGTGGACTGAAGTCAGCTTTGGTCACTTTCTCGACAATATCCGCTAACGTTCCGACAATGGTTTGTTGTCGGGCGTACGTCCCCCATCGAATGGCCGCAACCGGCGTTGTCGACGCCTTCCCTTCCTGAATCAACCGCTCAACAATGTTGGGAAGATTTTTGGTCCCCATCAAAAAGACGAGTGTCCCTTCGGAAGAAGCCAGGCGAGGCCATTCCATAGCGGTCGAAGACTTTGTTGGATCTTCGTGACCGGTCACAAACGCAACGGTCGAAGCCAGCGTTCTGTGCGTCACGGGAATTCCGGCATAAGCCGGTACAGCAACCGCCGCCGTGACACCGGGAACGACCGAAAATGGAATTCCTGCTTCCGCCATCGTTTCGGCCTCTTCTCCCCCACGACCAAATACAAAGGGATCACCACCCTTCAGGCGTACGACACATTTGCCTTCCTGAGCCTTACGAATCAATAGCTCATTGATTTCCTGTTGATCACGATAGGATCCGCGCCCTTTGCGACCCACATATATCCGTTCCGCATGCACGGGCGCATGCTTCAACAACTCCGGATTGGCCAAATGATCGTAGAGCACGACATCAGCCAATTCCAAGCATTCTTTCCCACGCAAGGTTAACAATTTCGCATCACCCGGACCGGCGCCGACAAGATACACATGAGCTCTTTTTTTGAAGTTTCCCATCCAGTTAGGCAGCCCCGTAGATTTCCTGCAAAATCGGTTGCGCACCACGATCTAATAATTCTTCTGCCACTTTCGTCCCAATAGATTCTGCCTCAGACATCGAACCATCCAACGAATATCGCACATACCGTTTCCCATCTAGACTCGCAACTAATCCTTCCAAAGTGAGGCACTCCCCATGAAGGACCGCATGACCGGCAATGGGAACCTGGCAGCCTCCTTCAAGTCGCTTTAAGAGGGCTCGTTCGGCCATCACGGTCACCCGCGTCGGTTGATGCTCAAGTTTCACCACCAGATCTCTTACAAAATCATCATCTTCCCGTCCCTCAATGCCTAACGCTCCCTGTCCAATAGCCGGTAGGCTCACAGTAAGTGGAAGACATTCCGTGATATGGGCATCCCAGCCTAAACGCCTTAACCCCGATGCGGCCAAGACAATGGCATCAAACTGGTTCTCTTGAAGTTTGCGAAGACGTGTATCCACATTGCCTCGTAACATCTCGATTTGAAGATCTGGGCGAGCATGTAAAAGTTGAGCTTGCCGACGCAAACTGCTTGTGCCCACTCGCGCGCCCAGAGGTAACGCGTCCAAGGTTTTCCCGTCACGTGTCAGGAGGGCATCTCGAGGATCCTCGCGCTCTGGAACACAAATGATAGTTAAGCCGTTCGGCAACTCCGCAGGCAGATCTTTCATGCTATGCACAGCCAGATCAATTTCTTTCCGTAAAAGGGCTTCTTCAATTTCCTTCACAAACAACCCTTTCCCTCCGACTTTGGCCAAGGGCACATCTTGAATTTTATCCCCACTGGTCTGAATCCGCTTGAGGACCACTAAGAGATTAGGGGCCATCTGTTTGAGCTGTGCTTGTACCCATTCGGCTTGCCAAAGGGCCAGTTGGCTACCCCGGGTTCCAACAACCAAAGTGGAACGTGCATGAACGGCAGTACTCACAACGGATCTTTCTGCGACAGGGATTCTTCAGAAGTTTCATCTCCCGCTTCTGACTCCTGCAATTGCACATCAAGTGAATGAAGCTCACGTTCTCGAAGTTCGAAAAACCGTCTTGCCGCTTCAATAAACGCAAACCCATTTTGCGATTGTGCTTCCGCCTTTAACGTGACCAATGGCCCATGAAGTAGCTTATTCACGATGGCCGAGGCTAACCCTTCGATCGCAATGCGATCTTTTTCAGAAAGTTCGCCTAACCGAGAAAAAGTTTTTTCCAATTCAATATTTTTAATATCCTCTGCCTTTTTCCTAAGTGCGACAATTGTCGGCGTGGCCTCAAGACCACGAACCCATGCCACCATGCACTCGACTTCACCTTTAACTATTTTTTCGGCTGTGGCTGCCTCTTTCAAACGCTCTTCTTGATTTTGACCGACATGCGCATTGAGATCATCAATATCAAAGACAAAGGCGTTGTCCACGTCTTTGACCGCCGGATCAATATTGCGAGGGACGGTAATATCAATCAAAAAAATGGGACGGTTTCTCCGTTGATGGACTGCTCCCTCAATATCATCTTTGGAAATGACAAAGTGGGGTGCCCCCGTCGCACAAATGACAATATCGGCTTTAGGTAACGTACTGCGAAGTTGGTCATAGGGAACCGCATGTCCTTGAAATCGCTCTGCAAGGGCTAGGGCCCGATGATGATTCCGCGTGGTCAATAACACCTCTTTCACCCCATGGTTGACCAAATGCTGGGCCGCCAATTTCCCCATCTCTCCAGCGCCGACCAACAAAACCACCTGCTCTTTAAGATTGGAAAAAACTTTTTTAGCTAATTCCACAGCCGCATAGCTAACGGACACCGCATATTCTCCAATGCGGGTATTTGTCCGAACACTTTTCCCCACAGAAATCGCTTTTTTGACTACCTTATTGAGCATGACCCCAGACGAACGATGGGTCAGCGCCAACTCATAGGCGTCCTTCACTTGACCAAGAATTTGTGGTTCACCCACGACCATAGAATCCAGACTTGCCGAAACCCGGAAAAGATGGGCGATGGCTTCTTCATCACTATAGCGATACAAATGTGGTAGCAAATCTTCAGACGAGAGCGAAAAATGTATGGCCACTAAAAAGTCTTCCAGCTTACGGAATCCCTGTTCCCCTTTCTCAACTACCGCATAGACCTCCACACGATTACACGTTCCCAGAAACATGGCTTCCTTCACGCCAGGATAGGATCTGAGCCGATTCAGTGCTTCGCCCATTCGACTATCCGGAATCGCCAAGAGTTCCCGAAGCTCCACTGGAGCGGTCCGATGATTGAGTCCTAACACAATAATATTCATAAATGGGCAATAGCCTGAGGGCTTTTCATCAGAATACCAATAAAGGTCAAGATAACCCCCGCAAATCCTACGATTGTCAGATAGGCCGCACGCTTAGCTCGCCAGCCCACGGTCACTCTTCCCATGAGCACCACGAAATAGAACACCCACGTAATCAGCGCCCAGACCTGCTCAGGATTCCAACTCAGATAGGAGCCAATCGTTAATTGGGCCGAAACCGCTCCGGTCAAAATTCCCAACGTTAACAGGGGAAAACCAAAAAGAATGGAGCGCTGATTTAAGGTATCCAAAAAGTCCAAAGGTGGGAGCTTAAAATTCAAGACGTTAAATTGTTTGGATTTCAACAACCGTTCCTGCATCAGATACATCAATCCAGCCACGAACGCCACAGCAAATCCGATGGTTCCTAAAATGCTTAACGTCACATGAACCCACACCGTCTGAAAGACCGGAGCAATGGTACCAGCCTCTACGGGTGCCAGCGTTGCGGACACCAAAGAGAGAAAGGCGAGCGGCAAAATAAAGGCCCCTAAGACCTGTAACCCTCGCTTTAAGCCCACGACCAAAAAAACCAAAACCAAGCCCCAGGCAAAAAATGACATGGCTTCCCGAAACGTCATAATCGGCACCTGGCCGGTAGAGACGATCGCCATCCCCAACGCAGCGGTGTGCGCAAAAAATCCGGCGGCTGCCACAAAAACAGCAACTCGGACCAACACCTCGGACCTGTGGAGAAGAAAGGCCAGAAAGAGGAGGGTTCCTCCAAAATAGAGCCCCATTGTCAGAAAGGACAAGGTTTCAGTCATCGCACAGACTCTTCCCCTTTAAGGTAAAAACACCCAAATTCGAGTATAGATCTGCATCCAGAGAAGGTCAAGAAAATCAATAGGTTAACCAATTCTAGACGGAAACGAGGGCGGGTTCATTCTCCTAGACAATCTTCCTCTCACTCAGTACCATGCCAGCCTTGTTTATTATTTTTTGTGACAGAGTTACCTGAGTCATCCTCATGAGTGGCACCCTCTATATCGTCAGCACCCCCATTGGAAACCTGGAAGATATTTCATTCCGGGCCATACGCATTCTTAAAGAGGTGTCAATCATTGCGGCTGAAGACACCAGACGAACTCAGAAACTTTGTGCCTCCTATCAGATCGGAACCCCCCTGACCAGCTACCATGATTTCAATAAAGAAGAAAAAACGGAAATTCTGTTGCATCGGCTAGAGGAGGGAAGCTCCGTCGCCTTGGTGTGTGACGCCGGAACGCCACTGGTTTCAGATCCAGGATATTTTCTTGTGAATGCCGCCGTGAAAGCCAACATTCCTCTTGTTCCTATCCCCGGACCCTCTTCGGTATTGGCCGCGTTGTGCATATCAGGCCTTCCGACGGATCGCTTTATCTTTGAAGGCTTTGTGCCCAGAAAACCGGGCGCCAGAGAAAAGTTTTTTGAAAAGCTCGAACAGGAGATCGGGACCATCATTGTCTTTGAGACCCAGCACCGAATTCTCAAAACCTTACGAGCCATTCACAAAACCATGGGGAATCGTCACCTCGTCCTGACGCGAGAACTGACTAAGCTCAATGAGGAAATCATGCGGGGAGACATAGAGGAACTGTGCAAAACCCTGGAAGGGAAAACCATCAAAGGAGAAATAACGTTATTAATTCAGGGCCAACCTCAAAGGAAAAGGAAACAGACTCCCTTCCCCGACTCACGCGCCACGTCTACCTCTAGTACGGATCTTCCTTTTGAATAACGATTCGATAATAGGTCTCAATCTTTTCCTGGGTCAGCAGTTGGTGCCCTTCATTCAAAATACTTTTTGGAACATTCTGAATCGGGTCACCATCGTCTAATAAGACGGCTAATTGTGAGCCGATTTCCAAGGTATCTAATTTCAGTTTCGTTTTAACAAAGTTGTAGGGGCAGATGACCCCACGTAAATCCAGCTCTTCCATATTCTTTTTTCCCTACACGATCTCTCTGCCGAGTGAACGTCACTCCCCATCAACCAACTGTGGCCCATAGAAAAAGAGCGTGCCGGCTATTACACCGGCACGCTCTTTTTTCAACACATTTCTCTATTGAAAAATTTTACTGAACGGTACCCTTGTTGAAATTATCACGCTTGTCACCATAATCGGTAGCAATCGTCTTATCCGTCCGTTCGTTAACCGTGTCTGGTTGTGGCGCACATTGCCAGCAAGGAGCGGCACCTGTAATCACTCCAATTTCGCTGGTAATACCAGACATCACAGCACCAGGTTGAACGGATCCTACTGGAACACCCGTGTACCCTGCCGTCCGAGTGTGAATCCCACGATTTGTGTAAGGATTTGGCCGTTGCCCAAACCCACCACCAAAATCTGCATTATCCATTCCGCCTCGAACCTGGGCACCATCTAAGACATAAACAGATTGAACCATTTTTCGACCCGTTGAAAACTTTTGTGCGTCTGTGGTTTCCTGACGAATTTGCACTGAAACATAATCGCCTTTACCAATCGCTTTTATGTTTTCCATGTTGGTGTCATTGTCAAAATACAAGGGCTGCATGTTTAATGACCCGGTAAGGCTCTGTCGTTCGTCATGGGAGCTTCCACCCATGTCGACGTACATGACGCCATTTGTGACATTAACGGCTATCACTTCCCCCATGACAGTTTCTGGGGCTGAAAGATACCGCAACATATCGTCTTGGTCCATGACCCGGGATCTGTCGCCGACACCCTGTGAATCTCCGACACCCGTACCGTAACCCACGTGCTGAGGTGCACGTTCCTGCCCAAATGCTACGCCAACCGAGCTTGCAAGAATGATAGCTGCTCCAATAATCCCTACCTTCCGCATGTGGCTCCTCCTTGGAAGTGTGAGTGAATAATCAAAAAAAACGAACTAAAATTATGGTGACTTTTTATTTCTTAATTGGGGCACTGACTATAGTCAAGGTAAAGAGCCCTGTCAAGTCAATTTTGCCGTTGATACAGATTCACAAAGCAACGAATTTGCACCTAAGTGATAAAACTTATTTTTCACGTTTTTTTATGACAAGAATTCATTGGTGCCCGGAGGGAGGGTCGAACTCCCACTCTCGTTAAAGAACCGGATTTTGAGTCCGGCGCGTCTGCCAGTTCCGCCATCCGGGCGATGATACGATCCCACAGCAATTTCACTGAGGCATTTTCTACCATGAACCTGATAACAAATCAAACAACAAGAACCCTCATCATCTGCTTCATGTTGACGGCGTCAAATAATATGGAAGAACACAGTTGGCGCTTGTGGAGCCACTTACATTATCCAATTGATCCCAAGGCCAATTTTTCACTCCATTTTCGCAAGAGCGTTTGTTTAAGAGCCTGGTGTTCAGGCAACAATAAATCCGGATCACGTTGCAATAATTCCCTAGCGATTTGCCTGGCCTTTGATAAGAGATCCACATCCCGAGTCAAATCGGCGACATGGAATGCGATCTCTCCCCATTGCTGCACGCCCAAGACTTGGCCGGGCCCTCGAATCTTCAAGTCTTCCTCTGCTAGAGCAAATCCATCATCCAATTGGGCAAAAACGGCGAGCCGTCGCTTGGCTGTGGATCGAAATACCGTCGCCGAAGGGGAAACACAGTCCAGGCTTTGAAGACCGATTAGGGAGGTCTCAACTTTCAATGACATTTGCTGGGCGTAAGAAGGCAGCCTTCCTAAAGAATGAATCAACAAGCAATGTCCTTGATGCTGTCCTCGTCCGACCCTCCCTCGTAATTGATGGAGTTGTGCCAGCCCAAAGCGTTCCGCATGCTCGATCAGCATCACGGTGGCATTGTGAACATCCAACCCCACTTCTACGACCGTCGTCGCCACCAACAGATCAATTTCTTGTTGCTGGAATTGCGCCATCACCGATTGTTTTTCGCGAGACGGAAGACGCCCGTGCAACAATCCGACACGAAAGGGGGCAAACTGCTCACGCAAGGCATCAGCCGCTTCAATGGCCGCCTGGAGGTCTACTTTTTCCGATGGCTCCACCAAAGGATAGACCACATAAGCTTGTCGCCCAGCCTCTAATTCCTGTCGCAAGAGTTGATGGGCTCGATTTCGATGCTTCTCCTCAAATAGCTTCGTCTGTATGGGTTTTTTCCCAGGCGGAAATTCATCTATGACGGACACATCCAAATCGCCATACCACGTCATGGCTAAGGTTCGGGGAATAGGCGTCGCGGTCATCACTAAGACATCAGGTTGCCATGGGGCTTTTTCTCGAAGTATCGCTCGTTGCAATACACCAAATTTATGCTGCTCATCCACAATCACCAATCCTAATTTGGCAAAATGGACATCAGGCTGGAGTAACGCATGCGTCCCCACCACCACCTGCACGTCACCAGATTGGAGACGTGACAGGGCCGCAGTCCGTTCACCCCCGGCTTGGCCGCCCTTCAACAACACACATGAAATATTGAGCGCGTCGAACAATGGCTTCAAGGACCAAAAATGTTGCTCACTCAATACTTCGGTCGGAGCCATCAAGGCGGCCTGATAGCCCGAGCCACAGGCCATCACCATGGCATGCAGCGCCACCACGGTTTTGCCGCAACCCACATCGCCCTGAAGCAACCGATTCATACACGTCGGTTCACTCATATCGTGAAAAATCTCCCGAATGACCCGCTCCTGTGCTGGGGTTAACGAAAATGGCAAGACCGGCTTGAGTTGCTCAAGCAAGGCACTTTGAACCGAAAACGCAATGCCAGGTGCGGCCGTCACCTGGCGATGCCGTTTCAGGGCGAGAGCCAACTGCAGAAGCAACAATTCCTCAAAGGCTAACCGCCGATGCTCCGAAGTGGCGTGTTGATTCAAAAGGGATACGGACTGGTGTTGATTGGGAGCATGCAAAACCGGCAAAGCCTCTGCCAACGTGGAAAGCCCTAGTTGCTTCCGCACGTTGCCCGGCAGAATTTCTTGGAGTTGTTGAGCATAATGCTCAAAAATAGATTGCATGATCCGGCGTAGCTGCTTAGAACTTAGCCCATGCGTCTCATGATAAATCGGAATAATTCGGCCGCCTCCACCATCCGAGGAACCTGCACCATCAAGAATTTCATATTCCGGGCCTTTCATCAGAAAGGGAGGAAAGCCATTGGGATTGGGGCTCACGGCCCCGGTCAACAATACAGCTACCCCTGCGGCAAACGTGTTCTCCAAATATGGTTGATTAAAAAACACACTTTCCATGACGCCTGTTTCATCACAAATTGTCATGGTAACTACCACGAGGCGCCGACGAGAGGTCGTATTGACCCGACAACGCTCAACACGTCCCCTTATGGTGGCTTTCATTCCTGGTAGAAGATTTCCAATAGGGAGGATTTCTAAGCGATCATCGTACCGCCATGGTACAAACCAAAAGGCATCCTCGACCGTCGCAATACCCAATTTTTCCATTAGACGGGCCCGTTGTGGGCCAACCCCTTTGGCAAATTGAATTGGGGTACTCCAGAGGGGGGGTTGGCTCACCATGGATAGATGAAGGAATGGTGGGTAATTAGATGAGGGGAATAATCATGTAATAACAGGCAATCAGATAATCAAAGAGCTACGTCTTTCATTATCAGGAGAAAGCTAAATTTATCAAAAAACACCCCTCCACGCTCAACTTCTTTTATTTCGGCCGAATTGCATGTACAATAGCACCTGTGATAACACATACAAACTAGTTAACGAATTTTGATTGAACTCAAAAATTTCTGGGAGTAGACGATGGCTTTTTCATGTGACGTGTGCGGGAAGCACCGATTAGTCGGCAATAATGTCAGTCATGCAAACAACCGCACAAAGCGAGTTTTTCGCCCCAATCTTCGAACAGTCCGAGCTCTGATAAAAGGGGCTGCCAAACGAATAAAAGTTTGCACACGCTGTCTCCGATCAGGTTTTGTTCAAAAAGCGGTTTAAGAAAGCTTTAGCCATTCAAAACTGGCTCGTTCGGGCCAACAACGCTAATCTCCTAACCCTCCTGGTCGCTGGCCGTGCCTTCGTTTATATCCTCTGCTTGTGCCGTTAACCTCTCTCACACGCCTCATTGCCGTCGGCCTGACTGGCCTCATTCATCCACTATGTTTTCCTCATTATGATCTGGGATGGCTGACCTGGTTCGCCCTTGTCCCGCTCCACTGGGCCCTTAGTGGACTAACCACAGGCAAAGCATTCCGCTTCAGTTGGCTAGCTGGAACCATTGCCTTTACCGGAACGGTTCCGTGGGTGATTACTGCCATGAATCAGTTTGGGCAAGTGCCTTTGGTAGTGAGCACCCTCTTGATGCTGCTACTCGCAACGTACCTTGGACTTTTTGTTGGAGCCTACGCCGTAGGCTACGTTCTTTTGCAACAGAGATTCCCGTTCTGGCTTTGGTTGGGTGCCCCTTCCTTGTGGGTCTCATTGGAATATCTCCGGACCTATGCCTTGAGTGGATTTCCTTGGACTCTACTTGGATATTCTCAATATCAATGGCTGCCGGTCATTCAACTTTCCGATATGACTGGCGTGTATGGAGTGTCTTTTTTAGTCGTCATGGGGAATGTGGCGATGACATCAATTCTGATATGGGTTTGGAGGAGGAATGGCGAGTTCTCAGGTTTATTTCCTTGGCAACCTGCTCTGAGTTTTTCCGTGATTCTGGGTGCGGCCCTTGTCTATGGCCATTGGCAGATCAATCAACAAGCGATATTAGACACATCGGCCAAATCGTTGTCGATTGGACTGGTCCAGCCCAATATTTCACAAGACAAAAAATGGGATGCAGCCTACATAGACGAAACCCTCAAACGCTATACCACCCTTAGCCAACAAACAGGGCAGAATCTTGATCTGCTTATTTGGCCTGAAGCTGCCACACCTTTTTTCTTTGAAAAAGAACTCGGTTACCAGAAAATTATTCTTTCTATTCTCCGAGAGAGCCAAAGCCCGCTGCTCTTTGGGAGTCCCACCCTACGCTTTGAACCGGACGGGAGCCCATATTTACTCAATAGCGCCTATATGCTGTCTCCAGAAAAATTACTGACCGGACGTTATGACAAGCGCCATCTCGTCCCATTTGGCGAGTATGTTCCGTTAAAGTGGTTGCTGTTCTTTCTTGAAAAGCTTGTCGTGGGCATTGGCGATTTCAAGCCAGGCCACGGCTCGATGACAATCCCACTTCCTGATTCATCGGACAAGCTTCATGCTTCAATTGGCGTCCCCATTTGCTTCGAAATCATTTTTCCCGATCTTGTGCGGCGTATGGCCAAGGAAGGTGCGAACGTTCTCGTCACCCTGACCAACGATGCCTGGTTCGGAGACTCAGCCGCACCGCATCAACATTTTTCCATGGCGGTATTTCGTGCCGTTGAAAATCACCTGGCCGTCGCTCGTGCCGCCAACACTGGCGTTTCTGGCTTCATCGGCCCAGATGGACACATTCTGACAGAGACATCCATCTTCACTCAGCAGGCCGTGACAGGCTCCATCCCACTGCGCACATCACCACCTACATTTTATACGCAATATGGGGATGTCTTTAGTTGGGGTTGTGTTATACTGACCGGAATATTTTTGATCGCTTCTCGAAGGAAGCCATCGTCCCAAAAAGAACCTAGTATTTCTTCGCACCAGGCATAACGAGAGGACGGCACCCATGCTCGAAGACATTCGTACTCGTATGGACAAAATCAACGCCCACATCTTAGATTTTCGGAGGTATCTTTGACCTCCCTCGCCTGACATCTGAACTCGACGAAATCCAGCAAGAGACCTCCCAGCCAGACTTTTGGAATGATCCCCGCCATGCGGCCAAGATTGGGCGACGGCAAGCCGAACTTGAGGGTCAGCTCCATCGGTTAGAACAGCTAGAACAACAACGGGATGATTTGCTGGCTATTCAGGATCTGATTGGAAACCAAGGGGACGCTGAGCTCGAGGCCGAATGGAACCAGGGGGTTCGCGCCATTGAAACCTCCTTGGAAGCTTGGCGACTGGAGAAACTCTTATCCGATGAACATGATCACCGCAACGCCATCCTTTCCATCAACCCAGGCGCGGGGGGAACCGAATCGCAAGATTGGGCCCAGATGCTCATGCGCATGTATGTTCGATGGGCACAAGAACGCGATTTCAACGTGGAGACGATTGATTTCCAGCCTGGCGATGAGGCAGGTATTAAAAGCGTGACGTTGGGTATTTCTGGACCTTTAGCCTATGGCTATTTACGAGGCGAAGCCGGTGTCCATCGCCTCGTCCGCATTTCACCCTTTGATGCGAATAAACGACGGCATACGTCCTTTGCTGCGGTTGGCGTATACCCCGAATTAGACGATGACGTTGATCTTGTGATCGATGACAAAGATTTACGAATCGATACCTTCCGAGCGGGCGGTGCTGGTGGCCAAAATGTCAATAAAGTTGAAACGGCCATTCGTATGACGCATCTTCCGACCGGCATTGTCGTCCAATGTCAGAATGAACGCTCACAGTTGCAAAATCGCATCGGAGCCATGCGTGTGATGAAAGCCAAGCTGTATGAGGTCGAGCAGCGGAAAAAAGAGGAAGAATTTCAAAACATCGTGGGCGAGAAAAAGGATATCTCATGGGGGAGTCAGATCAGATCCTATGTGTTCCAACCCTACCAGATGGTCAAAGATCACCGCACCGATCACGAGTCGGGAAATGTGGCCGCGGTCATGGATGGCGCCTTGGATCCCTTTATTGAAGCCTATCTCACGATGAAAGCCTCAAAGAACGCAAAGGCCTCAACTTCGTAGTCGACCACATCACCACGACAAACCGCTTCTTCATTAATCTTAGACCTTTGATACCTCATGGATGAACATAACGAACAACAACAACAACGGTTAGACAAACTACATCAGCTTCAAGAAAAAGGGCTTCGGCCATTTGGCACGAGCTTTCCGACCACACACACCCTCGACACGATTGTGAAGACCTATTCATCCTTGCCCAAGGAAGAATTGGAAGCCACGCCCATTGCTTGTACCGTCGCCGGGCGTATCATGGCCATGCGCCGTTTTGGCAAAGCCGCCTTTGCCGGGCTTCAGGAAGAAGGCCATCGGCTGCAAGTCTATCTCAAGAAAGATGTGCTGGGAGACCAAGCGTACGAACTCTGCCAGTCATTGGATTTAGGCGATTGGATCGGAGTGGAAGGCCGGCTCTTTCGAACCAAGACTGACGAACTGACGGTCGAAGTTCAGACACTCACGTTTCTCACCAAAGGGTTACGACCGCTTCCAGAAAAATGGCATGGACTGACAGATATCGAAACCCGCTATCGCCAGCGGTATGTCGACCTGATTGCCAATCCCACCGTTCATGGGGTGTTTCGTCTGCGCAGTCGCATCATTTCTACCATTCGCACGTTTTTGACGGACCGGGAATTCCTCGAAGTGGAAACACCGATGATGCATCCCATTCCCGGCGGCGCCACGGCCAGACCCTTCGTCACCCATCACAACACCTTGGATGTCGACCTGTATTTACGCGTCGCCCCTGAGCTCTACCTCAAACGCCTTATTGTGGGAGGATTTCGACGGGTCTTTGAAATCAATCGTAATTTCCGGAACGAAGGGATTTCCACCATTCATAATCCGGAATTTACGATGCTGGAATTTTATCAGGCCTATGCTGACTATCAGGATCTCATGGATCTCACCGAACAAATGTTTCAACAATTAAGTGTAGAGGTCTGCGGGAGCCCCACGGTGGATTACCAGGGACAACAAATCAATCTCGCCCCTCCCTGGCCACGTCTCCCTTATTTGGACTCCATTGTGGAAGTGAACCATCTGGATCAAGCCATTCTCTCCGATCACCATAAAGCCATGGAAGCGGCTCAGTCTTTGGGCGTAGCCATACCACCTAAGGCCAGCCACGTCGATCTTCTCGTGAGCCTGTTTGAAGAAACAGTGGAACCAACGCTCATTCAACCGACATTTATTACGGATTTTCCAATCGAAATTTCCCCGTTGGCACGCAAAAAAGAATCGAATCCCACGCTCACCGATCGATTCGAACTCTTCATCGGTGGGAGGGAAATTGCCAACGGCTTTTCCGAGTTAAACGACCCGATCGACCAACGTCAACGATTTGAAGCCCAAGTAGCCCTCCGCGATGCGGGCGATCAAGAAGCGCAGCATTTGGATGAAGATTTCATTCGTGCCCTGGAATATGGCATGCCGCCCACTGCAGGTGAAGGCATTGGCATTGACCGACTGGTGATGCTCTTGACCAACCAAGCCTCCATTCGGGATGTCATTCTCTTCCCGCAATTGCGGCCGGACTACACTTCGTGACCTTACCCTATGAAATGATCGTTGGTCTGCGGTATCTGCGTGCCAAGCGCCGACAACGCACGATCTCACTCAACACGTTTATCTCCATCGCGGGGATTACGTTAGGCGTAGCAGCCCTGATCGGCACGCTGGGCATCATGACCGGGTTCAAGGAAGATCTCCAATCAAAAATCCTGGGTACCACCGCGCATATCATTGTGCAAGAACGCGGAACGAATGACATGAAAGATTACGATGATCTCGTGAAACACATCGAAGCCGTTCCCAATGTCCTCGCAGCTTCCCCGTTTATTTTCAAACAAGTCCTGATCTCATCCAAAAGCAGTGTGCAAGGGGTAATTTTGAGAGGCATTCAATCCGAGAAAGAAGCCCAAGTCACAGACTTATCTGCCAACATGAAATTCGGTGATTTGGCGGGATTGCACGATCCAACACGGATTCAAGCGGGAATCAACCACTCACTTTCCGGACAGCCCCCGTCACCCCCAGCCAATCAACCAGGCATTATTCTCGGCAAGGAGCTGTCGATGCGACTCGGGGTTTTTCTCGGTGACTCCATCAACGTCGTCTCACCCGTTGGTCCGATTAAATCGTTCACCATGACACCAAAAATCCGTCCTTTTACCGTGGTTGGCATCTTTGAATCAGGCATGTTTGAATATGATTCCTCGCTCTCCTATATCAGCTTGGACGAAGCGCAAAAATTCTTTGGGCTTGGCGACACCGTGACGGGCATTCAAGTAAAAGTAAATGATGTCTTTTTGGCACAAGAAATTGGCCAGCGTCTGGAAGCTGCCCTCGGCATGAATTTTATGGCTCGGGATTGGATGCAACTCAATCGCAATTTATTTTCCGCCTTGAAACTCGAAAAAACTATGATGTTCCTCCTCCTGGTGCTCATCACGCTCGTGGCGTCCTTCAATATCGTCGGGACCCTGACGATGATCGTCAACGAAAAACAACGGGAGATCGCCATCCTCAAGGCCATGGGGGCCACTCCGACATCAATCATGCAAATTTTCATGCTCAACGGATTGGTCATTGGGTTGGTGGGAACCGGCATCGGCGTCCCCTTAGGCTATTCGTTTTTATGGCTCATCGAGAACTATTGGTCCTTGGATGCGTCCGTCTACTTCATTTCCCGCATTCCGGTTCACATCCTTTCGTCAGATGTCTTGCTGGTGGCCACTTCAGCGATTCTCATTAGCTTCGCCGCCACCTTTTACCCCTCATGGCAAGCCGCCAAGTTAGACCCTGTCAGCGCCCTTCGCTATGAATAACACCGAAACCTCTCCAACAGAGCCAACGCCCTTGGTTCAAGTCGACAATCTTCAACGATCGTTCAAGATGGGGAATCAGACGGTACATGTCCTCAATGGCATCACCATGACGATCCAGCGTGGGGAAATCGTCGCCATCATCGGAGCGTCAGGCGCTGGAAAAAGTACCTTACTCCAAATCCTGGGCACCTTGGACCGCCCCACCAAGGGACAGGTGTTGTTCGAAGGACAAGATATGTTCAAGGCCAGTGAAACAGCTCTGGCCAGCTTCCGGAATCGACGAATCGGATTTGTGTTCCAGTTTCATCATCTCCTTCCAGAATTCACAGCACTGGAAAACGCGTATCTTCCCGCGCTCATTCAACGAATTCCCGAACAAACCGCCATCAAAACTGCCACGGCACTCTTATCCGAGGTGGGTTTAGCACACCGGTTACATCACAAACCCGGGGAATTATCAGGAGGGGAACAACAGCGTGTGGCCGTCGCTCGTGCGCTGATCCGTCAACCAGATCTGGTGTTGGCGGACGAACCCACAGGCAATTTGGATACACAGACAGGCGACGAACTATTCGGGTTATTACGAAAATTAAATGAGACCCATGGGACCGCATTTATCATCGTTACCCACAATGAGAAACTCTCTCACCAAACCGATCGCTTGATCCACCTCCAAGACGGCCAAATCCTCGAAGACCGCAGCTTAAAAGACGTGAAAAGGGAGAAGTAAAAAGTTAAAAGCAAGGTGAAGATGAAGAACTGAAGAGAGTTCTTTCTTGCTTCACCCTTTTTCCTTTTTACTTCTCACTTTCTCCTTAAGATAGAGATAGGGATCAAGAGACTTGTTTTATGAGATAAATGTGGAACAAAAGAAAATGCTCCCCAAAGAATTCTTATGGTGTATCTTGGGCAATGCGCGAAGTTCCAAACCAACCGGGGGGTAAAGCCATATTATAAAACAAGGGACTTGACCCCCTTTTCGTACTCTTTCATTTGTCTCTCTGTCATGCTCGTCTTCCAAGCTCCGACGCCTGCTGTCCGGCCCTCTTGATGGACGCTCTCATGATCCGGCGAGCCTTGTTTGAGCGTAGCGAGTTGGCTCGTTTTCCTGTGTCTTGCGCCCATCTCATCTCATGAGGCCGGACTGGGCGTCAATGGTTTTGGGTACTTTTGCCGAAACAAAAGTGCCTCGGCTGCCGGGGCGAACCCCATAGCTGTTAAGCTAAACATGGGCCATTCTGAGTGTGGAGTTTGGGATCGAAGCCAGCTTCCAACATTTCCCGTGTGGTCATGCGAGAGCGTTGGCGATATTTTCGACAGTGCATGAGCAAGCTCTCCAGTTCTTGAAACCAATAGACCCTGGCCTGCTGCCCCGACGACATCAATAATTGCGCGAGAGTGAATGCCCGTTCCTGCAGTCGTTTGTACAACTTATCCCGACTGATCTCTTGGCGTGCGGCCTTCCACCGTGCGGTGGTGGCAACCGCGTGAATGCGATGCACCCACACCGCCGCAATCAATTTGCCATAGAGCTCGCATCGCAAGCGATGCTCATTGCCGGTATTGGCGTGTTGCACCCGGAGAATGGATTTGAATTGCTTGAACAGCAACTCAATCTGCCACCGCAGCGTATACAAGGCTCGGACCATGGCCAGCGGTAGCCAGGGCTCCGGCACATTGGTAATCAGGAGCGTCCAGTCGCATAACACCAGATGCCGTTGGCTGCCGGTCCGTCCTTGTTTGCGCGCGTGGGCCTTGAACCGTCTGCGCCGAGCATTGGCCACCTGGGCACTCACGCGCAAGCATACCAGTCGACAGGCGCGCGTTTGATTCGGGCCCTGCCCCATTCGCACCTGCCTGGCATAGGCCAGCTCCTGCGAGTGCCTCAAGACCTCACCCAGGTCAATGGGCTCCTGCGTCCCCGCATCCTCTAAGACCATGCCGATAAACAAGCGCGTCAAAAAGAAGGCCCCTTTGTTCATGATGGCATTGAAGGTGGTGAGCTTGAAATAGCCTTGGTCGATGAGCAGCAGATCCGTCTTATTGAGCAGGGCGGGCAGGTGGTCCGTATAGCGATTATCCGACACGGTCCCAGCCGTGTCGGCCAGAAACGCGAGAGCGCCCTGCTTGGAGTCATACGCCGCCTGGATCTTGTAATTGGCTTTCGAGGCGTTGCCGCCCGCCCCCGGGAGGACCGCTCGGAGCTTCTCGCTCACATCCCAACTCGAACTGTCCACTAGCAAGACGCGGGCAAAAGGCTGGAGCAGAGACGTGCGGACTGGGGCCGTCGGAAATTTGTGCCGTAACATCGCGTGCAGACAGTGGCGGAGAAAGGCGGCGGCCGGAGCCGTAAATCGCTGGTGCAAGGCTTCCCGGCTGATGCCCGAGGGTAACGCGGCCACCATCCCCCCCAACGACGGATGGGGCATTCCCAGTTGGCCCACTGTCAGCAAGACTAGAAACTCATAGGGCGTGAGCCGCCCTTTGCGTTGCTGGAACCCCGTCTGTTTGGCCAACCGCGTAATCCCGTTTTTTTTACCCCCTCGAACACCAACGGAAGCGCCCTCATGTCGACGCCCCCCTGAAGCCCTGTTTGCGAGCCAGAGCGAGGCACGCCTGCACCCAGGCAGTGGTTAACCGCTTGAATTGCTGATACCGCTTGAGCCGCCGCCGTACCTCCCCCAGATCCTCCTTCTGGACGAAGAGCGTGGAGCTCGTCCCCGCCACGGTAAAACTCAGCTGATAGTAGGGCCCATGCTTCTTGGGGTTGGACGAGGCCTTACACCGACAGCCTGGCGTGCCGCACACATTCCACTGCTCACTCAGGCTTCCTGGTAACACCGGCCCCATTTGAGCCAGTTGGGTCTGAATCCGTTGCATCGCCTGCGCTTCTCTGGTCATAGATCCCTCCTGTTGTAACCGATAGCTGTTATATTGCTATCGGTAGCCTAGCACAAAAAAAGCGCTTGGCAAGCGCTATGCAAAGATTGCCCCCTCTCCTTAGCTTAACAGCTATGGGCCGAAACCCGGCATCACCAAAAAGCCGAGGGCGTCAAAAAATGGGCAACCCCTTTTAGGAAGGATACTTCTTCTTGGGAGATGGGTTTCTTGGGTTATTTCTATGAATGGGTAATTTCTTAAAAAGGAATTTTAAGGAATTTTTTAACTATGGATTTCTGGGCTGAGGGCGACGGCTTTGATTTGAGCATGGACGCGTTGTCCTGGGCGGAGCTTGAGCGTTGCCATTGACTTTCGGGTGATAGTTGCAAGAAGAGGGCATCCGATATCAAGTTTGATATCGACAAGCGGGTGCGCTGTATTGACCTCTCCAATTTCTACGACGGTGGCTTCCAAAAGGTTCAGGACACTGGTTTGAAATGAGGGTGGGCTGGAAATAATGCTCACGTCCTTGGCCAGAATCTGTACTCGTAGTCGTTCTCCAATTTTCTGATGTGGTTGGGGGACATGGAGGTGCCCGCCAGAGAACGCTAGTTTTGTGAGGCCAAATTCTTGATCTTGCTCGACGACCGTGGTGTCGACAAGGGCCCCAAGATGCGATTCCGGGATAAGATGCCGAAGATTTAGTTGCGAAAATACCCCATCAATTGGTCCGCTACCTGCCACTTTTCCTTCTTTCAGTAACACCACGGTTTTTGCCAGCTCGATGATTTCATGCAGGTCATGACTGACGTAGACGATGGGAATGTGAAATTCTGCATCCAGCCGTTGGATGAATGGAAGGATTTCTCGTTTTCGTTGCAGATCAAGGGAGCTGAGTGGTTCATCCATGAGCAAGAGATGCGGACTTGTTAATAAGGCGCGACCGATGGCGACTCGTTGTTGCTCGCCACCGGACAAAGCTTGGGGTCGACGATCCAGAAGTCTTTCAATAGCCAAGACCTGGACGACTTGATCGAGTGTGATGCGGCGTGCAATTTCTTCTGTTCGTTTCCATCCATATTGTAAATTGGCTCGGACATTCAAATGAGGAAAAAGGCGAGATTCTTGGAAGATGTAGCCGATAGAGCGTTGGGATAGCGGGACGAAAATACCTTGGCTTTCATCTTGCCAAATGTGGCTATTCAGCACCATTGAGCCCGAGGGTGAACGTTCTAACCCGGCAAGACATCGTAAGAGCGTGGTCTTTCCGCAACCTGAGGGGCCAAAGACGGCAATGATCCCTTCGGCGGGAATGACAATGCTCACCTGCAGATGAAACGTCGGAAATTCAAGGTCAAAGTTGGCGGCTAATTGGTTCATGTGACATGGATGGGCAGTCGTCGATTCGCGGTGTATACGGCGAGGAGGACGATAAAGGAAAAGAGGAGTAATCCGGCTGACAGCGTATGCGCTTGAGCATACTCAAGGGTTTCCACATGATCATAAATGGCGATAGAGAGGACTTTGGTCTGTCCTGGAATATTGCCGCCGACCATCAGCACGACACCAAATTCTCCAAGTGTGTGCGCGAATCCTAGGACAATGGCTGTCAGGTACCCACGAATGGCCATTGGAGAGGCGACAGTGAAAAATGTGTCGACTTTAGAGGCTCCAAGGGCCCAAGCTGCTTCTAGGGGTTTCTTCCCGACTGCTTCGAACGCGCCGTGGAGCGGTTGGACCACAAAGGGGAGTGAGTAGAAGGTTGATGCTAACACCAGGCCCGTGAACGTGAACGAGAGAGCCGAGCCGGTGAGGTCTTTCCATGGTCCACCGAGAAGGCCATGAGGGCCAAGCGCGATCAGGAGATAAAACCCTAGGACGGTAGGAGGTAAGACGATGGGAAGGGCCACGATGGCTTCGACGACGGTTCGTAATCGTGAGGTGGTGAACGCGAGCCACCAGGCAATGGGTGTTCCTACGAGAAG
>Ga0224497_10000292_pt1 | contig 37926 bp, 40 predicted proteins | sample SF_Jul11_sed_USG_4_FD_167970 | JGI IMG/M metagenome (GOLD analysis project Ga0224497, IMG submission 167970) | Sediment microbial communities from San Francisco Bay, California, United States - SF_Jul11_sed_USGS_13 | ecosystem: Environmental > Aquatic > Marine > Sediment | place: USA...
ACCACCAGCCGACGCAAATGCGCTTGCGTGGCGGCATCCAACTTTCGAGCATCGCTCTTCGTTGCCATGCCAGAGAGTATACTACATACGCACTATTTAATGCACCTATCAGTAACTTGAACCATTCTCATCATCACCGATAGTAATAACTAATTTTCGGATAAGGCGCGACTGTGAAGAGTCTTATTTCTTCGCTCTCGAGCTTAGGGAGAAAAACTTCCATTGTTTTTCGGTTGAGTGCTCGATCCATCATGTGGATCTCGCCCCAGTTAGGTTCTTCATTCGTGATTTCCGTGCGAAGCATCCGCTGAGTACGAGGAGTATCCACATCAAACTGCCAAGTCCCCAGGTAAGTCGTTCCATTTGGGCGGACTTGAAACTGTAAGCTCACATGAGATTCCATCATCATAGGTCCTTCATTAAACTGGACCCGAATAACTTCATAGTCCCCAGGAGCCAGGTTGAGAAAGAACGATTTGGCAGCTGACTGCACATCGACGCGAAGGCGCTCCCTTGTGCCAAGGTTTAGCAGATGAAAAAATCGAAGTTGCGTTTGATACCCGCGTGAATATGATCCAGTCGTTCTGACCTTAATCAATCCGAATGCCGTCGGTTCTTCCCCTTTCTTCCACTGCCAATCATCCTGGGCCACCCCCACACAGGCGGTCATCAGCACTCCGCAGGTAACGACCATCCATCCAGTTTTCAGCGCTCGCTTAAGGAATTTTCCCAAGTTACTGCATTCATTCAATTGAAAACCTCTTTTGATTTCGTAAATTTCATTACCAACACAAACAAACTTTCCTATAATAATACTAAATGGTTTTCTTGCATTGTGCTTCTAACGAGCTTTTCTTCATATAAATACAGCTGTCCTCTCCACTTGAATTATATTCCTACAACGACTGGGCTGAGAAATCCGGGCACAATTAAAAAAGTTTTCAGCAATACGAACAACATGAAAAAATAGGAAATCCCCCTCGGCTTCGGGAGATACCTTGAAGGAAGCTATTCAGGCAAAAAGTGGCCATAAGGGGGAGGCTCTGAAGACAAATAAGCTTAATTAATTGCCGACAGGAAAGAGGGGGTGGTCATTAGAGACTATCTGCTTCACCCCAGGTTAACCGTCTTTCAATCAGCCAGTAGGTGATACCTAAAGCCAGCACCACAGCAGCGGTGGCAAACACATAGGGCGGAGTAATTTCTTTGAAATCAAAGATGATCACCTTTCGGGCTATGGCCATCAAAGCGGTAGCCACCACTAACTTTATATGAATGACGTCTTTGCGAATATAGAGGGTAATGTTAATAAAAATTTCTATGGCGATAAGTACTGCTAAAAAGGCTCCAAATGTACTGACGATATCCCGAATGGTAAATGTAGTGAAACTAGGGGATATGAGTTTTTGATAGATGACATACACCACATCCACCACTCCCCACAGAATTGTAAACACCATCAAGACGGCCAAAACTCTTACTGCAGCCCGAATGATTTGGTGAAGAATGTTAATGAAACGATCTTCCTCATCCAGCGATAATTCTTCCTGTCCTATCTTTTTCAGTCGATCTTTCCGGAAATGTTCCATCAAGGACTCGACAATACTTGCGTGGCTTTCCAAAAATGTCGCATTAAAATCCTTCTCAACGAGTTGTTCGAGTCCCTTGACCGCCTGAAACTCTTCACCCGAGACTCGTTTAAAGTCCATGCTCCAATCGGCAAACTCACGCCGATCGATGGGTTTTTTCTTTAACACATGAAAGTCGGCATGGCGAGGATCTCTTTTTATTTTTTCAATCAACTCATTGACCGCTTTTTCTTCTCCCTCCAGTATTTGCACGAACGTATTGTTCCCATAGAGCAGCATTCCTGTAATGCCCAATCGTCCATTGTTTTCCCGGCTAGTCCTCAGGATCTCCTCTAAGTCATCTTGTGACATTGATTGGGTTGCCTTACTGATGTATGAAATTTGGATCATTGGTTGTCCCCTTTATTCATTGTCTAAAAAAGGCCATCTATTGTCAGTGGTTTGACGGGTCATTTCATAACGGCTTAATAAAGTTATATGGGAAAATTGATCAATGGCGAGAACGATATTGGAATCCTCATTCGTGATGGCTAGCGAAAAACTGAAGGAAAGAGTTAATGAGTGAGGGAAAGCACCAACGCATCGAGAACTTTTAAATCCGAAAAAACTGCGATCTTTTCTTCCAAAAGGAGATCAGCATGAGTCTGGGCAGAATATCCTCCGATCCCCACTGGAGCAATGGGGCACACCTGTGTCACGAGTTCCCGAATAATGTTTTTTATTTCATCTTGAGAACGATCGACTGTCATCGAGAGGAGAACATAGGCTGGCTGAATGTGTTTGCAAAATTTTGCGAGTTCCGGAATGGGAAGATTCGCTCCTAAATAATGAACGCGGCATCCGCGTGAAGCGCATAAATAGCCTGCTGTCAGTGCCGAAATTTCATGCCACTCTTGAGAAGGACACGCCACAATAATACGCGGTCCCTCCTCCACCATCCGAAGCTGATTGATGGCCGAAAAAATCTTTTGCTTGATTTGATTCGACGCGTAATGCTCTTGCGCAACCCCAAGTTTTTCATCATGCCAGAGTTGGCCGATATGCTCCTGTAAGGGAAGCAAAAATCGATGGAGAGCTTCCTCAAAGGGAATGACAGCTAACGCGCCATTTAATTTCCGTTCAAACCCTACCCGATCGTGTTCCTGAAGAGCCTGGCTTAAGTCTGCAATTAATCGTTCGGAAGGAGGCGGCCCAACCGGAGTTTCAACCAATTCTCGGTGAGCCTGCTCCAGGAGTTGTTGCCTCCCGATTTTTGCTAATTCCCCAATGCTCATCCCTTCATCGCTCTTTGCTTTCAAATATCTGAATAGTCGGACATCCTCATCGTTATACAAACGATAGCGATTAGCACCCCTTACCGGGGTCACCAGCCCATACCGCCGTTCCCATGCTCTGATGAGATGGGTGCTGAGGCCGGTTAGCCTGGAAAATCTGTGAATTCTGTACAGTTGCATTAGGTGAATCTACCAATATGTATAACTTTTGTCAAAAATAAAATTTTTAAACTCTTTACAAACATTAAACACTGTGCTATAACCCTCTACATACATTATACAAACATTAGTCGCTATTAAAATTAGAAATAACTAGAATTAAAGAAATGAAAGGGGGAGGAACGATGGCTACTCTGCAACAAAATCCCATTCACACCTCACAAGAAAGGTTTGACGACTTACTAGCTAGTTCCACCTCAAACTGTTCCCGATGCGGCGGACTTCTCATGCAAACCTTTTGCATTGCTCCAGAAGAGGGTATCGCAGATTTCCAAATTGAGGTCATGAAATGTCTGCAATGCGGAGATCTCTTCGATAACACCATTTTGGAAAATCGATGGCGTTCGCAACATCATCAACTCATTCACTACAAAGGAGCCAGAAGGTCATGACTAAAGCCCGTCACGCTCACATTCATCAGTCACCATCAAAGGGAGAAAAGACCATGAAAAACTTAACCTTATTTTCTAGCATCACGCTCGCTTCCATTCTCCTGGCAGCCACCCCTGCCATGAGCCAAGACCCAGACAATATGGTTCTGGTTCCGCGAGGTGAATTCATCATGGGGAGTCAGGAGCATCAGGATGAACATCCGCACAACGTGGTGGTCGATGCCTATTACATCGACAAGTATGAAGTCTCTAATCAGGATTACAAAGCGTTCATGAAGGCAACCGGCCACCCGGCACCGGCCTATTGGGACGACCCCCGTCTCAGTAAACCTGAACAACCTGTGGTGGGAGTCAATTGGTACGATGGCAGTGCTTTCTGCGAATGGAAGGGCAAACGGTTGCCCACTGAAGCAGAATGGGAACGCGCTGCGAAGGGACCGGATGGGAATGGCCACTATCCCTGGGGCCATACACTCGATGAAACCAAAGCCAACTATGGTCAAAACGTCGGCATGACCACGGCGGTAGATTCCTATCCCTCAGGAGTAAGTGGATTCGGTGCCTATAACATGTCAGGAAATGTCTTTGAATGGGTCTCAGACTGGTATGACCCAGGCTACTTCAACGTCAGCCCGGCACTCAATCCGCAGGGACCTGCCGCAGGATTGAATTTCGCCAATCAAGGGCCGGTCAAGGTATTGAAGGGTGGGTCTTGGCTCGCGCCATCCAGTTCGCTCCATAGCAGTCATCGGTTCTGGAACCAGCCTGAGAATAATTCCTATGGAGTAGGCCTGGGGTTCCGGTGTGCCAAGTCTGCTTCCCCTGTGGGCATTCAAGCCACACAATATGACTTCATGCATGCCCTCATTAGCATGGGAGATGAAAAATGGGCAGAAGCTCTAGAGTCTATTGATCGTGCCCTGAAGGGCGATCCAGAAAACGCGGAATATATGGATACGAAATCTCTCATCATGAAACAAATTAACAAGGGGAAGAACTAGGCGCTCTATCTTTTTAGGACGCCCATGTAACCGACCTCTAAAGGAGTTACTTAAAAATCATGACGACTCGAAATACACATAGAACCTTAAATGTTTTTCCCAAAACAGGTCTGCCCTTTGCAGGCCTGTATACAGGGACCCTATTTTTCTTGATGGTGATCATGTTCACCCCTCAACCCCGATCGGTTTTCGCTGAGACCAGCGAACCTGTTCCGGAAGGAATGGCTTACATCGCCGCCGGACTAACTGTCATCGGAATTGATAAAGATCCATCCACATCCATGTCAGGATCCGGGGAGTCTGTCACGATGTATCAACGCCGAATGAGCATGCCCTGGTCGAAGGAGGCTTTTCACGATGAGGGACCAGCACACTGGGTTTTTCTCGATGGCTACTTCATTGATAAATATGAGACATCCAACCAACTGTATGCCGAGTTTATGAAGACCACCGGCCATCCAGAACCAGCTTATTGGGATGATCCGAGGCTGAACAAGCCCAACCAACCTGTGGTGGGCGTGAATTGGTTTGATGCGAAGGCATATTGTGAATACAAAGGAAAACGCCTGCCCACAGAGTCGGAATGGGAACGAGCTGCACGAGGTCCCAGTGGTCTGAGATATCCATGGGGCAATGAGATGGATCCGGCCAAGGCCAACTATGGAAAGAACATGGAGGCCACCCTCCCAGTTGACTCCCTTCCTGAGGGGGCCAGCCCCTATGGCCTCCATCATATGGCCGGAAACGTGTTTGAATGGGTCCAAGATTGGTACGATCCGAAGTTCTATCAAAAAACCCCTCATCCCGCGAACACGCAAGGTCCCCTAAAACCGATTTGGATTGGAGGAACTGGAACCTATGTCGATCGCCTTACTGTAGGAGCCAAGCGGGTCATCCGCGGTGGATCATGGATTGCGGCGGAATCGAGCACCACCACCACCCATCGCTTCTGGAATCATCCCTCCAATAATAGCTATGGAGTGGGATTGGGCTTTCGATGCGCCCAAACTGCGGCTGAGTCAGTGAGCGATTCCCTTCGAGTCGCGACCATTGAAGCTATGAAAAACATGGGTATGGAAAAATGGAAAGAGGCCAATGAACAACTTAGCAAGGCCTTAAGTCTTGATCCCCATAATGTTGAACTGAAACAGATGCAATCTATTGTTAAAGCAGAATTGTGAGACCTGTCATCGTGAACAATCTGAAACTTAGAAAACGTATGAAAAGCACGATGTATCCCATGCTGATCTTGATTCTTCCCATCGTCATCACAGCGGGCATCCCTTCTCCAGCCTATTCCTCTGGAGAAGGGATTTCCCGGGATGAGGTCACCCAGTTCATTCGGAACGCAGCCCGTGCCACCGATCAAGCGTGGGAGGAATTTCATGCTGCCGCCATCGAGGGAACATTGGCCTCTCCTCTAATACAGGTGACCATCGAGGGGCAATTGCATGAAGTGCGGCGGTTGCTCATGGAGGCTCGAAAGGCCGAACGGTCTCAAGACTACCAAACCGTGAAAGAAATTGCCCAGCAGATTCAAGAAATCACTGAGAACATTATTGAGGCGAGTCGAGAGAGGAAACAATGAAAATATTGGTCACTATTCTTGCTCTGCTAGGAGCATGGGGGTTTTCTCCAGAAGCATTCGGAGCGACTCCTGTTCTGATGGAAAAAGATCCGGTTGAGATGGTCAACATCCCCGCTGGAACTTTCATCCGAGGAAGTGCCCCGGGAGAGGGGCGCCTGGACGAGCAACCAAAGCAAAAAATTTACTTGAATAGCTTCGCCATTGATAAATACGAAGTCAGTAATGCACGCTACATCGCATTTTTAGAAGAAACTCTTCATAAGCCCCCGTTTAATGTGTATGGGGACGGTTCACTGACCAGTGAAAAGGGGATCTCCGATCTCCCGGTGGTTCAGGTGACCTGGCACGACGCCGTTGACTACTGTTTTTGGGCGGGTAAACGCCTTCCCACCGAAGCGGAGTGGGAAAAAGCAGCACGAGGAAACGATAATCGGCTGTATCCATGGGGTAACGAACCTCCCACACCAGAAAGAGCTCAATTTGAAAGAGAGTGGAATGGCAAAAAGACTCTCCAAAACGTCAATAGTTTGCCGGCAGGACAATCTGCCTCTGGAGTCTTTCAGCTTTCAGGAAACGTCAGAGAATGGACTCAGGACTGGTACGACGCGGAGTACTATCCCAACGCCCCTGACAAAAATCCCAAAGGACCCCAGACTGGAATACTGAAAGTCATTCGAGGAGGTTCCTGGCGAAGCTTTGATACCGACCTCCGAGTGACATCACGAGGGAAAGGCGGGTTTGCCCTCAAGACCCATGGTATTGGGTTCAGATGCGCCCGTGACAGTGGGTCTCAAACGGGACATCCAGCTCAATCAGGAAATTGATAGAAGGAACAGACATGTCGCAACATGTGAAATCCATAAACTGCGTTTTTAATTCTGCGTTGATCTTATTGGTTCTCCTTGGACTCACCACCTCTGAGGTCCGCGCTGAGGAACCATCAGGTCATGGAATTCCCTATCAAACTGTTGCGGACTATATTCATGACATTATAGAAGCTGATCGCACGCTCTACACCACGCACGTGGACGACCGCATGCAAGAAACCGGAACAGTCATCGCTTCAGAAAGCTGGGAGGACCGCAATGCACTGCCCCTCCCCGCTCAAATGCTTTTGCTCTCTGGCGAAAGGGTCAAAAACAGAGGTGGGGGGCTCAACTATCGACTAGCCAGCTTGTGGCCCATCTACCACAAGAACGGACCAGCCAATGATTTTGAAAAAAAAGGCCTACAAGCGGTGCAGGAGACTCCCGATGAACCCTACACAGGGCTCATCACTCAAGGGAAAGAGAGTCTGTATGTGGCCATCTATGCAGACCTTGCGGTTTCCAGATCTTGCGTAAACTGTCACAACAGACATCTCCTCAGCCCCAAGCGAGACCAAAAATTAGGAGATGTGATGGGGGCAATTATTATCTCTTTTCCGGTAAAGCAGTAATCCTTTTCTAGACAGATTATGCAGGGTGAACTGAGTCAGGATAAAATGTATGTTTCAGGAACAATACCAGAGACCGAAGCGAGGGAAGTTGAAGTGGATTTTTCTCCTCGCATTCGTCTTTGTTGGCCTAAAAGTTCTTACACCCGGCGTTGGATGGACCTATGAAGCGCTACCCGGCTTCACGGGCGAACAACTGACTGGCACCGTCAAACTCAAGGGCAAGATCCCACCGCCCAAGCGTTTTAATTTGGTTCTTTTTTCCGATCCCTATTACTGTGGAAGAATTTCAGATGGAAAGGGATGGCGTCTATCGCCCTGGCCAGCATTAGGCGATCATGAGGAACTAGCTGGAGCTGTTGTTTTTTTAGAAGATGTCAAGAAGGGTAAACTCGGAACGGGCTCCCCAACCACCATTCAAACAAAAAATTGTGTCTTTCTGCCATTTGTCACTGCCACTCAAGTCAGCCAAACATTCCATTTCCAAAATTGGGATCCTATCCAGCATAAACTTGAAGTGTTCCTCACTTCCCAGAACGGGGCACAAACTCTCCTCGGACAAAACCTTCAACCCCACCCCGAAAATCGAAAGAGCGATTTTCTCTCAACAGAGCAAACCGGTCTCCATCGATCCGGGCCTGAAATTCAGTTTGAAATTGCTAATCGTGGAATTTTGGTGTTTCGCTGCAGACTCCATGACTATATGGAAGGATGGAGCCTTGTTCTTCCCCATCCCTACTTTTCCATCACAGGAAAAAACGGAGAATTTTCCTTAAAAGACATCCCTCCTGGTGCCTACAACTTGATCGTGTGGCACCCTCTGGGGAAGCAAGAGACCACTATTGAGATCGGAGCTGGGCACACTCAAGCCGTCAACATCCTGATTGCACCAACTTCACCCACCACCTATCCAGAAGAAGAGCCAATGAACAATCCTTTTGGTATTGATTTGGTAGGTGATTCCAGCATCGTTCCCACGGTTGAACGTCAAGAATGGGATTCCGGTCAAGTGAAGGCCATAGGAGATGCATCATGAAGATTGTCATTGCCGGAGGCACTGGGTTTGTTGGTCAACATGTTTCCCGGTTGTTGCTTCAGGAAGGTCATTCCGTAATCCTCTTGTCCAGACATGCCATGAGCGTTAAACCTTTGGACGTCTCCCAAGTTCGACATATCCAATGGGACGGCTGTACTCAAGGGCAATGGACAAAGGAATGCGATGGCGCCGATGTGGTCATCAATTTATCTGGTGCACCCATTGCGGAAAAACGATGGACTCCAAACCGTAAGCGACAACTGACAGATAGCCGTGTCGTCTCTACGAGTACGTTAGGCCAGGCCATTGCTGGATGGAAAACAAAGCCCCACACTTTTCTCACAGCTTCTGGCGTAGGGTACTACGGAGACCAAGGCTCAAAGATAGTCGATGAAACGTCTCCTCGTGGGGACGGATTTTTGGCGGACTTATGCCTGGAGTGGGAGAACGCCGCTCAACAAATCGAAGCATCTGGCCTACGTGTGCTGAAAGTGCGATTCGGGATGGTCCTCGGTTTGGATGGTGGAGCCTTGCCCAAAATGATGTTTCCGTTTCAATGGTTCCTTGGTGGACCAGTTTTACCAGGCACACAATATGTCTCCTGGATTCATCAACTGGATCTCGCTCGACTCATTCTCTTTCTTATCACTCATCCATCTATTCGAGGTCCGGTCAATGCCGTGGCTCCTGACGCCGTCACCATGAAGGAATTTTGCCACGCATTGGGGAAAACCATGAAACGCCCCTCCTGGTTTCCTGTCCCGGAGTTCATCCTCAAGATTGCCCTGGGAGAACTCTCCACAATGTTAACCACAGGGCAACGGTCTCAGCCACAAAAAGCCTTAAGTGCAGGATTTTCTTTTACCTATTCAACGATACAAGAAGCTTTGAATGAAATTTTTTCTCAACCTTCGGCATGAAATGCTTGAGGAAAATAGTCAAAGAAGGAGGGACACGATGAATATTCCACAGGAGAATCAAAAAACTCGCAAACTGTCCATGGTCTATCTTATGTGTGTGATGGTTGGAATAGCCTTCGTTTCCTGGTCACCTACCGTACGTGCCAAAGCTCTTTCTTTGGAGGAAGGCCAACCCATCCCTGTGGCGATCCTTATTGGAAAGGAAGGAGAATCTATTTCACTTGATACACTGAAGGGTCAGGTGACGTTAGTCAGCATTGTTCCCCAATTGAATACTCCAGTGTGCGATGAACAAACCCATCGATTCAGTGAGCAAAACGAAGGTCTGGATGAACTCATCGCCTTTGTCACCATGAGTACCAATACCCATACGGATCAAGCTAAATTTGCTAACGAAGCCAAGATTCACAACATGACATTTCTCTCCGATGCACCAGACTTCCATTTTGGCCGCAAAACAGGTTTACTCCTGGACGAGGTCGATATCCTGCATCGAGCCGTCCTCGTGTTAGACGAGAATTCAATTATTCGATATGTTGAAATAGTCCCCATGGGTCAATTACCTAATTTCGAGCAAGCGTTCAAAGCGGTTCGGCATCTCTTGCCACAGTCGTCTTAAGGAGGCCCCCATGACAGAACGTATTCTTACCTTCCTCAATCTTTTGGCCATGGCGATTCTCGTGGGGAAAATAGTCTTTCTCTCATTTGTGACGGCACCCGTTCTGGCCCGGACCTTAGATGCGACCGCATTTTCGCAGGTGGTGCGAAATCTTTTCCCCCAATACTATGCGTTAGGCATGGTCAGCGCAGCAGTGGGATGGTCTACCAGTCTGGCCTTAGGCCTTCTCCACGGGTTTGAATCCTTTGTTCTGATTCCGGCTACACTCTGGTTAGGTATTCTGGCCAGTGAGCATTATTGTCGGACTCCGCTCATCGCCCGCATAAATGAATTAAGCGATCAGCTCAAAGCCAAACAAGCCAAAGGAATTTCAACCCCCCTTCTTCAAAAAGAACGGGATGGATTGCACCGGCGCTCAGTGCAATTAAATTCCCTCGTGCTTTTCATGGGTCTATGCCTTATTGGTTTTTCAGGCATCGCACCGACAGTTCATTAAAAGGAGGTTCTCTATGTTGACTCCATTAGTACGCAAACACCTCACAAGCTACACTTTAAAATTCGTACCTGCTGTGTTGCTCTGTATGACAGCGTTCACACCAGGGGCATTAGCCTATGAAGGAACCGATGGTCATGCAGAGGCTCCCACAAATCCGCATGCCAGTCCGCCCGGTCCTAATACGCCCATGCCATCAGGAATCGTGGGCATCGCCATGCATGTCACCGCGGGCCGCATTGGCGATCCTGCCCAATTGATCATCCGTGCCGTGCATCCATCTGGCCCGGCAACCCGAGCCGGATTGGTTCACGGGGAAGAAATCATGACTGTCGATGGTGCGCCGGTAGCCGGCAAAACGTATATGGAAGTCGTAGGGTTGATTCGTGGAGAGGTCGGCAGTTCCGTCAAATTGGGCTTGCGAGGTCCCCAAGGAGAGCGGACCGTCAGTCTCATGCGAATCAGCGAAGAAAAATTGATGGAGCAAACTCCCCCATCAATGTGAATGAATTCTTATTTTATCGTTCATAGGAATTGGGCATTGGTAAAACACAGGGATGAGCTTTCTGTTGTCCCCCTCCTTTGTAAGGAGGGGCGGAGGGGAGGTAGCCTCCTCAACGACCGCAATAGCCTAACCAGTCATGGCTTTGCGGTGCCTAAGAACTTTCCTGCTGCGAATAGGATGTTGAAAGGCCAGATGAAATGACATCGTCCTCACCATCCATTGTGTTATTTCAAAACGATCTGCGCCTGGCAGATAACCCCGCGTTGTCCGCTGCCGTGCGTCGCAAGCAACCCCTTATGTGTTTATATGTATGGAACCCGAAAGCGACAGGATATGGCATGCCCGGCGCAGCCAGCCGCTGGTGGTTACATCATTCTCTTCAGAGTTTTTCTGGTCAGCTGAAAGCTGCAGGCAACGATCTCACCATTCGCATGGGTAAAATAATTGAGATTCTCTCGAACCTGTTAAGAGAATTTCCTAAGTCCCACGTATTCTGGAATCAGTCCTGTGAGCCAGACGGCCAAGAAATTGAACGAGATCTTTTAACCTTCTTGACGGCGGAAAAGGTTGAAGCTCACGGATTCCACGGAAATACCCTAGTCGATCCCTCTACGATTCTCACTCAGGCACACAGTCCCTATCGCGTATTCACCCCATTCTGGAAGAGGCTACAATCCACATTCCGTTCGTCACCTCCCCTTCCCGCCCCTAGAAAACTTCCCCCACAACCCAGCGGCACCCTCAATAGCGTGCCATTGGATTCTCTACAATTGCTTCCCGAAATTGATTGGACGCAGGGTCTCCGTGAAAGTTGGACTCCTGGAGAACAAGGGGCCCAGACCGCCCTCCGAAAATTTCTGCGTAACCCAGCGAAGTTCTATGCCATGGATCGGGATCGACCGGATCTCCCTCATACTTCGCGGATGTCCCCACATCTTCATTTCGGGGAAATGAGTCCAGGAAAGCTGTGGTATGCCATCCAGCAGGCTAAACAAAAAACACGCAATGTTCGGGATAGGAAAAGTTATGAGACATACTTACGACAAATCGCCTGGCGTGAATTTGCCCGGTATCTCTTATTTTATTTTCCTTATACTGTCCATGAGCCTCTTTCTACCGACTACCAAGCCTTTCCCTGGCGCAACGAAACCGATTCCCTTCGGACTTGGGAACAAGGGCTCACCGGTTTTCCGATTGTGGATGCCGGCATGAGGGAATTGTGGCATACCGGGTGGATGCACAATCGCGTGCGAATGATTACGGCTTCATTTCTTACCAAGGATCTGTTGCTACCCTGGCAAAAGGGGGCGACCTGGTTTTGGGATACGCTCGTGGATGCCGACTTGGCCAATAACACCTTGGGATGGCAGTGGGTAGCCGGCTGCGGGGCCGACGCGTCACCTTTTTTTCGAATATTTAACCCAATCACACAGGGGATGAAATTCGATCCGGATGGACGGTATATTCGAAAATGGGTGCCGGAACTCGCCGATGTACCTTCCCCGTGGATTCATCAACCATGGGAAGCCCCGCCTGATTTGTTGGCCGAGGCCAACATCTCTTTGGGAAAGACGTATCCTCAACCTATGATTGCCCATGCTGCAGCCAGGAACCGGGCACTTCTCGCCTATCGTCAATTTAAGAATGCCAAACGCTCAACATCCTCTTCGTCCTCAAAAGATCAACGGAAAATGACATGTCTATGAACACTCCCGCTCATTCCACAACAGAAATTCCCAATCTTTCATCGAGACAGGGCTCCACACATGCCATCGTGCATGACCAACCACGAGTCGGAATTAGCCAATGCTTATTAGGTGATGAGGTTCGCTTTGACGGGGGCCATAAACGGGATGTCTTTTTAACGGATGTGTTGGCACCCTTTGTGGAATGGGTGCCGGTGTGTCCGGAAGTTGAGGCGGGCTTGGGCACGCCGAGAGAGGCCATGCATTTGGCCGGAAACCCTGACTCCCCAAGACTGCTCACCATCCGCAGCAAGGTAGATCATACCGACACACTCCAGGCTTTCAGCCAACGCCGCGTGAAAGAATTACGCGAATGTGATTTGGATGGATATATTTTCAAAAAAAATTCTCCCAGCTGTGGTGTCTATCGCGTAAAGATATATAGCGAAAAGGGGCACCCGGGGAGACAGGGAACGGGAATTTTTTCGGCCGCCATGCAGGAAGCCTTTCCGCTTCTCCCGATCGAGGAGGAGGGACGTTTGAACGACGCCCCGATCCGTGAAAACTTTATCGTCCGAATATTTTGTTATCGAAGATGGAAAACTCAGGTCCAACAACACCGCATCACCCGCGGCATCATTGTGGACTTCCATGCACGGCACAAATATTTATTGCTGACTCACAGCCGTTCCCATTATCACGATCTTGGACAACTTGTCGCAAAGGCGGGCGATTACACACCAAGTGACTTAGCCACTCGCTACGGGGCACTCTTCATGGACGCGCTCAAAACCAAAGCCACGGTTCGAAAACATGTGAACGTTCTGCAGCATCTGGCCGGACATTTCTCCAAGCAACTGAGCACAATCGAACGAGCTGAGCTACAGGAGACGATTCAAGATTACCACCAGTATTTCACGCCTCTGGCGGTGCCTCTCACGCTCATTAAACATTATGTGCGTATCCTGGCCGTTCCCTATCTCATGGATCAGGTGTACCTCAATCCACATCCAAAAGAGCTGATGTTGCGCAACCATGTCTAATCAACTGAATCATTCTCCAGCCTATCGCATCAAAACTGTTGCTAGCATGACGGGGTTGAGTACCCACGTCATCCGGAAGTGGGAAGAACGCTACCATTTGGTCCATCCCCAACGAGGCCCTAATGGCTACCGTACGTATAGGGAAGACGACATTCAGTTTTTACTCTACCTGAAATCTCAACTGACCAATGGAGAAACCATCGGACAGTTGTCTCAAATCGGCGAGACTCATTTACGTCAGGCAATGAGAGACCTCTCCCCTAACTTCGCGAACCTTCCCAATCAATTTCAATCTGAGGCTCGACGCATTATCCATGCTGCCCAAAATCAGGATTATGATTCCATTCAAAGAAGCATTGCCGGTTGGATTCTGCAATTAGGATTAGAGGAAGCCATGGGAAGCATTGTATTTCCAATCTTGCGCTTCATCGGTGACCTATGGCACCAAGGAAGAATTTCTAATTCAGCAGAAAACAGTGTGAGCCGGATTATTCGTCAACAGTTAATCGATCAATTGCGAAAAGATTTTACTGGTGGCCAAGATCAAGTTCTGATTGCCTGTGTCCCGGGTGATTACCATGAAATTGCACCTCTCACCGCCACACTTCTTCTTCAAAAGCGCGGATGGCACGCGACGTATTTGGGGCCTAATGTTTCATTCGAGGTGCTTGAAATGGCCTTGCGTCGGAGGCATCCTGACCTTATGATTCTATCCAGTACGACAGAGCCTGAATTTCAGGCCGGTCAGGCTTGGATTGAAACCATCGTTCATCTGTTTCAACCACACTGTCGGGTCATGGCAGGAGGAGCAGGTTTTCGCGGGCTATCAGACTTGCTCTCGAAAAATGGGATCCCCTATTTAAAGCAGGTAAAGGAAGTGACGACATTTGCCCCTAAGACCATTTCATTGAATACGATGGAAATATGACAATGATGATCATTACATGGAATTATGTATAAAGGAGTCAGCACAATGGCAGATCTCAAAAAAGGTATTATTCTTGTTGGTCATGGTGGTATTCCCAAAGATTATCCAGGGGATCTCGTCAGCAAATTGAAACGATTGGAAGCCCAACGCCGGGCAGCCGGCCAACCCATGTCGGCAGAAGAATTGGAATTAGATACGAAAATCCGGACGTGGCCCCGGACACCTGAATCCGATCCCTACCAGGCTGGGTTGGAAGCCTTGGGGGCCCAGATGAAACCTATGGTCAACGGCGCACTGTTTGCTTTGGCCTATAATGAATTTTGCGGACCAACGTTGCAGGAAGCCGTCGAGGATCTTATCAAGCAAGGCGCTCAATCGATTAAGGTGGTCTCAACGATGTTTACACCCGGAGGCTCCCATTCAGAATATGAGATTCCCGAAGAGTTGGAAGAGCTCCGCAAACAGCATCCAGGTGTGACGTTAAACTATGCTTGGCCCTACAACCTCACCCAGGTATCCAAAATGCTCATAGAGCATATTAACCGGTTCTCTTAATCCCTACGAAACAAGATTCAAGACTTCCATCCCTCAATAATGATAGAGAAGAGGATAGTTTTTTGATGGCCACACCTATATCCAAAAAGAAGAAAAGCAAAAAGAGAATTCCGAGTAAAAAGCCCAAACTCGATCACATCCACCATATCGCCATTCCAGTGTCCGACATTCCTACGGCTTTAGAATGGTACTCCTCTCGCTTTAACTGTCACGTGGAATATGTGGATGAGACCTGGGCCTTATTAGAGTTTGCCAATGCCAAGTTAGCGCTGGTCCTGCCCCATGAACATCCCTCACACTTTGCTCTGAGTCGCCCAGACGCCAACAAATTTGGAGAGCTGGTCACCCACCGAGATGGCCTCAAGTCTGTCTACATCACCGATGCCTTTGGCAATGCAATTGAAGTTTTAGAAAGGCCCTGAATAAGGTCTCTAGAAAAACCACAAGCCGCTACTTCTGATTAAAACACAAACCCAATCGTTTCTTGATCATGAATCCTGATGTGCTGATTATTGGTGCAGGTCTTGCCGGGCTCTCTTGCGCAAACACGCTGGAGAGGTACGGAGTTTCTTATCTAGTGTTGGAGGCCTCAGATATGGTGGGCGGTCGTGTTCGCACCGATCATGTGAATGGGTTTCTTCTTGACCGAGGCTTTCAGGTCTTTTCTACCGCCTATCCTGAGGCTCAGCGACAGTTAGATTACTCTGCTCTCAAACTGCATCATTTTACTCCTGGTGCCATGATTCGATTTGGTGGGAAATGGCATCGTCTGTTGGACCCTTTTCGTCATCCCTTTTCTGCGATTGAGGGGCTCTTGTCCCCAATCGGAACGTTTTCAGATAAATTTCTCGTGGCCAAATTCCGCCGTCGAGCCCTCTCTGGTACGATACCCGAGGTCTTTAGCCGGCCGGAAGCTTCAACCCTTCAATACCTCAAGAATTTTGGATTTTCTGCCTCAATGATCGAACGATTTTTCCGACCATTCCTCGGAGGCGTGTTTTTGGATTCGGAATTGAAGACGTCCAGTCGTATGGCTGAATTCATTTTTCGCATGTTTGCATCCGGAAATACTTCCCTCCCCGCTGAAGGAATGGGGGCTATCTCACAACAACTATGCTCGTTTCTTCCACCAGAAAAGATTCGAACGCAAGCTAGGGTCACCTCCATACACAAAAGAACTGTGACTTTGGAATCAGGTGAATCACTTTCCGCCCATGGTATTGTGGTTGCCACGGAGGGACCGGCCACTAAAGAGCTCATTCCCTCGCTCACTCCACCTCCCTATCGTCGTGCCACCACCCTTTACTTTGCGATGCCCAATACGCCCTTCCACGGTCCCTATCTCTTATTGAATGGTGAAGGAATTGGCCCAATTAATAATCTCTGCGTTCTCTCTCAAGTTGCCCCTACTTATTCCCAAAATTGCCAAGAATTACTATCAGTCTCCGTTTTGAACCCTACAAATCAATCCGAATCAATTCTTGTATCACAGTTACGAAAACAACTGCAGGATTGGTTTGGTGCCCAAGCAAAAGATTGGCAGCATTTACACACCTCCACCATCACTGCAGCTCAACCCGAACAGATTGCACCTTTCCCCAACCCCTATTCGTTTCAACCAAGTCTTCAGAACGACATATTTGTTTGTGGAGATTATTGTACTACCGGCACAATTGACGGCGCCCTTTATTCAGGACGCCACACCGCCGAGAAAATCCACGACTGGCTAAAAAGATAAAAATAACGTAACATCTCCATGCAATAGGGGTCAGACTCGATTTAAAAATAATTAGAGTCCGCCCCCTATTAATAAATTTGTCAAAAGTTTCTGCACGTTTCTTTGACCTCGGTCAAACTTCTGGGAGTAAGATAAAGTAAGCCGACATAAATTATAGAAATGTGCGAAAGGAGACCAGACATGCCAAATATAAATAATTTCTCTTCCATTGAAATCCATATTCTGGAAAATGGATTGAGATGGATCAAGGAGGCACACGATAGGTTTGGGAATAAATTTTACCATCGCCTCATGCAAGAACATCCTCGACTCAATCCATTTCTGCAATCAATGGGTCCATTGGCATTCACCAATGGCTGTGTCCAGTTCCTAAATTCCACTATGAGAGAAATTGGTTCGTTTGGGAAGGTACTATCTCCCCTCAAGGTTTTTTGGCCTCAAATTTCAAACACTGGAAGCCCTTCCCTAGAACCCTCGGAATGGATCAAGATAGCCGAAACTTTTCTTGATCTCGTTTCTGAGCTAGCAGAAGACGCCTGGAGTCCAGCCTTGGAATATGCCTGGAGAAAGGCCGTCAAGGCGGTCATGGCAGGTTTGTGCAAGCCAGTGAAAGATTCATCTGTTTCGTCCACCAGATTCAACCCCCAAGCATTTCTATTCAAGATAGGGAAGAAACAGACCATGCCCCAGCCGATGAGGTTGTATTTGGGGCCCTTGATGTTCTTAGCCGGCGGCATTGCCGCATTCGGTCTTTGGATGCACTGCCATTTGGTGGAAACCAGGTCAAAGGCAAGAAACCCATTGCATTTCTCCGTATGCTCTTAATAATTTAAGACGTGCTTTCAACAAATCCGGTCTTGCCATAAATCTGGGCTTCAAACGACGGCCATTGTCCATGACCCCCTTGTGGATATAGCCAAAATCCCAAAAACTAATAGGGGGCATTGCCATTAGTTGTTAACGGAGATCCAATGCCTCAACGTTCCATTATCCCCGAAAGGTAAAGAGCCTGCCCTGGGCCTATTGGCAAAAGCATCGATTTTGTGTTGCTTCAAGAAGATGGATCCCCGCCTGTAACTTGCGAGGATGACGACAGGAGAAATCTGTCATTTCCGCAGTCTGTCTCCACGTCAACATACTGTAGTACTTTTATGTGCAACCACCAAGGCAAGGAGCGGGCATTCATCCACTCTTTCTTTCATCCTCGTGGTTTGTGTGGGGGATCCACACGAAAATGGCTAAGATAGATTCTCGCTAACACATTCCAGGAATGGACACGATGGGGATTGATTCCCGACTAAAGATGTGGGTTATCCAATTAGAACAGTGAATCAAATTGTTGAATCTGGCTATCCTACTCTATATGTCATTCGCTTTCTGAAAAATATGGCCCTGAAAGCATGAAAACGATTCCGTCTAAGGTTTTTCCATTTTTTTTTGCAGGCTCCCCCAAGAGAGTCGATATGATGAAACATGAACTTTTCACAAATTTCCGACCCAACCCTTCATAAACCCCACGTAAATTTAGCGGTGGGAAAACGCATTCTCATCGTGGATGACCAAGAGGCTGTTTTGCTCTTTCTTCAAGACAGATTGGAACAGCTAGGATTTAGGGTGGCCGCCGTCTCAAATGGAGAGGAAGCAATCCAACGCCTCCAAGAACATTCTTTTCAAGGAGTGTTGCTGGACCTCGAAATGCCAATCATGGATGGGTTAGCGATGTTGAATCAACTTCGAAAACAATCCAATGATGTTCCGGTCATTGTGATGTCTGCCGATCCTACTCGAACAACCATGATCAAGGCGATCGAAGCCGGAGCGAGGGATTACCTGACGAAACCTATTTCCTCTGTGATTTTAAAATATAAATGTCTTCGACTCTTTCCTTAATTCCCTGGTAACTCGTTAAGGGTCGAAGTTGCTTTCCTCCCTGTTTTTCAAAGAATTTGTTAAGATTTTGTGATTGTTGTCAGCCGCTCCCATCATTTGTCATCGCTCTCAACCATGGCCATGAACCCACACGGTAATATCGAAACGAAACATCTTGGCAGTGAATTTTGGAAAAAAGCTTGGGATATTCGAATTTTTGGAATATTGCTGGTTGTGGCCGGGGTATTTGATTTTATGTGGATTGCGGCATATCCCAACTACGCCCTAAAAGTATTTGGGAGTACATTCGGAGGTTTGACCGGAGAAATCGTGAAATATCAGCATCCCCTGATTCACGTGTTACTTGGGTATGGTTTCTGGCGACAACGCCTCTGGGCGTTTTATGGATACCTGCTCTATTTAGCGTTGGGGTGCCTCAGTGAAGTGGTCACGCAACTGATGGGTGGGTTTCACTCAACACGCACCACGATGATTGTCATCAGCCTTGCATTTGGAAGTTATATCGTGGTGAGACGATCAGCCTTTCACCATCCTCAGGAAGCCGGCTAACTCAAAAAGTGTTTTCCTTTGAATGAAAAAACTTTCCACTCGTCCAAGTCACACCCTAAGGCGGAAATCAAAATTAACTGCACCTTGTCTAAGGTTCTCACACTATTCATTTGAATTCTTCTGAAATTCAGGAGATACTTTTTCATTGATAAATTTTTTGTTGTTACCTTATCTAGAGGAGGCGATCAATGGCGTTCAACATCCCCAGATCTTCACTGTTGAAAATCGGGTTTCTGACATTTACGATGACGGGGGCCCTTCTAGCCACACTTGGGCAGATTCCGCTGGCGGTCTCCCAACCGGTAACTATTCCCGTTGGCACAATTTCCGGACCAATACCGATGGATGCGGCCAACCCTGTCTGGGAGTCCGTTCCTGGTATCGTGGCCCCTTTAAGTGGCCAGACCATTACCACGCCTATGCACCCCAACATTTCAGTCAAAACTGTCATGATCAAAATGGCGACCAACGGTCAAGAGATTGGCGTATGGGCGAATTGGGGAGATCAGACCTTGAATAACACCACCATTGGTCCACAAGATTTCCGTGATCAAGTGGCCGTCCAATTCCCTGTGCAAAAAAATGGGGCGCCCCCGTTCCAATGCATGGGCCAATCAGGTGGGACTGTGAATATTTGGCGGTGGAACGCGGAATGGCAAAAAGACTTGGGGCGCGGCGTGGCTGGCATGTGGGATGTGGACAACCAATATCCTTCAATCGCCTGGGATTACTATTATGAAGAGCCGGCCGGAGGCGTCACCTATCCCGATCGAATTGGGAGAAGCCTCGGACCCTTTAATGAAGGGATCTGGTCGGGCAACATCATGTCTGACCCCGACATGCGGGTAGGTTCTGTAGAAGATTTAAATGCCAATGGATTTAGCACCTTGACGACCCAAGCTTCACAGGACGTCGTGGGTAACGGGTTATGGGAACCATATGGTGCCTTGAAGGGCGGCTGCTGCAGCGGGCCCACCTGGCGCGTGGTGATGAAACGGAGCTTGGCAACGAATGATCCGAACGATGTGCAGTTCAAGGCCGGTGGAAGCTTCCCCGTGGCATTTGCCGTATGGGATGGGTCAAACGTGGAACGGAATGGCATGAAGGGTATTTCGACCTGGTTCACTGCTCAAATGCCAAACTAGAAACCCTCAATTATCAAAAGGGAACCAACAACATTTTTCCTTCTTACATATCCTCCCCCAAGTCTCAAGATAAGGGGAAGCTTTACAAGCTTCCCCTTGTATCTTCCACAAGAACACCTTCCTCACATTGACCTAGGTTCTTTCAACATATTCACGTTTTTAGTGGGATTCTGGTAGCCTAAGTGTGGGCATGGCCAAAGGCTTCTTTAAGAACAGGGATGCTTCAATTTAGTCACATGTAGCTTTTCCCCTTCTTCCTCGTTCGCAACTTGATTGTTCATTTCGCTACGAACACAGAGCCATCTTGAGTCATGGACGAAAGTCAAAACCTGCCTAATGAAAGCACATTTACTCACAGATAGTATTCCACCAAACATACCAACATGAACTTCCCGACACAATTCAACGCGTGTAAACGCATATTCGAACGCTCCCTTTTGGTTGGAATCTGTTGGTTGGCCTTGTCCGGCTGTACTTTTCTAGCCTTACAAAAAAATGTGGAGCAGTATGAGCAACTTGTTCGTCTCAGTGGTCAGCTGTGGAATCCGTCTCCCCAGAACAAACCGGTCATTGTCCTTCTCTACCAAGTCCTGAATCAAAAGAAAAGAATTGTGAATTACCGTATTTATCATAAACCCGACCGTTTTGAATTTATGGTATTGCCCGGGCAATACTTCATCGAAGCATTTGAAGATGAGAATCAAGACTTAACCTATCAAAATACGGAGTGGGCAACCTATTATGGCCCACGATCGATCATTACCATTGAAGCGGCTCAGGACCAATTGAATCTGAATATCACACTTCAACCTCCGGGTAGCATCGTATTAACGGAATACCCCAATCTTTCCTCCCCTACGACTCAGGCCAGGCTGCAACTCCCGAAAATTCGATTCGGAGAAATTGTCAAATTAGAAGATGATCGGTTTTCTAAAGAAAAAGGGCGAGTGGGATTGTGGGAACCCCTAAGTTTCCTTCAGGAGGTAGGAGGCGGGCTCTATTTTCTCGAACACTTTGATCCCGGAAAAATCCCGGTTCTGTTCATCCACGGAGCAGGGGCGACTCCACAATTATGGGCACCCATTATTCAACGAATGGATCGAGACATCTTCCAACCTTGGTTGTTCTACTATGCCTCAGGACTGTACATGGATGATGCCACCGAGTTCCTTCGGCAGGCCCTTTCACAAATATCTCTCACCTACCCATTCAAGAAACTCGTCATCGTGGCCCATAGTATGGGCGGAATGATTGCACGAGCAGCCATAAATCTGGCCATTCAAAAAGGGCGGGGGCATGAATTCCAACTGCTTTTCGTGACCATTTCCACCCCATGGGGCGGGCATCATGGAGCCCAAATGGCCATAGATTATTCTACAATAGGAATCATTCCTTCTTGGATTGACCTAGCCCCAGAAAGTCCCTTTCAAAAGAAACTTTTTGAAATACACTTTCCCCCGAACATCCACCACTACATGTTGTTCAGTTATAAAGGGGGGCAGAACCCATTTACAAAGGGAAACGATGATGGAGCCGTATCTTTGGCGAGCCAGTTATATCCTAAAGCTCAGCATTCTGCGGAAAAAATTTTGGGGTTCAATGAGGATCACGTGAGTATTTTGAAATCTCGGGCAATGATGACCGAATTGAATGAAATTTTAAAATTCTTTGAACAAAACAGAATCGGAAAACAATAGTGACTCACCGTCGAACCAGATGGCAAGACGATCCGAAGGAGCAGTACAGTAGAATACGTGGATATAATCCAGGGATTCCCTGCCTTTTCAAATGGCTCTTGTTCTTCCAAAGAACAAACGGAGGGCTTCGCTCCCATTCGTCACAATACCAACAAATTTGGCGAATAGGACTCCGCCCGAGATGGTCTCAAGTCTGCTTACATCACCGATGCCTTTGGTAATTCAATTGAAGTTTTGGAAAGCCCCTAAAAAAATTCCTCGTTATTTACACTTGAACATGGCAGACCATTCGAGGCCAATCCTTGGTTTTGAGTGGATTTCGGAGCCAATGTAAACCGTTCTTGCCCCCACAAATTCCCCTCAACCGTATATCCACCAAACTAGGCATGGAGGAAAACCAAGTGATTAGAGCTAAAAAGCTGCATGGTATACTAATACGTTATGAAGATGTATTCGGCCATTACTCCCTTTGCCCTGCTCCTCCTAGGAATATTGCTCAATGCCAGTGGAGCGTGGTCTGAGACTGGGGAAACCGTTTTGAGTGTACGCAATGAGGGAAATACCGAAGTTGCTCTCCCTCCCGAGCGTATACCCGAAGATCACTCTGAGGCTTTACCAAAAGACACAAGGTGGGAAAAACGGTTTTTTGATAAACCACTCTCCCAGTATAATTTCAAAAAAACCCAATTTCGATTTTCTAATGGGTCTGGCATTCCACTCAAATCTCCTGGAACATTACCTGGCATTGAACTTGGTGTGGAAATGCACAGTTTTGAAGCCCTACAATCAGTGGTTCCAACCGAAAGTTTGTCGAAATCATTTAAATTTCAGCAGGATCAAACTCTTCTCCTATCCCCGTCAAATTTATCCCCTGACTATAATGGTGGATTTTTGCGGTTTTTCTGGTAACGAACATGACCTCGTAGCCATGCGGTATCCAACCAATCCTTAACAGATGATTCAGAAAATTGAAGATCGAGAATTTGACCGCATCATCGAGAATTCCCCTGTTCCCATATTAGTGGAATTCTGGCAGCCCGGCTGTGGCCATTGTCAGGCGCTCATACAAGAGCTTGAACATATTCAAACCGAAGTGGGCAAACGTCTGGCTATCTATACAATGAACGTGCAAGAGAATTTTCTCATTCCCGGAGAATTGGAAATTCACTCTTTACCAACTCTAGCCCTCTATGTCGAAGGAAAATTTGAGAAATTTATTGGCGGGGTCGGAAAGAAGGCACACCTTATTCAGCAATTGGCTCCCTGGCTCTCCTTACCGATCTAGAAATTTTACTCAAGCCGCTCAAACCCAGTATCTGAAGATCCACGACTAGGCCAGAATACCCCACCGCTTCTCTTTCAATAATGGATATTGCTCTCAAGTTGTAGCGAACATTACACTAGAACCATCACACCAACGAAACACATTTATTTCAAATGGAGGACCTCCTATGTGGCGCTTCCCAATTATTTCTACATCGATTCGATGGAAAAGTTCTGGCCCTACCTTCGCAGGCATAAGCAGTCTTGTGCTAGGAATCACAGTCTTTGCGCTTGCACCGCTTGTCCTGGCTTCCTCCTTTTCTCAAGAAGGCGGGAAGCCCTCGAGTCCCATCACGCAGATTTATGATTTTACAATGGACGATATTGACGGGATGCCTCGCAAATTAAGCGAGTTTAAAGGAAAAGTGATGATGGTGGTGAACACCGCAAGTTTTTGTGGAAATACCCCACAGTACGAAGGTCTTCAAACTCTGTATGAACAATATCGGGATCAAGGATTCACCATTTTAGCCTTTCCCGCCAATGATTTTGGTCAACAAGAACCTGGAAACAATAAGGAGATTGCGGAGTTTTGTTATACGAAATATTCCTTGGAATTTCCTTTGTTTAGCAAGATCACCGTCTTAGGAGATCACAAACACCCCTTATACCGCTACCTGACCGAAGACACCGCGTTTAAAGGTGAAATTAAGTGGAACTTCCAAAAGTTTCTGGTTGATCGGACAGGTCAGGTCATCGCCCGCTATGCACCCAAGCAGAAACCCCTAACCCCCGAAATTGTGGAGGATATCGAAAAAGCCCTAAAAACTTCCTAAATCTATAACTCTAGATTGCTTGAAGACACATTGCACTATCATGACGCGGATTATTCACTATCAGGCTTACAGGGTAGGCCTCCATGCCTTCTGGGGGATGGGGTCGTAGAAGATCTTTGAGGAGGGAGAAATCTTGTATGGTGGGGCCCAACCATCGGGAATAGTCATTGGGATTGAGTATGACCGGCATGCGATGATGGATGGGTTCCATTAGAGCATTCGGTCCGGTCGTGATCATGGCACAGGACTCTAGGGGCGCGTCACCGCTTTTCTCCCAATGCTCCCATAAACCCGCAAAGGCAAAGGGCCGGTCGTCAGAAAAATGAATGTAATAGGGTTGTTTCACTTTTCCTTCACGTTTCCACTCATAAAATCCATCAGCGAGAATCAAACAACGTTGCTGTTTAAAGGCCTTCCGAAATGCTGGTTTTTCAGCGACGGTTTCCGCTCGGGCATTAATCATTTTATAACCGATGGTTGGATCCTTAGCCCATGAGGGAACTAACCCCCATTTGAGCTGAACGCATTCATTGTCCTGTGAGGCGGGATTTGCTCGCACACAGGCGATTAATTGGGAAGGAGCGATATTGTAGCGGGGGGGGAGGTCAGGGAAATTGATCAACCCAAGAAGTTTGGCCAGTTGCTGAAAATTTTCTTTACGGGTGAACCGGCCGCACATAAGGAGAATGTGATGAATGTATTCGGAGGAATAGCATCTCCTCCCGTACTCGTCTCATAGGAGCGAGGTTTGAGAAAATTATCGAGTCACCAGAATATACACATTTGCATCGGCTTTGACTGCCGCTTTAGCATGGGCTAATTGGCTTTTACGATGTTCTTTGGTAGATGTCGGCAAGGCAATATCCGCCACCACAAAGTATTCCCCGGCAGGCAAATCCATAAAACAAAACCGACCTTCATCATCTGTCTTGGTATGTTTTTCAAATTTCACCGCGTCAGGATCAGGATCAACCATCTTCCGACCGCGAATAACTTTAACCTTAATGGCTTCTTCCGTATACGACGTCACCGGTGCCAATAAGACGCGATCACCAGAAGCCACATGCTGGTTCGTGCCATCTAAATTCAAATAGGCTTGCCCACAAATCCGTGCGGTGCCCTTAGCCGCATAGGGGGCATATTCCTCATAAATAAATTCTGCTTCGCGTTCATACGTTCGTGCGCAACTCATTACCAGCATTAACACCAATACCATTAGCAATGGTAGAATCCATCGTGCCATATTGGGCTCCTCCTTACGAACCAAAAAATTGGGACAGCACTAAATACACCCAAGATGCTCCAAAGATGTAGGTGATTTCCTTCTCACCAATCTGCTTATACATCACACGATATCCTACAATCGGCACAATGGCTAGAACCAAAGCGGAAAAAAAATGCCCCACGACATCACCAGCAATCCTGGTCAAATCCCCGTTCCCAGGCACGGCTAGCATGATACTCCCACCAAGCATGGCCGCCCACAGCCATCGAATACTGATATCCATGCTAGCCCCTGGGTTGTGGACGGAAAAAAGGGTTGAGAGAAGATACCTCAAGAAGATATTTCACACGAAAAAGAATCTTTGGTTTCGGGATTACGTGACCATTCAAGACATACATAACCATACCGTAACAGCCCCTAGGCCCGTCTACAATTCACTCCTATAAGGGAAGTATGTTGGCTGGAGGAGAAGGATTTGAAGGCTCACAATCAGAACCAGAAAACAGCCAAATCAGAGTGTGACTCAGAGTAATGGTAGGAGAATGAGTACCACAACGGTTTCATGATTTCAATGTTATGCACACCGGCAGCTTGTATTCACCACATTATGCTATGAAATTCGGTTCACGATATTGACGAAATTTTCCGAATCTCCCACAATGGTCTGTCGCATTGACGGAACCCCAGCCTGTATGTTCTCTCATCTTGCCTCAATTATTGCGAGTGTGATGTTTCTGTTCATCTGTGAGTTCTCGTCCGCCTATGGGCAGACCATTGAAGACCAGAAAGCAGGAGTCGTAAAGATCACCGCAACGATTGACCAACAACGCCGAATTGGAACAGGCTTTATTGTTTCGATTGAAAATGACACCGCATATATCGTAACCGCCTCCCATGTGGTTGAAGGGGCTGCCCTCACCGTGCATTTTTTTCCTAACCCGGATAAGGACTATGGAGGCACGACGAGAAATATGCAGGAGGCCAATTCAAAAGGGCTAGCTGTCATCAAGGTCCAAGGCCCTTTACCAAAAGGAATTCGTCCGCTGTCACTGGCTTCAACCTTTGACGTGAAGGGTGGAGAAAAAGCGACGGTCATTGGCTTCCGGCGTTCCCCGCCAATTCAATGGGGAGTCTTGCAAGGCGTTCTAACTGGTCAGATAGGCGCGGATCTCATTGTATCGGGTGCTGTGGCCAACGAGGGCAATTCCGGAGGGCCAATTCTTGTTGAAGAAAAAGTTGTGGGTGTACTGACGGAGGTTTTGGATGATATTGGTTATGCCGTCCCAGCATCCATTACCCAAATCATCTTAAAGGGCTGGGGACTTTCCATCGAACAGGATAGCGCCCAAGTGGAGCGAAAGGATGAAGCAGCCCAGACCAAACCGACCGAATCCCTGCCTCCTGGCGAGCCCATTCTGAACATTAGTGGCATTTGGCGCGATAGCAATTATCCAAGTAATGTCAGTCAGATCACTCAAGACGGAAATAGGTTTAAATTCCAGCGGAGGGGCGTTCTCCCGAACAGAACCCAATTCGAGTCAGTGGGTAGCGGTACGATTACCGGGCGACACTTCACCAGTCACTACACCGCCACCTATCAATGGGGCGCGACATCAGTGGGAGATTGTTCGGGCACAGTGTCTCCAGATGGAAGGCGTATGGAAATGAACTGCGGTGACACCCTTTTGGGCTCTTTCTTCGTCACGGCGATTCGACCATAACAGGGGTCACGACCGTTGTTATAAAATCTTTTTCTCGATCTGTTCCAGTTTCTTCCGAAATGTCCGCTCTGTTACCCGCCTCCGGCGGATTTGGGCACAGGCCCAACTGGCTCCACCGTAGCTCGTGAGACCAAAATACTCCGCCGTAGCCTGAAGGGTCCAATCACAGAGTCGGGGGACCAAATAGATGGCGACCTGTCTGGCTTCTCCCACTCGTCCGTCTCCACCCTTTCGCACAGCCACGCCGGTAGTACCATAACTCTTGGCCACAGCTTGCACTACCCGGCCCGCCGATGGTCGCACGGCGACTCGTTCCCTTCGGGTATGCTCCCGCGAAATCTCCCCTAATTTTCCCCTGAGTCTCGTACGAAATGCCTCGCTGCCCAGCACGGGCTGATGACGGGCAGACTCGTAAAATGTTTCTAGCGCTTCCTCATTCCCGGCTAGCACAAACTCATGGAACTCCCGCGCACTGCCAAAGCTGGTCAACCCACTTTTTACCGCCAGCCAGGGGGGAGCCGTTTTGGCCTTCAAATAGGCTGCGTGACTACTCCACCGATAGGCCTCAGGCCTTTTTACCAATTTGGCCTGAACCGGATTCAGGTGGATATAGCGAATCACAGCCGTCAAATACCGGTCGGCTTCCACAACCAGGGCCTTATATCTCCCACGAAATAAGGGCCCATCTCGCCCCTGCGCTTGATTGACGCGTTGTGTATACACGCCATTGAGGTGCCGCATCACCCGTGGCAGGTTCCCCTCCGGCGTGCGCAGACACAGATGATAGTGATTCTTCATCAAACAGTAAGCCAAGATTTCCACTCTCCATCGATCATGGCAATCACTCAACAACTCAAGGAACCGCTCATTATCAGCGGTGTCGGCAAAGACCGCTTGGCGAGAGGCACCCCGATTCATCACGTGATACACGGCGCCAGGATACGTAATGCGTAAAGGACGAGCCATCTCCAGACCATAGCAAACGTACCCTTAACATTCAACAACAGATTTGACCCCTAATTCTAATTCTAATTTAATTCGAGAAATTGCACTTATTATATGAATCCGCGTGGGACCAGTGAATAAACTTAAAAAGAAATTCTCATTCGTTGCTGGGCTGTGTTCCGTCATTCATGAGGGATTCTTTCTTGGCATGTGTGTAGGTGTTTTCACGGCAGGACTAATGGTGACATTGGCTATTGAGGAAAGAAAATTTTTCCACGTCTGTGGGTTATGGAATTTGATGTAACGAAAAAATGAGGCGTACTCGGCTGTTGTTTGAACGGCCTTTATTACCAGTGGATTGATTTCTTTTAGAAGATCGGGCTGGTTCTTCAGGGCATGGGTCAGGGCTGGCATCGGATTCACAAACCCACTTTTTAGTTCTTCGAGATCTTTTTCTAAGCGTTTCAGCTCTTGTTGAAAGGCGTCCAACTCCGATTGATCCCCTTGAATCACTGCATCCACCGTTTCGAATTCTCTTTTTAGGCGTTTCAATTCTTGGGCAAGGGCGTCCAACTCCAATGTATCCCGTTGAATCTCCCCTTCAAGACGATCGAGTGTTAATTTGGACACACTGGCATTATTGGCGTTATAACGTCTGACTAATTCGTTGAATTGGTTGACACGGTCTTTAGAGCTGGTGACTTTTCGGTTATAGGCATCCACCTGGCTGTTATAGGCAGCCCCCTTTTCCTGATACAGTCTGACTGGATCCTTGAATTGGTTAAACCGGTTTTTGGAGCTAGTAACTTTTCGGTTATAGACCTCCACTCGACGTTTATAGACCTTTTCCTTTTCCCGATATTGATGGATGACCTCTTCATTGCGACTCCAAAAATAATAATACGGAAAGCTACGAAGCCGGAATTCGCCATTTTGGATAGAAAACGAGGCCGGGGCACCTGTATCGGTGAGGACCCAAGAAGTAGATTTCTGTCGATTCAGGAGTTTGGCTAGGGTATTTACTGTGGCATTGTCCACGATCTTCATGGGCAAAAATTCGCCATGCGCTAGCACTACTTGTTCATTTCTCTTTGGAAGAGAACTGGCTTGCTCAGGGTTCATCAGCAAGATGTCCGCTTGCAGGAGTCTCAGTCCAAGCAATGAATCTTGGAAAGCCGGGTGGTATTGGATGTAATAGAAATTGTCGGTATCTGGCCCCTCACCAAACAGCGATGTTGCTGACGTAAAATCACTTTCGGCAAATTGCGCAATAGGAATCAGCAGCCAATCAGCTATTTGAGGACGAAAGGTGGTGGAGTCAATTTTTACTATTAGGCGAAGTCCATTGAGAGCCTTTTTGTCATAAGAAAGCTCTATGGTTTTAGCAGCCGCCCCAGCATCAGGAACCGCAACTTGTTCAAAATTCACGCCTCCCACTTTTCCAACAAAATTGTAGGACAGAAGGCTGGACTGACCTCCCGATCGAACTTTGAGTGGTGGGTTAGCCTTTGGTTTAATAATGAGACGAAATTTTCCGATGGTCCAGGACTCCTCAGAGCCTTCTTCTGGCTCTTCTTCCAACTCATCGGTATCGGTTAATTTTTGTTCCTCTTTGTTCCCCCTACTGGCATTTAATGAGGAAGGAGAGAGAACGTTTTCGACCTCTGTCTCGACTAATATCCCATCAATAAAGGCCACAGGTTTAATGGCAATCATGCCAAAATAAAGCCGCTGATCATTGGGAAAAGCCCAAACGAGTCCCCAGGCGAGACCCGGAATCAGAAAAAAAACTAAAACCATCCTTAGTTTTTTCATACCTGCCCCCATCTCTTAACCACACAACACTTCAGAAACATTATAACCGGTGAGGCCACTTCAACGCCTATTTCCTAACTCATAAGAGAAAGTGGGAAGAGTACCAGGTGGTCCTTAGAAGTCAACACACAAGACTGGGGAGTTACAGTGAATTTGAGGGGTCTCAGGTATTGAGCCGAGCTAGAGCAAATCGGAAAAGACCCAGAAGGTTACCTATTCGCAACCTCAAAAATGAACTGCAGTTTGGCCTTTTTCTCAACGAGAAGGAGTGAAACTAAGAGTGTCCCGTCAGAGGACAACCCAGGCGGAATAAAAAGAACAAAGGTGGCGGGGGAGAAGGATTCGAACCCTCACAATCAGAACCAGAATCCTATCCCACCAAATTGTGATCCAGAGTGATTACGTGTGGTAGAGTGCAACAAACACTACCCCAAGACAAGACTATCAAGCTTTTTGGTTGTGTTTTAGTGGGATTGAGGTAGTACTGGAACTGGGGCCAAAACTGAGAGTTTATTGGCAGTGAAAAAATTCCAACAAGCCCATTTTTCAAACCTGAAAATACCGGGTGGCAGACGCGAAGTTTTTAGAACAATTATGTGGACTTCCCCTTCGAAACCGTTTCAAAATAAAAGCCCCTCCAAGGTGTGAGTATCTGGGAAAGAGAAAACAGAACCACCGGCCACAGGTTTAAGGGACCCCTTGGGCACAACGAAATCCGAGGAACGCATCTTGAGTCATCCTAGGAAAACGAAGCCGGTAGGTAGAACGTAGGGCGGTGGTGTTATCCTTCCAAGAACCGCCTCGCACGACTTTCCACTCTCTGTTAGACGGCCCCTCGTCATACCAGTCTGCAACCCATTCGGAAACATTTCCGGCCATGTCATATACCCCATTGGGACTTTTCCCCAGTTTATAGGATCCGACCGTCTTGAGCGTTTCTTTATAGGCTTGGTGGGGTTTATCAGCTTTTCCAAAATTAGCGGTGGTAAAATTTGGCCTGGAGGCACCCCAGGGATAGGGCCGTTTATCCATACCTCTGGCCGCTTTTTCCCATTCAGCCTCAGTGGGCAGCCGTTTCCCAGCCCATTCGCAATAGGATAGGGCATCGTCCCAAGTCACCCCTATAACTGGTTTCTCCACTTTCTGCATCATGTCCACTTCTTCCCAATACTTCGGACGGCCTCGTCTCGTCTTCTTTAAAAATCGTCGGTATCGTTCCACCGTCACTTCATATTGATCAATATAAAAACCATCAAGGTCAACGGCATGGGGTGGATGTTCATTCGCTAATTTTTCTCCGTCCGGCGAACCCATCGTAAAGACCCCAGCAGCTACCAACACCATCGGTGCCCCATCCTTTCCAGTAATGTCTGTGGGAAGTCGCTGGATCGCCTTTTCGGCGGCTAACACCTCGGTTTGCTCAACGTTTAATTCTTTCATTCTTTCAATTTTTCTGTTATTTGATGAGACACTTACTTCCTCTTGGCTGTTACCTTGCTCACCATGGATACCCCATCCCTTCAACGTAATTTGAGTTATGGATGCAGGGACGGCATAGCCAATTTCATCCAAAACCTCTGTCAAAACGCCTGCCACTTTCTTATTCACAAAAATTGGGCCTCCTGAGTTGCCCTCATTGACCACTGCTCCCGATACAATGAGATCCGCACCGATTTTCCCTGTCAGAATGCCTTGAAAGACACCCCATGGTATTGGCGGAGAACGTCGAAAGCCAATGACCGTTGCACTTTCTCCCCCTTTCACTTCCAAGTTCGACGCCAACACCAAAGGTCGAATATCTTTCGGCAATGGGCCTTGGACCATAATCACGGCTAGACCTTTGCTATAGCCTCCTTGCAAATTTCTAGTTGTGCCTTTATAGCCCTTATCAGGGTTTGTAAAAAAGTTAACTATGAGGGCGGCTCCTTCAACTAATTGCGAAGCAGTCACGACATAGGCAGTACCATCTTCAATCTTCACGATGAAGCCTGTCCCAATTTTTTTTTGTCCATGAACCATAGCGGTAATTTTCACTACCCCCGCTTTCAGTTCATCAATGGTTTGGGCCTGACTCAGGGGTAAGTCCTCGATTATGAGAGCCATGGTGAAGGAAGCCAGGATACAAAGGCAGATAAGACGGGCCATAGGTCGCTTAATAACCACGGTTCCACACCATACAAAACCAAAATCATATGGATCAAGATATTTTGTGGCTTGTCGTGAACTCGTGTTACTGGTGGTCGGTTTCTTCTAACTATGAAAAACTAGAAGTATCCCGTCACAGACCTAACGAGGAGAATCAAGTGAGAACTCAGAAATCGTTGATTTGGAAGGAGAAGAGGTGGCTGGGGGAGAAGGATTCGAACCCTCAAAGACAAGCGAAATCGAAATGAGTTTTCTAATCTATTGGACCTGATTTTTCAATTTCAGCAACTCGCGCTGTAAAGAAGGAATATCATCTTTAATAATACTCCAGAGAGTATCGTGATCAATTCCTAAATACCCATGAATGAGACAGTTGCGGGTGGCAATCAACTGCCGCCAGGGAATTCCTGGATTGGAATGGCGTATCGTATCGGGAATGTGCGTCGCCGCTTCGCCAGTCAATTCTAAATTCCGCAGAGTGGCATCGTAGCTCCGGCCACTTTTCACAAATTCTCTTTAGTCCAGGCCTTCAGTATACATCATCACTTTTTCAACAAAGCCAATCATATCGGCAATATAAAAACGCCATTCCCGCTTAGACACTCACGGCCTCCCGCTCAATGAATGGGCGCAATTCTTGGCGCAATGCTTTTTCAGTTACTAGATCAACCGAGCATCCTAGGGCATCTTCCAAATAAAATTGTACGCCAAAATATTTCCGGGATGTTGCTGGGCCATCAAAAGATACGAGAATATCCACATCACTATCAGACCGGGCTTCGTCACGGGCTGTAGATCCGAATACACTCAGTTGGATAACTCCAAATCGTGCAGCCAATTCCGGCTTGAGGCGAGTGAGCACTTCAAGAACTTTCGATCGTTTCATGATTGGAATTCTATTTTTTGGACACCAAAAAACAAAATACCGGCAGGTAAAGAGGGTTGGCTGGGGGAGAAGGATTCGAACCCTCACAATCAGAACCAGAATCTGACGTCCTACCCTTAGACGATCCCCCAACTTAGGAGGAGCATAATTCAGGATTGATATGCAGTCAAGATGAGGAACGAACTGTCTGTGGCGGTTGCTCCCGTGTCTTTCTCCGTGTTGGCACACTCCCCCTCACCCTGCCCTGTCCCCGCACGGGGAGAGGGATCAAAAATAAGAAGAGGTTTGAGGGGATTAGTTTTTCATTGCACAGTCGACGGCGGCACGAATTCTTTGAAGGGTGCGGGTTTTTCCTAAGAGGGCCATGACTTCGTAGATGCCAGGGCTGACTGTACGACCGGTTAAGGCGACACGAAGAGGTTGTGCGATTTTTCCCATTTTCAATCCTTGTCGTTCGATCAGGCCATGGAGAATACGCTCAAGGGTTTCTTTGGAAAAATCTGGTTCGGCTTCGACCAGGTGGGAAAATTCTTTTAAGACAGGGGCAATGGCTCCTGTCAAATGTTTGGTTGCAGCGGCTTCATCCATCGTGATGGATTCCACCAGATAGGGAGCGGCGCCATCCACAAAATCTAGGAGGGTTTCAGAACGTTCACGCAAAGGAGGAACCAAGGCTTCGATCCCTCCGGGAATTCTAGCTATGGCAGCCTCATCATACCCTGCCTTTTGTAAAAATGGCGTGAGAGCTTCGGCGACCCATTTGGGTTCACTGGTCCGAATATATTGCGCGTTGACCCATTTGAGCTTTTCCGGGTTAAAGACTGCTGCCGAGGATTGCACATGCTTGAAATCAAAATGCTCCACCATTTCCTGAATCGAAAAAATTTCTTGATCCCCATGCGACCAGCCTAAGCGCACCAGATAATTGACCAGCGCTTCCGGCAGGTAGCCCATTTCCTGATAGGCTAAGACGGACGTGGCCCCATGACGCTTGGACAGTCGCGTTTTATCCGACCCTAAAATCATCGGAAGGTGTGCAAATTGAGGCACCGAAAATCCTAAGGCCTCAAAGAGTGGGACTTGACGAGGAGTATTGTTGACATGATCATCTCCGCGTATGACATGGGAAATATTCATGAGTCCATCATCTACCACCACCGAAAAATTATAGGTGGCATACCCGTTGGACCGCAGAATAATGAGGTCATCTAAGACACTATTGTCAAAAACAATGTCGCCTTTAATAAGATCATGAATGACCGTCTGCCCTTCTTGAGGGGCAATAAACCGCAAGGCCGCCGGTTGGTCAGGCTCAGCTATTCCACGACTCCGACATCTTCCATCATATTTAATCGATTCGCCTCTGGCTTGGGCCTCTTTTCTTCGGGTTTCCAATTCTTCAGACGTACAGACACACCAATAGGCCAGTTTTTGATGAAACAAATCCATGGCCTTTTCCCGATACAATTCCAAGCGATCCGTTTGCCGGATCGGACCCTCATCCCAATCCAGTCCCGTCCACTTCATGCCCTCCAATATGACTTGAATCGCCTCATCCGTTGATCGATCCCGGTCCGTATCCTCAATGCGAAGAATAAAGATTCCCCCTGAATGTCGTGCAAAAAGCCAATTAAACAACGCCGTTCGCACACCTCCAATGTGGAGAAACCCTGTAGGACTTGGCGCAAATCGTACTCGTACATCACTCATCTTCTTATACTGCCCTTTCTTGTCTTTCCTTATTAAGTCGTTTAACTGTCGATTGAGCCTCCACCCTCACCCCGCCCGTTCGTTCCTCCTCGCAACAATCCCCTGGTAGGGCGAGGGGGTTCTGAATGTCTTATTTAAAAGTCAAATTCTATATCATCCTAATACTGGCTTTGATTACTCCGTTGTTACCATTCTCCATGTCGGTTGTAAAGTATTGATGCTCCAAGACTTTTACTTGCCTTTCAAGAATCCTCGCCTTAAAATTTACTCTACCTGACGTGGTGAATTGATTATAAGGGGAAACGCACATGATTCGAGTTATTCGAGAAGGTTCTCCATGGGTTATCAAGGCGGTTATTTTAGTCATTGCGGTCACCTTCGTGATTGGAATGGGTTGGTATGGATATGAGGCCTCCCAACCGAATGCCATTGCCTCCGTTGGACCCTATACCGTCACTAAACAAGAATACCTTCGTGCCAAACAACGCTTGTACCGAATCTATCGCGACCAGCTCAAACAAGAAGACGTAAAAGATGAGATGCTTCAGCAATTAGCCATCGACAGCTTAGTCACGAACAGATCATGGCAGGTGCTGGCGGATGAGTTCGGCCTTTCGGTCTCACCTCAAGAGCTCCATGATGCCATCGTCAATCAAAAGGACTTCCAGAAAGATGGTGTGTTTGATCCGGAATATTACCAACGACTCTTAGCTGCAAACCGGATGAAGCCCAACGAATATGAAAAACAACGCCGCAATGAGTTACTGATTGAAAAAGCCCGGTTGCTGGTTTCTGAGGCTACGGCCCTCACCCCTGCGGAACTCCAAGAAGTCAAAGACCTTCATGCCCGTCAAACCTTAGAGGGCGCAGAACCCGATATGACGATGTTTGAACAGATTAAGATGCAATTCGTTATTCAAAAGAAACAACGCGCCATGCAAGCCTTTCAATCAGCCCTACGAGCCCGTGGAGACATCACCATTCACGAGGAACTGTTGTAGATTTTCTACCGTGAAGCGTAAAACGTCAGGCGTGAAAAAGCGAAAGCCGTCCAAATCTTTCTTTCATCGCCTAACGCCTTAGGTATTCTTTTCACAGAATGAGCATGGCATCGCCGTAACTATACAACCGATACCGTTCTTTCACGGCGTGAGCATAGGCCTCTCGGACAACTTCCAATCCTGCAAAGGCTGACACCAACATCAGAAGCGTTGTTTCGGGGAATGGAAGTTCGTCATTAACACATCCACCACCTTAAATTGAAACCCGGGAAGAATAAACAGCTGCGTTTCTCCAGAGCCAGGCCTCACTTCTCCTCGATCATTCGCGGCTGATTCCAAGGCACGGGCCACCGTCGTGCCAACAGCCACAACCCTGCCTCCACGTTGCCTCACCGCCCCAACCTGGTGAACCACCTCCTCAGATACATCAAACCATTCGGCATGCATCGTATGCTCTTCGATGACCGCCGTCTTGACTGGCTGGAACGTGCCAAGGCCGACGTGCAGGGTAATCGTAGAACAGCGAATGCCTTTGTCTAAGACAGATTGTATGAGATTTGGGGTAAAATGTAGACTGGCCGTTGGCGCAGCCACGGCCCCCTCAATCTGCGCAAACATGGTTTGATAATCTTCTCGGTCTTGCCAAGCGGGTTCTCGTTTGAGATATGGCGGCAAGGGCATCTCTCCATACTGTTGCAAATACATTTGCAATCGGCCCGGGCCCAGCCAATGAATCACCGTTCGTCCAGGTTGCTTTTCAACAACCCGTGCCTGTCCCTCCCCTTGAAACTCAATGAGTTGCCCTATCTTCACCCGCCCATTTATCAGGACTTCCGCATGGGTGACATCAATTTCTTTGACAAACAAAATCTCAATTCGTCCACCACTGGGAATTTTCTTCCCAGAAAGGCGAGCTGGAATCACTTTGGTGTCATTGACCACTAATAAATCGCCCGGTTGAAGAATGTCTGGAAGATCCTTAACCGTGCGGTCAGTGACCTGGCCTTGCTGGCGGTTGATCACCAACAAACGCGCATGATCTCTCGGATGAATTGGATGCTTCGCAACCAGGGATGGATCAAACGGAAAATTAAAAGCAGATAAATTCACGGCCAACCTCTGAGAGAGTCACTCAGAGTTGGTTGATTGGACGACGGGAGTGAGGTTGACCCGGCTTAATGGAAGTAGAGTAGTGCCAGGGTAATAATGTCGCAAGATGGATTGATAGTCGTACCCCAATTCGGCCATTTCCCGCATGCCCCACTGGCACATGCCGACCGCATGTCCTGCGCCATGACCAACCACCTCCACTTCAGAGCCTACCGATTTAATGGAAAAGTTGGTGCTGAAAATTTTGGAGTATCCCACGATGCGTCGCAAATCTTGCCCCCGCAAAATAATTTCTCCACGAGAATGGAGGAGACGCACTCGATCCACACGCCCGGATGGCGTAAAGGTATAGGGCGTGAGCGTGGCGACTGCTCCGACGGGATAGCCTTCTTTTCGCAACTGATTTTCCAGATACTCAAACGTAAAGGCTGTCCGCCAATCATAGCGAGGGGCTTGATCATCAAATGGGCAATCCACACCTTTCAAATACGGCAGCTCTAAGGCCCACACGTAGAGCGCATCCTCTGTTGGACCGGCAGCGGTGGAGGAATACGCCGCATAAATGGGACGACCATCATACGTGACCACCTGCCCTTTGGTTTCGGTAACGGCGCGCAGCACCGATTCTGGGCGAGCGGCGTGGCCATGATAGACTTGATCCTGGACACTGGCGAACACATCAAAGGGTTGCTGCTGATTCTCAACCTGTTTATAGAGGACATAGGTGCGAGCGGCCACGGCTTGGGCTTTTAGCGCTTCAAGCGGCCACTTCGGACTGACTTCTCCTGAAACCACGCCCGCCACATAGGTTTCAAGATTAATTTGATTGATGACGGCTAACCCAGACGGGACAAGTTTGATTTCTACCGGTCCACGAACAGTCCATTCGTTTTTGGATTTCGGCCCTGAAGAATTCTCAGCCCTTGCAAGCACATTGACGTGGTAAATCCCATCCCCTCCTTGCACAG
>Ga0224497_10000295_pt1 | contig 37842 bp, 27 predicted proteins | sample SF_Jul11_sed_USG_4_FD_167970 | JGI IMG/M metagenome (GOLD analysis project Ga0224497, IMG submission 167970) | Sediment microbial communities from San Francisco Bay, California, United States - SF_Jul11_sed_USGS_13 | ecosystem: Environmental > Aquatic > Marine > Sediment | place: USA...
CGCTGAAGATGACAATTACCTGAACCACCCGGTCAGACCGATGACCAAGAGCGGCACACCGTTTCGGGTCTTTACGCCGTACTGGCGCGCGGCGAGCGCGCTGCCTCAACCGCCGCGACCATTGCCCGTCCCGGATGACATCCGTTTCGCAGAGCACGACCTGGAATCCCTGCGGCTCGAAGACCTGGATCTTTTACCCTCAGAGCCTGACTGGGCGCAGGGATTGCGCGATTCCTGGACACCCGGAGAACAAGGTGCCTTGCGGCGACTCGACGAGCTCGAGTCCGCCGCACGCTACTACGCCGAGCAGCGCGACCGGCCAGACCTAGACACCACATCTCGTCTGTCGCCGCACCTGCATTTCGGCGAAGTGAGCGCGCGGCAGGTTTGGCATGCTCTGCAACATCAGGCGGCTCATGCGAATTCCTCCACGGGCGCCGAGGCTTTGTGTAGACAGCTCTACTGGCGGGACTTCAGCGCCTACCTGCTGTTCCATTTCCCGACGCTGCCTAAGAAGCCGTTACGCAAGGAGTTCGGGTACTTTCCGTGGTCGGACGATTCCGAGAGCCTGCGTGCCTGGCAAAAAGGCATGACGGGTTACCCGATCGTGGACGCGGGCATGCGACAGCTCTGGGCGACCGGCTGGATGCACAATCGTGTTCGTATGATCGTTGCGTCGTTCCTTGTAAAGGATTTGCTCATTCCCTGGCAGCAAGGAGCTGACTGGTTTCTCGATACACTCGTGGACGCAGATCTGGCGAACAACTCGGCAGGCTGGCAGTGGGTTGCGGGTTGCGGCACGGACGCAGCGCCTTATTTTCGAATTTTCAATCCCGTATTGCAGGGCAAGAAGTTCGATCCTGCCGGTGACTACGTGCGCCGTTGGGTACCGGAGCTCGCGGCAATGCCGGATGAGCATATTCACGCCCCGTGGGGCGCGAGTATTGAAACTCAAATATCATGCGGCGTGGTTATTGGAGACGATTACCCGCGGCCGATCGTCGATCATGGCAAAGCCCGGCAGAATGCGCTAGCCGCGTATCAGATGACGCGTAGCGCAATGAGTGCAGATTCCGCAGACTAGTCCAGCGGGACTCGCGCCTGAAAACACGCGCCGACATCGGTTTCCAACAGACGTAGCGACCCGCGATGGGCTTTGGCAACGAGCGATGCCAGATACAGACCCAATCCCGTGCCGCCGGAGTCCCGGGTCCGCGACGGGTCACCACGATAGAACGGCTCTCCGATATGCTCCGCCTGATCTTCGCCCAGGCCCGGGCCGTGATCCCGAACCGTGAAGATGAGTTCACCGTCCTCTGCAGCCACCGACAGCTCGACGGGGCCGTCCGAGGGTTGCGAGTAGCGTAGCGCATTGCTCAGGAGATTCTTCAGTAGCAGGGTAATGCGCGCCTCGTCGATGTTTGCGCGGATGGCCTCCTCGGGCAGGCTGACCTTTATCCGATCAGCGTCGCGCGAGAAGAAATCATCGAGCAGCTCCGCAATGAGGTCGCTGATAACAACGCGTGTTCGCGACAGCTTTACATGACGACTGGTCAACCGCTCTGCCTCGAGCAGCGACGCAACGATCTTCTCCATTTCGACGATCTCTTCGCGGAGATTCTCTTTGTTTTTTTCGTCCTCGAGAAACTCGAGCGTCAGCCGCATCCGCGACAGCGGCGTGCGCAATTCATGGCTGATGCCGAGAAGCAATGCGCGCTTGGCATCGAGCATACTCTCGACGTCGCCGGCTAGCTCGTTGATGTCGGCAGCCAGATCACCGAGCTGGTCGCGACGAATATTGGCGATGCGATAGTCGAAATTGCCGCGTCCGATGTGCGCCGCCCCCTGCCGAATGGACCGAATCGGTTTGAACAGCCAGCGCACAGCCATGTAACCCAGCAACAGCGACGTGAGTCCCATGCCCAGAATCAACGTGACGAGATCGGGGCCTTCCGGCGTATCTGAAATTCTCGGCGTCGAAACAACGATATCGTATGCGCCTTGTCGCATCTTGAGAAAATCATGGTCGTCCAGTTCCGCAAACTCGACCCCCTTCAGCTCGTCAACCCAGGCGTCCGGATCGTTACTGAAACGCGGGCTCGGCGCGAATTCGAGCTGGTCGAGCCGCGGAAACGCGGGATTCGACGCCCAGTCCACATCCGGCCCGAGTATGCGTATGTCGACAGGGACTCGTTCGGTGATCGCGATTGCGCGGTCGATCCGCGGCGGATCACCGATGTCCTCGCGTACGTAATTCACGTGCAGCGACAGGTGCCCGCTGATCAGTCCACGGATACTGTCGCTGTTGTAAACGACCTGAATGGCTTTGAACGTGCCGAAGACAAACAGCCCGCCGAGGACCAGGAAAATAACCAGCAGGCGAAAGCCCAGAGAGCGGGCAAAATAGCTAGGCATGCGTTACCGGGATGCCCACAAACGAATAGCCGCGACCCCAGACTGTTTGTATGAAGCGCGGCGGTTTGACTGAGTCGCCAAGTTTTTGTCGCAGCCGACTGATCATGATGTCCACCGATCGCGTCAGGATTGCGGCATCGATGCCGCGTAACTCGCTCAGAATATCGTCACGCGATAATTTGCGCCCATGCCGCCGCGCCAGAATCAGTAACAGCTCGTATTCCATCGAGGTCAGATCGACGGCTTTCCCGTCGACCGTTACGGATCGTCTTTGCGTGTCGATCGACAATCCGTCGAATTCCAGGCTGCCGACCGAAGGGCCACTTTGTTCCGCGCGCCGCAGCGTAGCTTGCACTCTGGCAACGAGTTCTCGCGGTTCAAACGGCTTGCCGATGTAGTCGTCGGCGCCCAGCTCCAGGCCCGATACGCGATCGATAACGTCACCGCGCGCCGTCAGCATGATGATCGGCATGTTGCTGGTCTTGCGAATTTCGCGGCAGATCTCGAAGCCGTCCTTGCCGGGCAGCATGATGTCGAGCAGCAACAGGTCCGGATCCTCGCGGCTGATTTTCTTGAAGCCCTCCTCAGCATCCATCGCGCACACGAGATTGATACCGAAGCGCTTGAAATACGCCTGCAACAGTTCGGAGTGTTTCCGGTCATCGTCGATTAGAAGGACCTTTGTCATACGCCAATAGTAACGCTTGTAAACAACAGCGTTGCACTTTGTTCGCCTCTCGTTACATCTGGAAACATCCTGAAACCGGTGCGAAATGCTCTCGCTTCAAGCCCCTGGAAAACTTCTCGCTGTCTTGAGTCACAGCCATCGAAATGGGGCTACTTTTGAAAACTCTTGTGAAAATTCTCGTCGCGCGCAGCGCATTGGCGCTGGCTGCGTGCGACTCCGACAACAACACTGGCGGCGGACCCATCCACGAGTTTGCAACCGTGCAGGTATTCCACGGTTCTTCTGACGCTCCGGCTGTTAACGTCTTCGTCGACGGTAGCGAAGCACTCAGCGGCGTCGACTATCTTCGGAGCTCGGCATGTACGGGCGTCGAGGCAGGGACCCATGAGATCCGCGTTGACGCTATATTGCCTGGTTGCAACGCTACGGTTTACAGCTTGATCCCTCGCAGCCTGAGCGCGTTGCCGATTACTGAAACCGAGCTGAGACTCATTGCTGCCGCGGCAATCATCGGGCTCAGTAACAGTCCGAAAAACGGATACAGAATTCCGGCCGCAATCGGCACGCCCACAGAGTTATAGGCGAATGCGAAAAACAGATTTTGCCGAATATTGCGCATCGTCGCCCTGCTGAGCATGCGCGCCCGTGCGACTCCCATCAGATCACCGCGGACCAGAGTGACTCCCGCACTTTCCATGGCGACATCGGTGCCGGTACCCATGGCAATGCCAACATCGGCCTGAGCGAGTGCCGGCGCGTCGTTTATCCCATCACCGGCCATCGCAACGACTCTGCCGGCGGATTGCAGTTCCCGTACGGCGCGAATTTTGTCCTCCGGCGAGACGTTCGCATGTACTTCATCGATGCCGACGCGTCGAGCCACAGCGTGTGCCGTGATCGGGTTATCACCAGTCAGCATGACAACCTTGAGGCCGGCACGATGCAGTGCCTCGATCGCCGGAAGCGTCGTTTCTTTGACGGGGTCCGCAACCCCGAGCAATCCGGCGGACTTGCCATTCACCGCTATGAACATCACCGTCTGTCCGTTGCTTCGTAAGCGGTCCGCTTCGTCGGCAAGCAATTGCTCAAAGGCGCCCAGGCTGTGCATCAGTTTCGCGTTGCCAACGGCAACACGACTTCCGGACACAGTCGCCTGCGCACCCTGGCCCGTTACCGACTCAAAAGCGTCCTGTGATGGTATTTCGACGGATCGGGCTTTTGCTCCGGCAACAATCGCATTTGCGAGCGGGTGCTCGCTGGCAAGCTCGACAGACGCAGCCAGCGACAACAGCTGATCTTCGGTGAAGCCGTCCGCCGGCTTGACCATGACCAGTGCCGGTCGGCCCTCGGTCAGAGTGCCGGTTTTGTCCACGACGATTGTATCGACCTTCTCGAAAGTCTCGAGCGCTTCGGCATTTTTTATTAGGATACCGTTCTGTGCTCCCTTGCCGGTGCCAACCATGATCGACATCGGCGTTGCGAGGCCCAGTGCGCACGGGCAGGCGATGATCAGCACGGCAACTGAATTGACGATTGCATAAGCCATTGCCGGCTCCGGACCAAACCAGGCCCAAACCACAAAAGTAGTGATTGAAACGAGCACGACAGCCGGCACAAACCAGGACGCGACCAGATCCGCGAGCCGCTGAATGGGAGCGCGGCTACGCTGCGCCTCGGCCACCATGTGAACGATCTGCGAGAGCAACGTGTCCTCACCGACCTGTGTGACGGTCATGATAAAACCACCAGTACCGTTCACCGTGCCACCAATGACATTGTCACCCTCAGCTTTTTCGACCGGAATCGATTCTCCACTGATCATCGACTCATCAACCGAACTGTTGCCCTCGAGAACCGAACCATCGACGGGCACTTTCTCGCCCGGCCTTACCCTCAGTCGGTCACCGACGGCCAGATCATCCAGTGACACTTCGACATCGCTGCCGTCGGCGCCGATCCGGCGCGCAGTTGGCGGAGCAAGTTCGAGCAACGCCCGGATAGCGCCTGACGTCTGGCTGCGCGCATTGAGTTCGAGCACCTGCCCAAGCAGAACCAGCGTGGTGATGACAGCAGCCGCTTCGTAATACACGGCGACCTCACCTGCCGCATTGCGAAACGTGCCCGGAAAGATTCCAGGCACCAGGGTCGCGACCAGCGAATAAACAAAGGCAACCGTCACGCCCAGGCCGATCAGCGTGAACATGTTCAGGTTCATCGTGCGGACCGATTGCACAGCGCGAACAAGAAACGGCCATCCTCCCCAAAGCACGACTGGCGCCGCAAAAAGCAACTGCAGCCACTGCGACCAGGTAACCGGTACAAGACCGGTGAGCGGCTGACCCGGAATCATTTCGCCCATCGCGTATGCGAATAACGGCACGGTGAAAATCAGGCTGACCCAAAACCGCCGCGTCATGTCGTCGAGTTCGCTCGTGTCTTCCTCGCCAACCACGACACCCTCGGGCTCCAGCGCCATGCCGCAGATCGGACAGCCGGAATTGCGGACATCGCGAACCTGCGGGTGCATCGGGCACGTGTAGACCATGCCGTCGAAATCCGCCGGCACCAGATCGTAGTCTCGACGCGGCTCAGTCTCTGCCGGCTCGTGGCAAGAGTGGCAGTGCGTATGCCCGTGTTGTTCGTGCTTGTCGTGCCCGGTTTCGTGTTGCTTCACCTTATTTCCCCTTTGATCGAATTCATCAGTGCCCGACGTCTAGCGCTGTTCATTCAGACCGTGGCCGCGCCACAGCAGAAACAGTGCCGGGATAACAATCAGGGTCAATATCGTCGCACTAACCATACCGCCAACCATTGGTGCCGCGATACGGCGCATAACCTCGGATCCGGTCCCGCCTCCGAACATGATTGGCAGCAGGCCGGCGATAATCGCCGCAACCGTCATCATGATGGGTCGTACGCGCATTACGGCACCATCGATAACCGCTTGCCGGACGTCGTCCAGGTTCAGCAGTCGGCCGCCCGTCTCGGCCTCCGCCATATGGTGTCGGATAGCCTGATTCAGATAAACGAGCATCACGACACCGATCTCCACGGCCACCCCTGCAAGGGCAATAAAACCGACGCCGACGGCGACTGAAATGTCATAACCGAGCAGGTACAACAACCAGACACCGCCGACCAATGCCATCGGCAGCGTGCCCAGAATGATGGCGACTTCGGCGAAACGTCGGAAATTGAGGTACAGGAGGAATACGATGATCGCGAGCGTTACAGGGCCAACAACCGTAAGGCGCTCCTTTGCCCGGACCATGTACTCGTACTGACCCGACCACGCGAGCGAGTAGCCCGCCGGAAGGTTCACCGAGTCTGCGACGACGCGCTGGGCCTCTGCCACGTAGGAGCCGAGGTCACGCCCGGCAATATCGACATAGGTCCAGCCATTGAGTCGGGCGTTCTCGCTTTTGATGACCGGCGGGCCATCGACGATCATCACGTCGGCAACATCAGCCAGAGCGATTCGCGCGCCTTGCGGCGTAACGATGGGTAACAGCTGCAGCTGCTCAACCGAATCGCGCACACGTTGCGGGTATCGGAGATTGACCGGGTAGCGTTCGAGGCCCTCAACCGTCTGCGTCACATTCATGCCACCCACGGCGGAACGCACGATGTCCTGTATGTCGTCAATGTTGAGCCCGAATCGGGACGCGCGTTTCCGGTCAATATCGACTTCGACATACCGGCCACCGGCAACACGTTCGGAATACACGGAAGCTGTGCCCGGAACATCGGCCAGGGCCCGTTCCAGATCCTGGCCGATACGCTCGATGATTTCGAGATCCGGCCCGGCGACCTTGATACCGACGGGTGTCTTGATGCCTGTTGCCAGCATGTCGATGCGCGTCTTGATCGGCATCACCCAGGCATTGGTGAGCCCCGGAAATCTGACGATGCTGTCCAGTTCCTGGCGCAAGCCTTCAGGCGTCAGGCCTTCGCGCCACTCTTCACGCGGTCTTAGCTGAATAACCGTTTCGATCATTGTCAGCGGCGCCGGGTCCGTGGCGGTTTCGGCACGACCGATCTTGCCAAACACACGTTTGACCTCCGGTACGGTAGCGATCAGCCTGTCGGTTTGCTGCAGCAGCTCACGCGCCTTGTCGACCGAGATGCCCGGATAGGTGGTCGGCATGTACATCAGATCGCCCTCGTCGAGCGGCGGCATGAATTCCGACCCAAGACGCGTGGCGGGCCAAAGGCCGATCACGAGAATGACGGCCGCCAGGGCGAGCGTGGCCTTCGGAAATCGAATCACTGCGTGTATGACCGGCTGATAAACGGCGATCAGGAACCGATTGATCGGGTTCTTGTGCTCCGACGTTACCTTGCCGCGAATGAAGTAACCCATGAGGACCGGCACAAGCGTAATAGACAGCCCTGCCGCAGCGGCCATTGCGTAAGTCTTCGTGAACGCCAGCGGTGCGAACAACCTGCCTTCCTGGGCCTCGAGTGTGAAGACCGGCAGGAAACTCAAGGTTATGATCAGTAGCGACAAGAACAACGGTGGCCCGACTTCACACGCCGACTCTGCAACAATGCGCCAGCGATTCTCGTCGGTGAGCGGTTCTTTTTCGATGTGTTTGTGTACGTTCTCGATCATCACTATGGCCGCATCGACCATCGCGCCAATCGCGATCGCGATGCCGCCGAGCGACATGATGTTTGCGTTCATTCCCTGCATGCGCATGACGATGAACGCGACGAGAATTCCGACCGGCAAACTCAGAATTACGACGGCTGATGACCGCAAGTGAAACAGAAATACTGCACAAACCAGCGCGACAACCAGAAACTCCTCGATGAGTTTGCCCTGCAACGTGTCGACGGCTCTTTCGATCAGGTCGGAGCGATCGTAGGTCGACACAATTTCGACGCCCTCGGGAAGGGATCGCTGTAGTTCGATGAGACGCTCCTTGACTGCGTCGATCGTTTTTGACGCATTTTCTCCCCAGCGCATGACGATCACGCCGCCCACTACTTCGCCTTCGCCGTCGAGGTCGGCGACGCCGCGCCGCATCTGCGGTCCGAGCCGAATTTCCGCGATATCGGACAACACGACCGGCGTGCCGCTCTCGTTTACACCGAGCGGAATGTCCGCGAGGTCATCGATGCCCTGGAGGTAACCCGTGGCCCGAACCATGTATTCGGCCTCACCGATTTCTATCACAGAGCCGCCGGCCTCCTGATTGCCTGAGCGAATCGCCGACTTCAGCTTCGACAACGGCAATCCGAAGGCGCGTAGTTTGTCCGGGTCGACGACGACCTGGTACTGCCGGACCATGCCACCAATTGTCGCGACTTCCGCAACACCCGGTACCGTCTGCAACTCGTATTTGAGAAACCAATCCTGCAGGCTTCGCAGCTGCGCGAGATCGTTGTGCCCGCTTCGGTCAACGAGCGCGTACTCGAATATCCAGCCCACGCCTGTGGCATCCGGCCCCAGCGCGGGTTTGGCGCCGTCCGGAAGCTGGCCGGCGACCTGACTCAGATACTCGAGTACTCGCGACCGCGCCCAGTAAAGATCGGTGCCGTCCGCGAAGATGACATAGACATACGAATCGCCGAAGAATGAGTAACCCCGCACCGTCACTGCCTTCGGCACCGCCAGCATTGCGGTCGTTAGCGGATACGTTACCTGGTCTTCGACAACTTGCGGCGCCTGGCCGGGAAACGATGTCTTGATAATGACCTGCACATCAGACAGGTCCGGTAGTGCATCGACCGGCGTCTGCCGCAAGGCATAGATGCCCCACCCGGTGAGAAAGAAGGTCACCACCAACACGAGGAAGCGATTCTCGATCGACCAACGAATGATTGCCGCGATCATTGCGCATCCTCCCCCTTGTGGTCGCTATGATCGGCTGCATCCTCCATGCGTTGCAGCGCCGACTCGATATCGGATTCGGAGTCGATCAAGAACTGGCCCGATATGACGATGCGATCGCCGGCCGCAAGGCCGTCGAGTATCGCGACGCGTTGACCCGACTCGATTCCCGTCGTCACGACCTGGGACCTGAAGCGACCTTCGCCAAGTGACAAGACGACGCGGTCAGCGCTGCCACCACGAATCAATGCCTCGCGCGGGACGTGCACGACCGGTTCGGTTTCGGTACCAAACAAGGTGACTCGCGCAAACATGTTGGGACGCAGAACCTCGCCGTCGTTATCGAATCGAATGCGAACTTTGAGCGTGCGCGTCGCCGCATCGAGCTCCGGGTAAACGTAGTCCACCACGCCCTGCCAGCGTCTGCCCGGTACATAGTCGAGTTCGACTTCCGCTCGCTGGCCGGACTCAACCCACGCTGCCTGGCGCTCGTAAACTTCCGCAATAACCCAGACACGATCGAGCCTCGCGACCGACATTACCTCGGTTGCCGGCGTGACGAAGATGCCTTCGCGAACACCTAGATGAGCAATGACACCATCTGCCTCGGCATAGACGCGCACGCGCTGGCTAACGGTGCGCTCGTTGTCGAGTCGCGCAATCTCGCGAGCGGTCACGCCAAGCGCGGCGAGTCTGTCACGCGATGCGGTGCGGAGTGCGGAGTTGTTGCTGCGCAGCGCCGCAAGGTACTCCTGCTGCGCGTTAACCAGCGTCGGCGAATAGAGTTCGAATAGCAACTGGCCTTTTTTGACGGGGTCGCCCGTCGCGGTCGTCACCAGTTTTTCGATCCAGCCGTCGACGCGCGTGTGAACGTGTTGCAGCGTGTCTTCGTCATAACCGATGTAGCCGACCGTCTCTATGCGCCGTGACAAGGGCCCGATCTCCGCCGGCGCCGTGCGCACTCCAAGATTGTTGACGACCGTGGGATCAATTTTCACCGTGCCGGGCGTCGCGTCTACTTCATCAGCATAAACCGGGACGAGATCCATTCCCATGGGCGACTTGCCAGGCTCGTCACGCCGGTAGTTCGGATCCATAGGTGCTACCCAATATAAAATTTCGCGCTCCGTAGTGTCGGTTACGCTCGGCGTCAGATCACCGCCAACGGAGAACCACCGACCGATTCCGATCCCGAGTAGCAAAGCGACGGACACAACGACAGCCACGGTGATTTGTTTTCTCATCGGGGTAATCCTCCGAGGTTTGCGAGGACGGCATAGCTCTGCGCGCGCTCGACTTGCAGACGAACATGATCAAGACGGGTGTTCAGATCGTCGATGAAACCGCGCATGACATCAGCGAAGTCGCCGGCCTCGCTTTGGTACGCAAGCAGCGCGGCCTGTGCATGGCTCGCAGAAAGACCCAGTATCGACGTCTCGTAGAGCACAACTCGCAGACTAATGTCCTGCCAAAGCGCGTACTCGGCATCGAGCTGGCTCGATAGCCGTCGCAGCAGGTCATGCCTCTCAAATTCCGCTGCGCTGCGTTCGCTGAGTGCGGCCGCCAGCGATCGATCCTGTCGGTTCTTCCGAAACAACGGCATGTCCATCGTTACAGAAACGCTGACAAAATCTGAACGTGGTTCGCCGTTCGCCAGCTCGCCTTCACGATAGCCGTAACCCAGGTCGAGAGCCCAGCCAGGCTTCTTGCGCTCTTCGGCGACATGGACACCCGCGCTACTCGCCGCGACCCGAGCATCCGCGGCGAGTACCGCCGGATGAGACGACAGGCTGGCGCGCAACGACTCGCGCGCGGGTAACCGATCCCACATTGGCAGCTTCGCCGCAACCGGGCGACGCGCATCCGCCCCGAGCCATTCCGACAACGCCGCTACTGCCTGCGCATGCCGTCTGTCAATCTCAATAAGCCGATCGTCCAGACGTCGCAGTTCGAGCTCGGCCCGCAGAACGTCCTGCTGGGTCTTGCGCCCAACCGAATACAGCGATCGCGAAATCTCGGCAAGATCCATGAAGAACGGCCGCGATTCGGTAACAACGTCGTGAGCGTGTTGCCAGTAGTACGTCTCGAGCCAGGCATTGCGTACACGCGTCAATACGTCCCGCGATCGCGCTGCAGCGTTCTGGTTCATCTCGAGCGCGAGCGACTCGTATCGCTGGAGGCTGAACTCGCGTGACTTGCCGGATGGAAAGCTCTGCCTGAAACCCAGCTGCGCCTGCGTCATTGCTTCGGTAGAGAATCCGCCCGAGCTGATCGGGTAGTTCGCAAGACCAATACGCATCGTCGGGTCGGGCAGCTGGCCTGCGACGACCGCGCGTTCTCCGAGCGCGGCGGCGCGTGCCAGAAATGCTGCGTGGCCGGGCTCGCCAGCGAGCGCCCGATCTTCAGCCTCGGCCAGCGTCAGCGGTACGTCGTGCTGTGCCTGCGCGCTAGCAGCGAGCAGCAGCGCCAGCGCGAATATGTGTGAGGGCGTGCGCCCACGGAAAAACATCATCGAACAATCTCCTTCGTCAGGAACCGGTTAAGAACGGCTTACAACGAAGAGATCGCTATTTCAGATACACGCAGTTGAGAACGTAAAGAGGTGGCGGAGCGCCGGCCTGCACCGCTGAGTCGCGTGAGGGGGCCGACGTCTCGTGGCGTCGATGGGTTGCTACATCGAGCTCGTGTGGAGCAACTGCAATGAGTGAATCGGCGGGCGCATCCTTGAGTTTGGATTGACTCCCACGTGAATCGTGATTCCAGTGATCATCGATGTTGCAGTCGGATGCGCCGTCGGCACACGGCATATTCGCATCCATACTGCCGTGCATATCGCCGTGTTCATGCGTCGCTGCGGGAGGACAGTGCGGACAATCGTGGTCCTCGGCCTCATACGCCATCGCACAGGGCTGCACCGCGAGATTCAGCCACACCGCCACGAACAGGCCCAGGGCGCGTCTGCCCCAGTATTGCTGCCGCATTCTGTTGTTGGCCAGGTAACTCAAGTGCTTGTCTCCACAACGATTTTGCATTGTCGCGCAATCGCAATGCCGAGGCTATTGCCAACAGTACCTACGCGTCAAGTGCAGAAGTCGCGGATCAGGCCTGGACTCCGCGCGGCAGCATGTTCGCAGCCCGGTAGATCGCATCGATAATCGCCATATTGGCGACGGCGTCCGCGCCCCCGGTCAACGGCTGGGCATCGTCGGCGAGCACAGCAAGGACGTGCCGTAGCTGATGGTGATAGGTCGTCTCACCCGGTATCTCCTCACTACGCTTACCGTGCGCAGATTCCACAATGAGTTCGTGGCCGCCGTGCGGCGATACCGGGTTAATAACGGTCAACGTGCCTTTGTCGCCTGCAACGATTAGCTGCGCGCGCCGCTTTGACGGCAGGTCCTCTGCCATCGAGCAGCTGAGCTCCGCCTTTACGCCACCTGCAAACTCGAGAACGGCATCCATCGCAACGTCAACACCGGCACGTTCCTGTCTCGCGCTGGCCGAGATCACGGTTGGCTCGGACTGCATCACGGCACGAACCCAATGAACCGGATAGCAGCCAAGATCCATCAGCGCTCCGCCACCCAGCCCGAGTTCGTGCCGTAGCTCTCCGGGTCGATACGGAATCCGAACGTTGAAGACGGCGCTCAGATGCTGAACGTCACCAATTTCACCCGACGTAATGATCTGCAGGACGCGGCCAAACAGCGGATGAAAGCGGTAATGAAAGGCCTCGATCAGCGTCCGCCCGTATTCGGCTGCTTTCGCGATCATTCGCTTTGCCTGTTCGGCATTGAGCGCGAACGGCTTTTCGCAGAGCACGTCTTTGCCATTCGCCATCGCCGCGATCGACCATTCCATGTGCTGGCTTGGCGGAAGTCCGTTGTAAACGAGATCGACGTCGTCGCTTGCGACCAGGGCCGCGTAATCTGCCACGACGTGTGCGATGCCGTGTTCTGCCGCATAAGCCGCAGCGCGTTCGGCATCCCTGGCAGCAACGGCGCTTACATCGACCCCGTCAATCTCCGCTGCCGGCTTGATGATGGCCGGCACGGCGATCTTCGATGCCCCCAGTAGTCCGATTCTGATTACGTCACCAGTCATTGTCGCTGTTATTCAGTTCCCCATTTGGTCTCGACGTTGATCCCGATTTTCTTCAGGAACATGGACGGCAGAATACCACCTGCGGATATGATGACCGCATCGTTCTTCAGTTGACCAATTTTTTCCCCGACTGCGATAACAACCGAGTCCGGGCGAATCTCTTTGACGTTCGAATTGAGCAGTACCCGCAGCCTGCCGTCGCTACGCATAGCTTCAACCTTGTCACGATTCTTCGGCTTTGCTCGGCTGAATGCAGCCGACCGATAGGACAAGGTCACAATCGTGCCCAGCTCTTCGGCGATACTCGTCGCGGCTTCCAGCGCGCTGTCACCGCCGCCGACGACCAATACGTTCAGGTTCTGATACTGCTCAGGGTCGATCAGCCGATAAGTCACTTTGGGCAAGTCCTCGCCCGGAACACCGAGTTGCCGTGGCGAACCTCGCCGCCCGATCGCGATCAATACCGCACGCGTGTCATATGTTGTCTTGTCGGTCGTCACGACGTACCCGGAGCCACTGGCTGCCGGCTCAATGGCGTCAACGCGCTCGTCGTAGTTGATTTTGACAGCGGTGTCGTTCTCGACTTTTTTCCAGAAATCGATCAGTTCTTCTTTCTGCACTTCCCTGAACTTCATTTTGCCCACTATTGGAAGTTCCGCTGGCTGTGTCATGACAAGCTTGCGCCGCGGAAAGTGGGCGACGGTGCCGCCGAGTTCTTCCTGTTCGACGGTTACGGATTTCAGGTTGGCCGCCTTGGCGGCCAACGTCGCGGCAAAGCCGGCCGGCCCGGCGCCTATGATGACCAGGTCGTGTTGATTGTTGTGCCCGGTCTTGAGCAACTTGATGATCGACTCCATCGCCTGCCGGCCCTGTTCGATCGCATTGCGGATCAAGCCCATGCCGCCCAGTTCGCCCGCGATAAATATGCCGGGCACATCCGTTTCGAAATTCGGTTTCACGACAGGAATGTCGATGCCGCGGGTCGAGGTGCCAAATACGAGCGTGATCGCACCTACCGGACAGGCTGTTTTGCAGGCGCCGTGGCCGATGCAGTCAGACGGACCGACTAGCCAGGCTTTTTTACCGATCATTCCGAGGACCGCATGGGCGTCCTGTTCCGGGCAGGCCTCAACACAGGATTTGCAGCCGATGCAAATCCTCGGGTCGATATCCGGGTGCAGCGTGGGCGGCTCCAGCATGCCCGCTTCGGTTGCTGCCTTGAGCGCTGCAAAACTCTCGCGTTCGAGGCGTTTGTGGCGACTCCAGTACCAGATCACGATCACGAGGACCGGAATTAAATACAGATAAGTAAGAAGAGTCCCTTGCATCCGGGCTCGCTCGACAATGGCAGGCGAAAAAGCATAACCCGGAACGCTCGGTGCATATCGGGAATGGCTCTCATTACCTGGCTTATGTCGAGAAAAGCGGCGTAGCGTTACTCCGGCAAACAGGTAGCGGTCTCATTACAAACTCGTTTGTCGCAATTCCGAGACAGGCTACTGTTTTTTCTTCCTTGATTTTGTGACGCAGTGGAACCAAAACCCGTTCTGTAACGTGTATCAATATGGACCGGAATGCGCCGAGCACTCCGACACCAATTTCATCGAAGAGGCCGGAGAAGCCATGTCATTCCTGTTCTGGAGTCTAGCCCTATTAATGGTCGCAACAGCGACTGCGATCGTCGTTGTTCCGCTCGAGAGCGCCAAACCGTTGCTTGCCAATCCAGCCGCCCTTATCGCCGTGTGCGTCCCGCTGAGTGCGGTGGCGCTTTACGCATTGCTCGGGTCACCGCAAGCGATGACGGCCGAGTCGAGACAAGCAACACAGAATCCGCACGAAAACGCTTCGCCGGACAGTGCCGAGACCGCACGCTCATACGGATCCGTCGCAAGCCTTGTCGATGGCCTTCGTGAGAAACTGGAAGAGAACTCTGAGGACGCCGGCGGCTGGTTGTTACTCGCAAAATCGTATCAACACCTCGGCCGCGATGCCGAAGCTCTGGACGCTTACAGCCACGCGCAGGCCCTGGGTAAAACCGACGTAACTCTCGACGCAAGCTTGCTGGGCCCGTCGCTGGCATCGCAGACGAACGTAACCGATTCGGGACCGGCTTTGCGCGGACGCGCCTCACTGTCTCGGGCGGCGGCGGCCCTGGTTCAACCCGGGGACACGGTATTCATTTTCGCCAAGGAATCGACACAGGACCGGCTGCCGGTTGTTGCGCTAAGAAAAACCGTCGCGGACCTGCCAATCGATTTCGCGCTGACGGACAAGGAAATGATGGTTCCCGGCACGCATCTTGCGGACTTCGGTGAGCTGTTTATCACAGCACGAGTATCGCGCTCCGGAAACGCGTCCGACAACAGTCAAGGGCTCGAGGCCTGGAGTCCGCCCGTCTCGCCCGCAGCTGGCGAGGAGATCAACCTGATCATTGACGTGGCTTCGCGGTCAGCGGGTGACAGTGATGAATGAGATTGCTCTCGAGCGGGTTTTCGCATCCGGCGGTTTCCGGACACGACTCTTCGGCACCCGAGAGACCCGCCAAAGCAGTACTTTTTACGGCTACTCGCTGACCCTGATCGCACTCGGTGCGGGCTGGTTACTGCGCGGCTATAACCTGATCGATCCGAAAGAGGGGCTCGGGTACTGGCTCGGCATCATCGGTGGTTCGATGATGCTGGTTCTCATCCTGTATCCGCTACGCAAAAGAGTACGGGCGCTACGTTTTCTCGGCAGAACAACGCACTGGTTTCGGCTACACATGGTTCTTGGTGTCCTAGGGCCGGTTCTTGTCCTGTACCACAGCAACTTCAATCTCGGCTCGTTCAACAGCCGGGTTGCCTTGTATTGCATGTTGATGGTCGCGGGCAGCGGCGTTATCGGCAAGTATCTGTACGCGCATATTTGCAACGGCCTGTACGGCGGCAAGTCGAGCCTTAAGGATCTGCGCAACGATCTTCGCCAGTCGCTCGAAAAAAGTCACGGCCTTGCGACGCTGCTGCCGCAACTCACAACCAGGCTCGAGGCACTTGCTGCCGAGGCTCAGGGATGCAGCATTACCGGGTCGCTTGGCCTGCGTGCGAGCTTGTCCTGGTCGCTAAGGAAATACGTGATGTGGATTTCCTTGTCGCGAGCTGCGCGTGCGGAATTAAGGGCGCGCGCCGCCGCCTCGCCGACTGTCGCCCGAGATTTCCAAAGGTTAAGAAAGGCAAGCGCTGTCTACATCAAGAATTTCGTGCGCCTGACAACCCGCATCGCTCAGTTCACGCTGTTCGAGCGACTGTCGTCCCTGTGGCATGTGCTGCACATGCCGCTGTTTTTCATGATGGTGATATCAGCCTTGCTGCACGTGCTGGCTGTTCACATGTACTAACCGAAGACAACAGTTCAACTGCAATGATCGGAAGACCAATCGGATATGCGGGAATTCTGATGATGTTAGCCTGCTTCACCAGCCAGACCGCTGCGGCTCAGACCGTTGAGTCGCTGGTAATGCCCGGCCCGGTTATCAAAGGGCATGCCGACGTCGAAGCCGAATGCGCCGCGTGCCATAAGCGGTTTGATCGCTCGGCGCAGAATGGGCTTTGTCTCGAATGCCACGAGGACGTGGCGGCTGATGCGGATGCCGGTACAGGCTTTCACGGCAGGTCGGCCGATGTTGGTGACAGCACCTGCGCGACATGCCACACCGAACACAAGGGCCGCAACGCTAACATCCTGGGGCTCGACGAAACGACCTTTGACCATGCCTTCACGGATTTCGAGCTGGTGGGCAAGCATCTCGAAGCAGAGTGTGCCGGCTGCCACGAAGCCGATGACAAACGTCGCAATGCGCCCGGCGAATGCGTCGACTGTCACCGCGAAGACGATGTGCACGAAGGCAATCTCGGCACCGAGTGCGCGGACTGTCACAACCCGACCGACTGGACCGACTCCACTTTCGACCATGACACGACGGACTTCCCGCTGGTTGGCAAGCATCGTGACGTGGAATGCAGGGACTGCCACGAAGACCAGGCGCATCAGGATACGCCGATGGACTGCGTCAGTTGCCACGCTGAAGACGATGCCCACGACGGCCGCAGCGGGGAAAATTGCGAGACCTGCCACAATCCGAGCGATTGGACCGACACGAGTTTCGACCATGCGAAGAACACGGACTTCCCGCTCGAAGGCAAACACGCACAACTGACCTGCAACGACTGTCACAGCGAAGACCCGTGGGACGACGTTGACATGGACATGGAATGCGTCGCCTGCCATCTCGAAGACGATGATCACGAGGGTCATAACGGGACCGAATGCGGAGAATGCCACACGAATGAAGCGTGGACGGAGCGCCATTTCGATCACGACAAAAGTACGGACTTCATCCTCAATGGCGCCCATGAGGAGGCGGCGTGTAACGACTGCCATGTCGAACCAATTTTCGAAACATCACCTGGCACGGCGTGCTCGTCCTGCCACCTTGAAGATCAGGTTCATGACGGACAACTCGGCGAGCGATGCAACGATTGCCATAACGAGACGGTCTGGAAGGATGCGCCGTTTTTCGATCATGATCTCAGCAGCTTTCCGTTACTGGGTGCGCACGACAATAATGAGTGCGACGCCTGCCACGAAACCCAACTGTTCGCCGACACGGCCAGTGAGTGCTTTGCTTGTCATCGTGACGACGATTCGCACAAAGGCGCTTTCGAAGATCAGTGCCAGTCATGCCATAACCCGGTCGCGTGGGACCTGTGGCTGTTCGATCACAACACGCAAACGGACTTTGCGCTCGAGGGCGGCCACCTCGACGTTGCGTGTAACGATTGCCATCGCAGCTCCCTGGCTACCATGCGCACAACCGGCGACCACTGTGGCGACTGCCATCGGCCGGACGACATTCACGACGGAGAATTCGGAGCCAACTGTGGACGGTGCCACAGCGACAGCTCCTTCACGGAAGTGAGGTCACTGCAATGACGAACAAAGCTCTGACATCCCGAATCCGAAACCTGGTTTTGACATCGCTCGGTGTATTTGGGCTGCTTGCCTCCGGCGGCGCCCCGGCACAGTCGGTATTCGACCACTTCAGCACTGGCTTTGAGCTCGACGGCGGACATGAAAACCTGACCTGCGAAGGCTGCCACGTCGGCGGCTCCTTCGGCCCGACTGATTCAGCGTGCAGCAGCTGCCATTCGCAAAGTGGCCTCGTACGGGCATCGTCGAAACCGGCCAGCCACGTTGCGACAACGGGTCAATGCTCCGACTGTCACATTACGGCGAACTGGACCGTAATTACATTTGTCGACCACTCGTCCCTGACTGGCAGCTGCATCAGTTGCCACGATGGCGCCCAGGCGACCGGCAAAACACCGAATCACATTTCGTCGGGCGATCAGTGCGACGACTGTCACACGACGGCAGCGTGGCTGCCGGCAAACTTCGATCACTCGGGTATCGCCGGCAACTGTGCAAGCTGCCACAACGGCGTCACGGCCACCGGCAAGAGTCCCGCACACATTCAAACGAGCAGCGTCTGTGAGGACTGCCACAACACAGCAACGTTTCAGCCGGCAGTCACAGTCGACCACACGCAGGTCCTGGGCGCTTGCGGTTCCTGCCACGACGGCGTCACGGCGACCGGCAAGCATCCAACGCATATCACGAGCGGCAACAACTGCGATGACTGCCATGCGACAACAGGGTGGCTGCCGGCAAACTTCGACCACGTAAACATCACGGGCAACTGCGTTAGCTGCCATAACGGCACCGAAGCCACCGGCAAGACGCCGAATCACATACAGACGAGCAACGTCTGCGAAGACTGCCACAACCCGAACGTGTGGACGCCGACGTTCAGTGTCGACCATACCCAGGTGATTGGCACCTGCGGCTCCTGCCATGACGGCGTCACGGCAATCGGCAAACACCCGACGCACATTTCGAGCGGCAACAATTGTGAAGATTGTCATGCGACCGCTGGCTGGCTGCCCGCGAATTTCAATCACACGAACATCACAAACAATTGTAGCAATTGTCACAACGGCACGGACGCTACGGGCAAGCCTCAGTCGCACATCCAGACGAGCAACGTCTGTGAAGACTGCCACAGCACCACCGTATTTGCGCCGGTCAACACCGTGGATCACACACAGGTCATCGGTGCCTGCGGCTCATGCCACGACGGCGTCACGGCAACCGGCAAGAACCCGACCCACATCACGAGCGGCAATACCTGCGACGACTGTCATGCGACGACAGCGTGGCTGCCCGCGAATTTCGATCATGTCAATATCACGGGCAACTGCATCGACTGCCACAACGGGGTGGATGCGACGGGCAAAACGCCAACGCATATTCAGACCAGCAACGTCTGCGAAGACTGCCACACCACCAATGTGTTTATGCCCGTATTTACCGTTGACCACACGCAAGTCATCGGCGTCTGCAGTTCCTGTCATGACGGCGTCACGGCCACTGGCAAGCACCCGACGCACATTTCGAGCGGCAATACCTGTGATGATTGCCACACCACGATTGCCTGGCGGCCGGCAACCTTCGACCACATCGGCATTTCGGGCAACTGTGTCAGTTGCCACAATGGCACCGAAGCGACCGGCAAGACGCTGACACACATACAGACCACCAATGTCTGTGAGGACTGCCACAACACGACGGTGTGGATGCCTGCAATCACTGTCGATCACACACAGGTCATCGGCGCTTGCGGTTCCTGTCATGACGGCATCACGGCGACTGGCAAGCACCCGACGCACATTACGAGTGGTAACACCTGCGATGACTGTCACTCAACCACAGGCTGGCTGCCCGCGAACTTCGACCATGTCAACATCACGGGCAACTGCTTCAGCTGCCACAACGGCACCGAAGCGACAGGCAAAGGCCCGACGCACGTGCAGACGACGAACGTCTGCGAGGATTGCCATACCAGCAATGTGTGGGCGCCTGTGTTTACCGTCGACCACACGCAGGTGCTGGGCGCCTGCGGCTCCTGTCATGACGGTGTCACCGCGACCGGCAAACACCCGACACACATCAGCAGTGGCATTAACTGTGACGACTGCCACTCGACGACAGGCTGGTTGCCCGCCAACTTCGACCACGTGAACATCACCGGCAATTGCTTCAGCTGTCATAACGGCGTGGATGCCACAGGCAAGGACCCGACGCATATTCAGACCAGCACCGTTTGCGAAGACTGCCATAACTCGAACGTATGGGTGCCGGTATTTACTGTCGACCATACCCAGGTCATCGGTGCCTGCGGTTCCTGTCATGACGGCGTCACAGCAACCGGCAAACACCCGACTCACGTCACGAGCGGCAACAACTGTGACGACTGCCACACGACGATCGCCTGGACACCCGCGAACTTCGACCACGTCAATATCGTGGACAATTGCTTTAGCTGTCACAACGGCACGCAAGCAACGGGCAAGGGCCCGCTGCATGTTCTGACGACCAACGTGTGCGAAGACTGCCACAGCCCGACCGTGTGGGTGCCTGTGACGACAGTAGATCATAACCAGGTCCTCGGATCCTGTTCGTCCTGTCACAACGGCACGACAGCAACGGGCCAGAATTCAGGTCACTTCAACACCGGGCAGGACTGCGGCCTGTGCCACGACCCGATCGCCTGGACACCGGCCGACTATCGTCATACAGGCCTGCCGTATGAGCCGCAGGATCACCGCGCCAATCTGGCGTGTACCGCATGCCATCAGTCGAATTCGGAGATCGTCAACTGGCGGTTCCCGGCATTCCAGCCTGACTGTGCGGGTTGTCATGCCGGCGACTACAGATCGGGGCCGCACAAGAAGTATGGCGATACCAATTATACGGCCAGCGAGTTGCGCGACTGCTCGGGCGCCTGCCATGTCTATACGAATTCTTCGATGACGACGATTCAGAACAGACGGAGCGGTCCCGAGCATCGCATCTCCGGTGGTGATTTTTGACCGGTATCAAACGACAATTTCATCGTTGGACTACCGCCACCGGTGTCGTTTTTCTGTCTGCGGCGGTGTCGGCTGGACCCGGGTTCATCGACAGCTCCAGGGTCTCCGGCGATGCGTCCGGTGCAAAAATCGAAGTCGCGTTCAACTGCAAAGCGCAGTACCTGCGGCACGAGCCGGAGGGCGGTGGCGATCATCTGCGCATCTACCTCGATCCGACCAGCATCTGCAACGGCGTGTCCCCACTCGTCGCCAATTCGCGCTCAATATTGCGCCCGCTCAATGCCGACCTGGCGCAACTGGCTGACCTGGAGTACGAAGGTAACTCAGCCGCGGAACCAGTGCTGACCTTCCATTTCACCCGGCCGGTCACATTCACCGTGGACGCATCGAATGTCGCTTTCAATATTGTCGTCAATGTACAGGCGTCGGCAGGGCAAACCGCGCCGCCACAAACCAAACCGGATGTAGAACATCGGCAAGTCGCGCGGCCGAAACCCGAATCGCCGGAATATGTGATCAACCTCGCGTCCTTTCAGAGAATACCGACCACTGCCGATGCGCTCGGCCTGCAACCGGCAGCAAATCAGCGCATCGTCTATTCGGAAGCGGAGGTAGGTGGTGCCACCTGGTATCGCCTGCAGCTCGGCAATTTCGATGACGCGGACGCCGCCCTGAGTACCCTCGAAGAACTCAAACCGGACTTTCCGGGCGCCTGGATAGACAAATTTGATGCAGGCGGCGCATCAACCGAATTGTTCGTCAGTACCGAAGACGCGGAGATCGACGTGGTCGGTCAGCCTGCCAGCTCGGGTGATTCGAAAGTCGACGCACTGATGGACGAGGCCCGTAAACTGATGGTGGCCGGCGATGTTGCACGTGCCATTCAGGTTTACACGAAAGTCCTGCAGCTGCCGAATCATTCACGTAAACCCGAAGCGCAGGAATATCTCGCTCTGGCGCGGGAGAAAAAAGGGCAGATGGCGCACGCGAAAGCCGAGTACGAGCGCTACCTTGCGCTGTATCCGAACACCGAAGGTGCCGGCCGCGTGAGTCAGCGACTCGCCGCGATCCTCGCAACCGGCCGGCAGCTCAATGGCTCTGTCGGCACAATCAATGCCGGCGGCAGCAAACAGCGTATCGAACCCAGTAAGTGGAAAATGCAGAGCTACGTCTCGCAATACTACCGACGTGACTCCAACCAACAGAACGATGAGAACGAGATCGTGAGCCAGTCGGCGCTCTACTCCGATGTAAATTTCGACGCACGGCGACGCGGCGAGCGCTTCGACTTCAGCAGCCGACTGTCGGCCGGCTACCGCAACGACTTTCTCGATGAAGGCGAGGGGACCGGCAACCAGGCGCGGGTATCCTATGCATATGCCGACCTGGCAGACGCCAAATCCGGCTTGCGTGGGCGCATTGGCCGCCAGACCAGGAACACAGGCGGTGTTTTGGGGCGCTTCGACGGACTCAATCTCAGCTATAAGGCGACCGAACGTATTCTGGTCGACGCGGTTTTCGGCAAGCCCGCGTATTCGGCCACTGACGGAGTGGATTCCGAACGCTCTTTTTATGGTGCGAGCGTGAACTACGGCCCGATCCTCGGCGAGCTCGAGCTCGGGGCTTTTTTCATTCAGCAGGACATCGAAGGCGTTGATGACCGTCAGGCGGTCGGCGCCGAGTTCCGTTATTTCGGGGAGAACCAGAGTGTCTGGGGGCTAGTCGATTACGACACGCTTTACGATGAGCTGGGCAGTGCCTTTTTGCAGGCGAACTGGCGCTTCGCCAACCGTTTGTCACTGTATGGATCCTACGACCGCCGCCATAGCCCGTTTCTGAGCACTGGCAACGGCCTGATCGGCCAGCCAGTCGAAACGTTTTCGGACCTACTCGAGATATATCCCGAGGAAGAAATACGCCAGTTCAGTATTGACCGCAGCCCCCTCAGTACGACCTACACCCTCGGCATGTCACATTCGCTGTCACCCAAAGTGCAAATCAATGCCGATATCAACGAGACGTCGGTTGACGCAACGCCGGAGTCAGGCGGTGTGCCGGGGATGCCAGCGACGACATTCAGGTATTTCGCGACGAGCATCGTGGCCAGCAGCTTGCTCAAAGAAGGCGACGTGTCGATATTTGGCATTCGCTATTCCGACTCCGATACGTCCAGGGTCATGACCCTGACGCTAGATAGCCGCTTCCCGTTTGGCAAGACATGGCGAGTCAATCCACGACTGCGCGTCGATAGGCGCGAAGGTCTGGCTGATTCGAGTTACGAATGGCTTTACACGCCCGGCATTCGAATTCAGTATCGTCGCAGTCAGCGTTTCCGTGTTGAGCTCGAAGCCGGCAAGCAGTTCGCGCAGCGAGAATCGGTCGCTGCTGATTCAGACCGGGAATCATTTTTCTTCAATATCGGATATCAGGTGTTCTTCTGATGACAAAACCGAAATTGACTTCGGAGCTTTGCAAAGTGCTGTCCACGGCAGTTGCCTTCCTGCTGCTGGCATCCTGCTCCTCGAGCGGTTCGTTGCTGCCCAGCAAATTGGATCCGCTAACTGCCGTGACGATCACATATAGCAAAGCGCCGCTCGTCTTCTACCGCAACGAATCGGGACGCGCCGCCCATGCGCGCGACTATGTTCACCTGGGCCCGCTCGAGGTGAACCGTTCCGGAACCTACAGTTATTACCTCTGGCTTGGTATCTGGAACACGATGCAGGATGCCAGGGGCGATGAGCCCCGCGACGGCTTCGATGCCATTGTCGTATTTGCGGACGGAGAACCGCTGCCCCTTGAGATCGCGGGCTGGACGCCGGCAGCGATCGGGGCCAGCGAGCATGCTTACATGAAGCCGGTTGCATCGGCCGCAGACGCTTATTACGCGGTTACGGTGGATCAGCTGCGAATGATCGCGGAGGCCACGGACCTGCGGGTTCAGTCAACCGGACCGCAAGGGAAATCGTACGAGCCCTGGGACAGCCAGGCCAGTGCAAAAGCCAGCCTAACAGCGTTTCTCAGCGCCTCGGTTTACTAGCGCCAGGAAGGCCCCCGCATTCAGAGCTTACCGAGTTCGTCGGCTGCCAGCCCTGCAATCCCCAACGACTCCGGCGTGCGCAACGCCTCACCCGCGTAATCGCGATGCATCAGCACCGAGGTGACTTGAATAATCGCATTCATGGTTGGCGTTTCGACCCCGACCTGTTTCGCAAGATTGGACATGAAAACCAGGCCGTAGCCGACGTCCTCATTGAGATAACGGTGATCCAGCTGCGGCTGTGCGCCGATGCCCAGGAAGCCCGGCGCTTTGCGGTAGCCGGCGCCATAGTTGGCGGCCAGCATGTAGCCCTGGCGCAGGCCCATCTCCGGATCGGGAAGAATCGTGAGGCCCAGTTTCCTGCCGATAGCGATCCGCTCGTTATCCAGCGCTTCGATCAGGCGGCCCGTGGCATCGCTGACCCCTTCCTCATAAAACAGGAAATCCACGCCTGCCGTATCGATGCGTGCCGCGTTAGCGAGCGTAACGGCAGGATGAATAATCGGGTTCGCATTCTGCAGACTGGTCTGCATAACGCTTTGTGCCGGCTCCATGCTCGGATACACGTCAGCAATGAGTTTCAATATGTCATCAGTGTGGCTGCCCGGCAGAGCCGCCAGCAGATTACCGGCCTTGAGTTTCAGAAACACGTGGACGCGACCGGGCTCGGTCAGGCGCACCGCATAGTGCAGCGTTGAGGTCTCCGCAACGCGAATGGATGCGTCATCGACGGCCAGCCCGGCAGCACGCTTGAACGCCAGCGCGCCGCCGCAGGAACTCGGGGTTACGATGACGGTTTGGCCCGAACTGAGTTTGCCGGCTACCGCCTCGCCGAAGGGCCCGGTGCTGTAAGCAGGACCAACCACGTAGACGAGTTCGGCGCCCTGCAGCGCTTCGTCGATGTCATGGCCCGCATAGGCTATGTCGCCAAACCCGGAGATATCGCCTTCGGCGTTGATGCCGCCCTGATCGGCGACCGTCGCGATGTTGTCGGGAAACTGTGCAAAGTCGAACAGCCTGACTTCATGTCTGTGCAAGGCACAGTCGAACGCCATCGCCGTGCCGCCAGCCCCTGCTCCCAATACCGTTATCTTCATTCCCGACTCCAGGTGTTTTGTGGCTTGCAATGCGCTCGATCCCGCTTTTTATTGCTTGCAAGCATGATAACCGGTCAAATGTTACAAGGGTGCATTCAATCCTTACATACGTAGTTCAAACGGTAATCTGACGTGAAATTTCTGAAATGGGCAGCGCTGATTGTGATTGTTGTCGCAGTCATTGCGGCCGTCGTTCAGGTGCGCCGTGATGCCATCGCGCGGGGCATCGCGAACTCCATTCTCAGCGAGCAAGGCATCGTCGTTACCGATCTGTCGGTCGACAGCCTGACACCCAACCGACTGGTACTGTCCAGACTAGTGGTCGAAAGCGAAGGCGGGACGCGGTACGAAATACTGGGGCTGACGCTGCCTCTGGGAAAGAACGGGACCCGGATCAGGCGATTTTCGGCCGCGGGCCTCATCGTAACGTACGTGCACGCGCAAGATACGCCATCCATGCTCAGCAGGAGGTTGCAGACAGTGCTCGATGTGCCGCTCAGCCGCCCTGGCCTGGACGCATCGGTTGCGACGGTATCCCTGCCCAACCTCCCTGAACTGACCAACGTTAGCTGGGCAACGTCAGAAACAGGACAGGAGCTGTCTTTTGCGGTCGATAACATATCGGTCGACGTCGCCGTTCAGCGCCAGAACGAAGTGAAACACATGGTATCGATCGGCGCGACAGGCAACGGTGGCAAAACCGTGCTGTCTGCCGACATCTCGTTAATGCGGAATGACGAGCGTTACAGCGCGCGCGGCCCGGCCAGAATCAGCATTAACGCATGGCTTCCGGTCATGGACTCCCTCGACCTGCTGCCGGCCGGGCTCGAAAGCCTCAACGCGGAGATGCAGGGGCCGATCGGACTTCTGTTCGATGAAGGTGAAGCCGGTCGCGTTGTTTTCGAAGCGCAGTTCGGTTTGGTCGATGCACTGTCGACAACATATCGTTCGGCGGGCGGCGCGTTGTCCGACGTGCAGGTTACCGCCGTCGACGAGCTCGGCCTGTTCATCGATTACCCATCGTTTGCCTGGGTCGCACGGGCTGGCGCGATGCAGACTGTTCTCACAACCGACGACCTTGTAGGTATCCCGACTCTTATTAATGACCTTGAGTGCCGGAACGGCGCTCGGTGCACGCTGCGGGCTGTCGTCGATGCACAACGCGTCCCATGGAACGGCTATGATTTCAGGACAGTCAGACTCTCGCTGCCGATCACTGTCGATTTCGATGCAGCAACCCGCATCAACATCGCCGAGGGAGCGACAGGAATATTCACCGGCGTACGCACATCGGATCTCTCGGCAGAAACCATTAGCACCGTCTCTTTTTCCGGCACAGAGCTGATTGTCGAAGACGATTCCTGGCACTGCCGTATCGGTAAACTGAAGCTCGCTGTCAAAGGTTTCGAGAGCGGCGAAGACCTCGTTGCCTCGTTTCCGATTACGTTCAGCGATCTCGACATACGGGATAGCGCGCAAACTGTCGATACCCGGCTCTCGGCCCCGCCGATCGACGATGCGGCCTGGGGCGGCATGGCCATCTTGCTGCCGGGCGCAGAGGGAACCGCAATGATCCGTGATGAGCGGCTCACTTCGTCATTGAAATTGAAGGGCCGCAAGGGCGCGGTCTCTGCAAGCGCTGACGTAATGTTCGACCTGTCGAACAACGCAGGGTCTATCGCGGTGAATGACACACTCGTATCGTTCGATAAAGCCGCCTTGTCCGAGCTGGCGCCGGGTTGGCCTTACCCTCTCGACATCGTCAGTGGCAATTGGAGCGCTGACATGGATATCGACTGGGAAACGAACAACGATGTCACGCGGTACGGCGGCATTATGAGTTTTGAACTGGATACGCTTGCAGGCAGGTACAACGACATCGGTTTTGTCGGCCTGAGCACAAACGTCTCCGCGAAAATGAATCCAGCCGGCGGTATCGACGTTTCACCTTCGTCACTCGCTGTTCGCCTGGTGGACATTGGACTGCCGCTCGAAAACATCACCGTCAACTACACCATAGACCCCGGCAAGCAAACGGTGCTGGCAGAAGATTTGTCCTTCGCCGCTCTCGGCGGCAGGTTTATCGCAGCGCCATTCGAGTACTCAGCCAGCGCAGCAACCAACGTCATCTCGCTGCAGGCCCAGTCTGTTCAGCTGCAGTTAATGGTCAATCTCCTAGGATCAGAACGCATTGAGATGAGCGGTGCGATTTCCGGGGATCTGCCTGTGACGATTGGCGAAACAAACATTACCATTACTGACGGCCGGCTGCGAAGCGACCCGCCGGGCGGCGTGATCCGCTATAAAGGCGATGACGACGCGCTGAAGGCAGCGGTTCCGGACGGTCGATTGAGCTTTGTCACCCGGGCGCTCGGCAACTTCAGATTCGACTCGTTGACGTCAGGCGTTGACTACAACGACGCCGGCGACCTGGCGCTAAAAATGCGCCTGGCGGGAATTAACCCGGACATGGATGCCACACAGCCGATCATTCTCAATCTGTCGGTCGAAAATAACATTCCACAACTGCTGCGAAGCTTGCAGGCAACCCGCTCAATTGAGGATATACTGGAAAGACAAGCGGCAAAAAAGGCCCACTAAAGCCCATGAAGACACTACTTTTATACTTGCTGGCATTTAGCGTGATTGGCGGCTGCTCACCAACGGTAAAACTCGAGGCACCGAAAGAGCCAATCGAAATCAACCTGAACGTCAAGATCGAACACAACATTCGTGTGCAGGTCGATAAAGAGCTTGAAAGTCTGTTCGACGAAGACAGCGATCTATTCTGAGGCTAAGTTCATGAAAAAGATTCTTACGGCAACCGTACTTGTACTCTTTATGCAGACTGCCTGGGCTATCGACCTGGACGACGCCAAGGCCCAGGGCCTCGTTGGTGAAGCCAGATCCGGTTACCTCGAAGCCGTGCAGCAACCCGCCAGTAGCGAGGTCGAAGCGCTGATTGCGAGCGTCAATGCCAAGCGCAAAGCCGAGTTCGAAAGGACAGCGAACAAGACGAATACGACGCTCCCACAGGTGAGTAATCGTTTTTACGAACTCGCCGTGCAGAGAACCATTCCAGGGAACTATTATCAGGACCAGGATGGTCACTGGGTCACGAAATAGTCCCAGCCGCTACGGCAGATGCCCGACCTTGACGTAGATCAGCGCACCCTCGTCCAGGGCATTCAGGCGCAATTTTTGCTCGCGACAGGATTGCTGAACACCAGAACCCCGTCTTCTACCGGCGCATCGCGAAACATTTTCTTGTCGCGGACATAATCTTGCGGGTTCGTCCACGGCGCGTGGTCACCCTGCTTCGGCAGTCGGCCCAGCACGCGCTGTATGTAGCCCGACGAGAAGCCGATGATCCACGGACGCTTTGGCATATCCCGATCCTGGTCGCGCAGGCGCGGCGTGCACTGCTGATGACCGCCAGCGTCCATATGGTTAACCACGCGGCAGAAAAACTCCGCGATGAGGTCGGCGCGCAGGGTCCAGGACGCGTTGATGTAGCCGAACGTCGAGACAAGGTTAGGCACATCGGAACTCATGACGCCTTTGTAGGTAAACGTGTCCGCAAAATCGACGGGCTGCCCGTCGACGACAAACTCCACACCGCCGAGCACGAGCAAATCGAGCCCGGTCGCCGTGACGATGATGTCGGCCTCCAGCTCCTGACCGGACTTCAGCAGGATGCCTCTCCTGGTAAAGGTTTCGATTTCATCGGTCACGACCGACGCCTTGCCGGAACGAATCGCAGCGAAAAGATCACTGTTCGGCACGAGGCAGAGCCGCTGATCCCAGGGGTTGTATGTCGGCGTGAAATGCTTCGCGACGTCGTAGTCTTTGCCAAGTTCCTTGCGGACCCGTCTCAGAAGAAACCGCTTGCTCCGGTCGGGCCGTTTCCGCGTCTGTCCGTACATGAATTGCTGGATGGTGACGTTTTTCCAGCGCGTGATCGCATAAGCGGTCTTCTGCGGCAGGATCTTGCGCAGAACGTTGGCGATGATGTCGATGTCGGGCTGCGAAAAAATATACGTGGGCGAACGCTGCAGCATAACGATATGCTCAACGTCTTTTGCCATCTCGGGTACAAGCGTCACTGCCGTCGCACCCGAGCCGATGACGACCACTTTCTTGCCACGATATTCGAGATCCTCAGGCCAGTGCTGCGGATGGACGATGTCGCCCGAGAAGTTGTCGCGGCCGGCGAACTCGGGCGTGTGGCCTTGCTCGTAGCGATAATAGCCCGCACAGACCAGCATGAGATTACAGCGGATCAGGTCGGTCTCGCCCGTATCCTCGCGATGCACCGCAATTGTCCAGGTGGCTTCGTCGGTCGACCAATTCGCTGCGCTCACGTGATGCCGATAGCGAATGTGCGGTTCGACATCGTGCTCAGCCGCGGTCTCCCGAACGTACTTGAGGATCGCAGGCCCATCGGCTATGGCTTTGGAATCAAGCCACGGCTTGAAATTGTAACCGAGTGTGTGCATGTCGCTGTCCGAGCGGACGCCCGGGTAGCGAAACAGATCCCAGGTGCCGCCCATCGATTCACGGCTTTCGAGAATCACGTAGCTCTTGCCCGGGCATTTTTCCTGCAGGTGGCAGGCCGCGCCTACGCCGGAAAGTCCCGCGCCGACGATGACAACGTCAAAGTATTCGGTGCTCACAGTATTTTCGTTTGCCGCAGTGTTCGATGATCCAACATCCATGTTGTGGCCGGGAATCGCGTAGCGTAACCTAATCGTTATCTCCGCACACGCGCACAAGAATTACATAGCGGGTGTTAGCAAACGCGTCAGGGCGATGGCGCGAATCAAGCAGGATAATCAGAGGCTGCGCCCGGATGCGGCCCAACGACTATGGCACGACACGTAATTTTCGCAGCGCCCTTTTTCATGGATGCGACCTTGCGCTTCCTCCGCGGCGCTGCGGGCCTGCCGGGTGTTGCACTGACCGTTGTCAGTCAGGACCCAGAGGACCGTATGCCGCCTGACCTGCGCGCCCGACTGGCCGGACACTGGCGCGTTGCCGACGCACTCGATCCCCAGCAGCTCGTCGATGCCGCGCGGCAACTCGAGGCACGAATAGGCCGCGCATCCGCCTACATTGCGCCGCTGGAGCAGCTGCAAGTGCCGCTGGCACTGGCCAGGGAAGCGCTTGGCATCGATGGCCTGTCGTCGGCCGCGGCAAGAAACTTTCGCGACAAATCACGCATGAAAGACGTGCTTCGGGCAGCCGGGGTTCCGTGCGCGCGGCACACACTTGTCGCTGATCCTGAATCGGCGGAGGCGTTCACGCGGCGCGTCGGCTTCCCGGTGGTTGTGAAACCGCCCGACGGTGCCGGCGGCAAAGCCACGTTCAGACTCGATCGACCGCAGGATCTCGCTGTCTGGCTACAGCGCTATCCGCCAAATCCGGAGCGCCCGACACTGTTCGAGGAATTCGTGCGCGGCACCGAACACTCTTTCGACAGCGTCTGCGTCGACGGACGGCCCGTTTGGCATTCGATTTCGCGGTACATGCCGTCGCCGCTGGAAGTTCTCGAGAATGAATGGATTCAGTGGTGTGTCCTGCTGCCCCGCAATATCGACGGCGCCGAGTTCGACCCGATACGTGAGTCCGGGTTTGCGGCTGTCGAGGCGCTCGGACTGCAGACCGGGCTCAGTCATATGGAATGGTTTCGGCTCGCGGACGGGAATATCGCCATCTCCGAGGTCGGCGCACGCCCTCCCGGGGCCCAGTTTTCAACCTTGTTGTCGTATGCTCACGACATCGATTTTTATGCGGCGTGGCCACGTTTGATGATATTCGGAGAATTCGATCCGCCGCGTCGCGAGTACGCCGCCGGTGCTGCTTACATTCGCGGACAGGGCCGCGGCCGCGTTCGCAACATCGCCGGGATCGACGATGTGCAGCGGCGTTTTGGCTCGATCGTTGTCGAAGCAAAACTCCCGCTTGAAGGGCAGCCGCCGGGCGACAGCTACGAAGGCGACGGCTACGTCATCGTGCGGCACCCCGATACCGACGTCGTGCAGCACGCGCTGCAGCAGATCGTCAGCACTATTCGCGTGGAGCTGCAGTGAATACGGAAATGCCGCTCCGGCTCCTCCTCGGACCGCAGCGACCGGTCGTGAACCTCGACAGTGCCGTGGCGCAATCGGGTATTGGTGATGGTCCGATCGGCGTCATATCGGCAGCCTGGCAGGAAGCCGAGGGTGACATCGACGACGTGCAGCGTTTATTGCCGAACCCGCTTTTTGACCTGCGCCTTTATCAGAGAACGGAAGAACTGTTCGCTGCGGACGAACGCCTGCGTGAAGCTTATCGACGTCGACAGGATCGGCTCAAGGAGCAGCAACGCTTGTACAGTATGCGCCTCAAGCACCTGATGGTCGCAGCCAGAGAGACTTTGCGCATCGAAGGTGAACCGGCCGTCGTGGCGGCCGAGCGCCGTCATGCCATTTCGCAGTTGCGCGCACTCGACCGGCATCATCTGGCCCAGGTCGAGAAAGCACATACCCGATTCGACAGCGTGTTCAACGCCGACTCACATAAACTCCTGGCTGAGCACACTGCGGCAATCGAGGACGAGCTATCGCGTTTCGAAACGGTTCTCATGACGGGCGGCAATGTCATCGTACTGATGAACCGGCTGCGGCTGTTCGGGCTCGATCGGCTGTTACGGCACAAAAGCATCATCGCCTGGTCCGCCGGGGCGATGGTGCTTTGTGACCGCATCGTATTTTTCCACGATCGCCTGCCGCAAGGCCGCCGCGACCCGGAAATCGTCGGCCTGGGCATGGGCTTGTTGCCAGGAATCGTATTGTTGCCGGACGCAAAAGGAAGACTGCAGGCGAAGGACCTCGTGCGTATCAGGCTTTTTAGTCGGCGTTTCGCGCCGGCATCGTGCATGACCCTGGACAACGGCTCGTTGCTGTCCTACGCAGGCGAAACACTGCGTGACAGCGAAGCGGCGAAGCGCATTACGCGTAACGGACGTTTCAAACGAGTGCGCGCGGCATGAATCCTGCTCTGCGCAAACTGCTCCGCAAAGGCACACCGGAGCCAGCCGACATCGACGCCCTGATCGCGGAGCTGGAATTTCCGCTCGTGGACGGCCCGGACGTTACGTTCGTCTTCCGCGGTGCGGCCGACGAAGTGAACCTGCGCTGCTGGATTTCTGGTCTGGATACGGCACAGCCGTTCCAGGCATTGCCCGGCACCGACCTGTGGGCGACAACCATCGAGCTGCCGAAAGGATCGCGTATCGAATACAAGTTCGAGGTGATTAAGAACGGCACGAGGGAGCTCATTCTCGACCCCCTGAACGAAGTGATTGCGCACGATCCGTTCGGCGCGAACTCGGTGTGCCAGGGCTATGGCTACGTGCGACCGGAGTGGACACTGCACGATCCACAAGCGCGCGCGGGCTCGTTACAACGTTTGCAGGTCGACAGCGGCATATTTAAGGAGCCCCGGGAAATACAGGTGTACCTGCCGGCGACGTTTCGCAGCAATCGTCGTTATCCATTGTTGATTGTGCACGACGGCATCGATTATCTGCGCTACGCCGATCTCAAGGCGGTGCTCGACAATCTCACGCACAGATTGGAAATTCCATCCGTCATCACCGCATTGATCGAGTCACCCGATCGACTCAAGGAATACGGTGGCGATGACCGCCATGCCAGGTTCCTCGTCGAAGATCTGCTGCCATTTATGAACGATGCCTACCCGCTGCTCGATGCGGCCAATGCACGCTGTCTTATGGGAGCCAGCTTCGGGGGCGTGGCTGCACTGCATGCGGCTTGGCGCTTCCCCGAGCAGTTTGGATCGCTGCTGTTGCAGTCCGGCTCGTTCGCATTCAGCGATATTGGACGCCATAACCGCGGGCCGGTATTCGATCCGGTCGTACGTTTCATGAACGAGTTTCGCGAGCAACCCGGTATTCCGGCAGACCGGATATTCATGAGCTGCGGCATGTACGAGTCGCTGATCTATGAAAACCGCTCGCTCGTACCGCACCTGCAGGCGAAAGGTGTGGAGCTGCGCTTCGAAGAAGCGCGCGATGCGCACAATTGGGAAAACTGGCGTGACCGACTGCGCATCGGCCTGTCCTGGCTCATGCCCGGTCCGGCATGGATGGTGTACGAGTGATAGCTGGTAACCCGGACAACATCGCTTATTCGCCTATACTATCGGTCAGAACCGCAAACCAAGAAGGATAATCAGACGGTGGCCCACAAAACACGACGAATCGGCCTGTCCCTCGGCGCCGATATCTGCTGGCCCATTTGCTACGAGGGCCTGATGAAAGAACTCGACCTGGCCATACCCGACGGCAACGACACGCTGACGTTCGAAGTCGAGCGTGTGCACATCGAGCCCTTCGATCTGCAGCAACCATGCAACTACGACGTTGTTATCGATCGTCTGACGCACTGGTATCACACCTCGCGCGAATGGATTAAGAAATCAATCCTCATGGACGACCTGTACGTGTTCAACAATCCGTGGACCTTGCAGTCGATGGAGAAACTGACGACGTATTGCGCGATGATGCGGCTTGGAATGCCGATACCGACCACCTGGCTCATTCCGCCGAAATCATACACGGAGTCGCCCGACCTGCAGTTAACGCTGCAACGCTATGCGAAGCTGTTCGACCTCGGTGACATAGGCGATCAGGTAGGCTACCCGCTGTTCATGAAGCCTTACGATGGCGGCGGATGGGTGGGCGTCTCCGCGATCAAGGATCGGGATGCGCTGCTTGCCGCCTACAACATAAGCGGCACGAAAGTGATGCATCTGCAGAAGGGCGTCGTCCCGTTCGAGCGCTTTGTCCGCTGCGTAGGCCTCGGCCCGCAGTTGCGCTGTGTCAACTATGATCCAGACTCGCCACTGCACGATCGTTATCGCATGGATGTCGATTTCCTGTCGGCAGAGGACAGGAAGCGCCTGACCGACATGACCATGGTAATCAATGCGTTTTTTGGCTGGGACTTTAATTCCTGTGAGTCGTTGCTGAGCAATGGCGTGTGGCACCCGATCGATTTCGCCAATGCCTGCCCCGATTCCCAGGTGACCTCGCTGCATTTTCACTTTCCGTGGTTGATCAAGGCGAATGTGCGCTGGTCCATATTCTGTGCTGCGACCAAACGGAACCTGAGTACAAACCTGAACTGGCGTCAGTACTATGACGTTGCCGACGAAGACAAGCCGTTCGACGACAAGCTGGCGGACTATGTGCGCATCGCGCGCCAGCGTTTTGACGTCGATCGATTTGAAGAATTCTGCGACCGACATCTCGGCCATCTCGACGAAGTGGCGCTGCATTATTTTGCAACGGAACCCGTTCGCAATGCGATTCGGGAAAAAGTAGAGCTGCTGTATCCGGAACACGAGCATGACGACTTTACCGAGCTGTTCTGGAATCGCATCCAGCACTGGCGGCAAATTGAAGGCGGCGCTGGTTCCCGGTAATGAAAGATATGACTCGCTGGTATTCCCATAACGTCGAGCAGGAAGTGAAGCTTGTGCGCTGGGGCCACTTCGGAACGCCGGTTCTGCTGTATCCGACGGCGGGGGGCGACGCCGAGGAGGTCGAGCGCTTCCATCTGATCGGCGCATTGCAGCCGCTGCTGGACGCCGGCCGCATCAAAGTGTACTCAACTGACAGCGTCGCGGGCAGGGCGTGGTTTGCGGGCCATCATTCCGCTGAATACTGTTCAAAACTGCAGAATTGCTTCGATTCTTTTATTTATTCGGAATTAACGCCGGCAATACGCAATGACTGTGCGTCGGACGACATCGAAATCGTTGCGGCCGGCGCCTCGATCGGTGCATTCAACGCCGTCGCGACACTATGCCGCCACCCGGATGCTTACAAATTGGCCATCGCGATGAGCGGCACTTTCGATCTTTCCAAGTATCTCGAGGGGCGCTTCAACGACGATTTCTATTTTTCGTCGCCGCTGCACTACCTGCCGCGCCTCGAAGGTCCGCAACTCGAGATGCTGCAGCGTCGGCTCGTCCTGCTGCCCTGCGGTGAAGGAAACTACGAAGACATCGGCGAGTCCTGGCGTATAGCGCGCGTGCTCGGCGCAAAGGGCATTCCGAATCGCGTCGACCCGTGGGGGCCGCACTATCATCACGACTGGCAAACCTGGCGCGAGATGTTGCCGAAATACCTGGCCGAATTCGCTTGAACCGCGCTATTCGGCGTACATCTCCAGGTCCGACCCGACGGCATCGGCCATCGCGAGCGTCTCGTCGAGATCCGGATGCCGCAGCATGATGAAGCCGTCCGAAACCAGCGTCTTGAGCCAGTCCCGGCGCGGCGTGCCGGGCGGCAGCAGCGTATTCCAGACCACGTGCTCGCCAAACCGCGCCTGCAGCGCGTCGGTACCTTCTATGCGCGTAATGCGGCCGACGCCGCGCGCCCGCTTGAAGATGGTCGCCACGTTGTAACGGCGTTCGAAGCGCTCTTCGACACGGCCCTGGGTAATCGCCTGGCCCCAGGCCTTGAAGACGTCGAAGTCGCACGCGTATTTCATCTGATCGACCTGGTGCGCGCCCGGCGGGCGCCCACCGATCTCGCCAAAAACGACTTCGCCATCGGCTTTTCGGTACCACTCCATGTGCGTGAAGCCGCTGTCGAATTGCAGCGCCTTGATGACATCGAAGCCCATTTGCACGCCGCCGACGAGGTCCTTTTCATCGATATCCCTGAGTGCAATCACCTGCGGGCTGATCCATTCGTTGCTGCGTGCGATCAGCGGCCGCGGTCGGTACCAGGCGATGTTGTAGTAGGCGATCTCGCCATTGATAGTGATCGTGTCGAAGGTGTATTCCTCGCCATCGACAAATTCCTCGACGCTGATCCGCGGCACATGGCGCAGGCGCGGCAAGACGACCCGCAGCTCTTCTCTCGACGCGACGCGGTACGTGTCCGCCGAGCCCGCGCCGTCGATTGGTTTCAGAATGATCGGGAACCCGATCTCTTCGGCTGCGGCCCAGCAACCCGCGACGCTGTCGACCGCGACGTGGCGTGGCGTCCTGATTCCGGCTTTGTCGAGCGCGACTTTCATGGCTTCCTTGTCACGGAACAGCTGCGCATGTTCGACACTGAGTCCGGGCACGCCAAAGTGACCCCGCAGTTCGGCCGCAAGTATGACGCCAGGCTCCCAGAGACACTCGATTCGATCCAGTTGATGGCCCCGCAGTCGCTCCTGCAATTCGCTGATGACGCGGCCGCTGTCCCACAGGGAGGACACCTGCACGTATTCGGACAAGGACCGGCGCACCAGGTCCGGCAGACTGCCGACGTGCTGGTCGCCGACGCCGTAGACGCGCGCCCCGCATTCGGCGAGCCCCCGAGTGAATTCGGGCATGTCGGCCGGGTAACCGGGAGAAATCAGCAATACATTCATCATTCGAAGCTTCGATTGCCCATGACTGAGCAGACCATGTGCCTGTCGCAGTAGAATAATACCCTTGCGCGCTGATCGATGGAGCGGAATTGGCGACCGAAGACAAACTGAAGATCTGCCTCGCGACGTCCGAACTCGCGCCACTTGCAAAGTCGGGGGGGCTGGCCGACGTCAGTGCCGCGCTATCGGCTTACCTCCATCGTGAAGGCCACGATATTCGTGTGCTGATGCCCTTCTACTCGAGCATCAGACGCGAGGGTCTCGAAATCGAACCTATTCTGAATCTGCAGAACCTGACGGTCAGGATTGGTCCATGGGACATAGAGTACTCGATCGACCGGGCGACTCTGCGCGCCAACCGATTGCCGGTTTACCTGCTCCGCTGCCCGGTCCTTTATGACCGTCCAACGCTGTATACGTCCGCTGAAGACGAACACCTGCGATTCCTCTTGTTGTCTCGTGTCGCGATCGAGATGTGTCAGCACATGCGCTTTGCGCCAGATATTTTCCACTGTCATGACTGGCATACGGCGTTAATTCCGCTTTACCTGCGTACGATCTACTCGTGGGACAGGCTGTTTGCCACGACCCGCTCGGTGCTGACGATTCACAACATCGGCTATCAGGGCATCTTCAGCGCCGACATCATCGGCGACCTGAATCTCGGTAACGACGAGCATCGTCTGCATCAGGACGACCTTTCACAGGGGCGGATCAACTTCATGAAGACCGGACTCCTCTTCGCTCACCTGCTGACAACCGTGAGCCCGACCTATGCGCGCGAAATACAGGACAGCGAGTACGGCATGGGGCTCGACGATATTCTCAGGACGCGCAGCGATGTGTCGTTCGGCATACTTAACGGTGTGGACTACGACGAGTGGAACCCCGAAACGGACGCGTTGATACCGCAGACGTTTTCGCGCAACGACCTCCGCGGCAAGGCCGTCTGCAAGCAGGAACTGATGCGTGAACTAGGCCTCGCCGGCGGTCTGGATAAGCCGCTGATCGGCTTCGTAAGCCGGCTCGTCGGCCAGAAAGGCATCGACCTGATGGAGCGCGTCCTGCCCGCGCTTCTGGCACGAAACAATTTCTCATTCGCCTTGCTTGGCAGCGGCGAGTCACGCTTCGAGCTGTTCTTTGAGTCCTTGCAGCGTGCGGCACGCGGTCGCGTAAGCTTTTATCGCGGCTACAACGAAAGGCTCGCACACTGGATCGAAGCCGGCAGCGACATGTTCCTGATGCCGTCAA
>Ga0224497_10000296_pt1 | contig 37802 bp, 29 predicted proteins | sample SF_Jul11_sed_USG_4_FD_167970 | JGI IMG/M metagenome (GOLD analysis project Ga0224497, IMG submission 167970) | Sediment microbial communities from San Francisco Bay, California, United States - SF_Jul11_sed_USGS_13 | ecosystem: Environmental > Aquatic > Marine > Sediment | place: USA...
ACCACGAACGTCTGGTTGCTCGCCGACGAGATCCCGTACGGATCGAGCACCGCGATCGTCTTGTCGTCACGGGCCACCGCCGGACCGCCCGGTCCCGCTGCCACCAGCTCCAGGCTGTCCACCGGCGCCAGCGCCGTGAAGTTCGCGTAGCTCAGATCCGCAATCGTCAGCACGTCCCCCGGGACGAAGTCCGTCAGCACGTCCAGCCGCAGCGTCCGGCCCCCGTTCTCGTAACTCACCGTGGGCGACACCTTCGCAGCGGCGCTCCCCCCCAGCGTGGCCGCCATGTCCCCGGTCTCCCACGTCATGGGGAAGCCCGCCGGGATCCGGATCCGCAGGTCGCCCGCGGCCGTGACGCTCGGCGTCGAGCCCTCGGTCACCGTGATCGGGCTGATGGCCTTCGGGGAGCCGTTCTGATTGAACTTCTGGTTCGCGGCCGACGACACCTTGACCCCGCTGCCGCCGACGATAGTCTTCGTCTTGTCGTCCAGCGCGTCGGCCACCTGGTCGTCGGTCACGTCCAGCCCCAGCCGGTCCGCCGCCGCCGCCGCCGTGAAGTTCATGAACTGCAAGCCCGTGATCGTCAGCTGATCCCCGGCCACGAAGTTCACGTCCACGTCCACCACCGCCGTCTTCCCGCCGTCCTCGTAGTTCTTCAGTACCGTCTTCACCTTCGCCGCCGCACTGCCCCCCACCGTCACCGTCGTCACCGCCGTGTTCCACGTCATCGGGAACGCCGTCGGAATCCGGATCCGGATCTCCTGCCCCGAGTTGATCGTGGGCGCCACCGCGTCGTCCGTTACCGTGATCACCGCCGCCGTGGTCGCGGCGTCCCCCACCACGAACGTCTGGTTGGCTGCCGAGGAGATCGTCGCCGCCCCCACCGAGATCGACCGAAGATCCCGGGCGGCCGCCGTCGCGCCAGCGCCCGCCAGCACCAGCTCCAGCTGGTTCAACGCCGCGCTCGCCGTGAAGTTCGCATAACTCAGGTCACTGATCGTCAGCACGTCGCCTGGGACGAAGTCCGTCAGCACGTCCAGCCGCAGGGTCCGGCCCCCGTTCTCATAACTCACCGTGGGCGACACCTTCCCCGCCGCACTCCCCCCCAGCGTCGCCGCCACGTCCCCCGTCTCCCACGTCATCGGGAAGCCCGTGGGGATCCGGATCCGGAGGTCCCGCGCCGCCGTCACCGTCCCGAAGCTCGCGTAGTCGGTCACCGTGATCGGGCTGATCGCCCGCGGCGCCCCGCCCACCGTGAAGTTCTGATGGGCCGCCGACGTGAACTGCGGCGCCCCGATTGCCTTGGTCTTGTCGTCCAGCGCGTCGGCCACCTGGTCGTCGGTCACGTCCAGCCCCAGCCGGTCCGCCGCCGCGGCCGCCGTGAAGCTCATGAACTGCAGCCCCGTGATCGTCAGCTGATCCCCGGCCGCGAAGTTCACGTCCACGTCCACCACCGCCGTCTTCCCGCCGTCCTCGTAGCCCTTCAGCGTCGTCTTCACCTTCCCGGCCGCGCTGCCCCCCACCGTCACCGTCGTCACCGCCGTGTTCCACGTCATCGGGAACCCCGTCGGGATCCGGATCCGGATCTCGTTGCCTGCCGTGATCGTGGGGATCCCCGCGTGGTCCGTCACCCGGATCACCCCCGCCGCCGTTGCCGCATCCCCCACCACGAACGTCTGGTTGCTCGCCGACGAGATCCCGTACGGATCGAGCACCGCGATCGTCTTGTCGTCACGGGCCACCGCCGGACCGCCCGGTCCCGCTGCCACCAGCTCCAGGCTGTCCACCGGCGTCAGCGCCGTGAAGTTCGCGTAGCTCAGATCCGCAATCGTCAGCTGGTCGAGCGGGCTGAAATCGGTCGTCACCGGGACGACCAGCGTGTGTCCGGCGTCCTCGTAGCGCACGGCGTTGGACACCTTGGCGGCGGCACTGCCGCCGATCGTGGCCAGGCCGTCGCCCGTGTCCCAGGTCATCGGGAAGCCCGCCGGGATCCGGATCCGCAGGTCGGTGGCCGCCTTGATGGCCGGGGCCGCGGCGTCTGTGACCGTGATGGTGCTGATGGCCACCAGTGGGCCGTTCTGGTTGAACTTCTGATTCGCCGCCGACGAGATCCGGATGGGCGAGATCACGGTGTTGTCATCGGTCGCCGTGTTGTTGGCCGCGACCGGATCCGTGACGCCCGCCGGGGCCGTGACGGTGGCCGTGTTCACAAGCGTGCCGGCGCCCGACGCGGTGCCGGTGGCGGTGAACGAGGCGGTTCCTCCCACCGGGACGGTGACGAGTACACCGTTGATGTTGCCGCTGCCTGAGGCCGCCCCGCAGGTAGCACCACCCGCGCCCGCGCAGGTCCAGGTCACGCTGGTGACACCGGACGGGAACACGTCGGTGACGCTCGCGCCCGTCGTCGGCAGCCCTGCCACGTTGCTCACCACGATCGTGTAGGTGAGCGGGCCGTTCTTCGGCACGCTCGTGACGCCGTCGGTCTTGGTGATGGCCAGGTCGGCCGAGTAGACCACCTGTGTCGTGACCCGCGCCGCCGCACCCGACCCGTTGTTGTTGCCGGGCACGGGATCCACGCGGGTGGACGTGGAGGCGGCGATGTTCACCAGCGTGGCGGTGGCACTGGGCGTGACCACGGTGACCGAGTCGGTGAGCGAGGCCCCATTGGCCAGCGTGACGGCGGGCCACGTCACGACGTTGCCCGCGAGCGTCCCGCCGCGGGTGGCCGACGTGAAGGTCACTCCCGCCGGCAGCGTATCCCGCAGCACCACCCCGGGCGCGGCCGCGGGGCCCAGGTTGGTGGTGACGAGGACGTAGCGGATGGTGGCGGCCGCCGCCGCGCTGTCGGGCCCCGTCTTGGTGACGCGCACGTCGGCCACGATCCCCGTGTAGCCGTCCACGCCGGCATCGGCCGGGACACCCGCCACCACGTTGACGGTGGACGGGTCCGTGCCGGCCGTCTGCACCGCACCGGGCGGCAGCGTCGTATCGTCCACATCCACGGTGGCCACGCCGGCCGGCACACCCACCACGGACCAGACGCCCGTGGCATCGGTCACCCCGCTACCAGTGAACGCGCCGCTGGTCACGACCACGGTCACGCTTGCGATGCCCGTCTCGGTGCCGTCCTGCACGCCGTTGCCGTTCGCGTCCTCGAACACCTTGCCGATGACGCCACGAATGACGGTCGTAGGGTCGGACGCGATGTTATTGGCGGTGTTGAGCTCCCCACCGCCAGACACGCGCGCCGTGTTGGTGACGGAGGGGTACGCCGCCGCGCCGACCGACACGGTGAGCGTGAAACCGGCGTTGGCCCCGATCCCCAGCGTTGCCGGGTAGCGTGCCGTCACCACCTGTCCCACCGCCGAAACGGTCCAGCCGGTGCCGCTGCCGGACACGAACGTGAGACCCGCCGGCAGCGTGTCGGTGACGGTAAGCGTGTCTACGGTGGCCCGGTTGCCCACATTCGTGACCGTGATCGTATACGTGCCCGTCGAGCCCTCGATGAAGTTCCCGACGTGCGACTTGGCGATGGTGAGGTCCGGCAGGCTGATCGTGAGGCCGCAGCTGGGCGGCCGGGTGGGCGGGGTCATCAGCGCGTTCAGCATCATGCGCTGGCCGTTCACCATCCCCGCGGCCATGCCCGCCCAGTCGTGCCCGCCCAGGTAGAACGCGAGGCCCCCCTGCCCGCCGTACACCTTGCCCACCAGCGCCGCGTAGGTGGGCGGGCTCGCACCGACGTTGTCGGCGTGCACGTGGGAGCCCGCCTTGAGCGCCGAGCCTGGCAGCAGCTGCCAGTCCTGATGCGACCCGCCGGGAGCGGGTTCCAGCGCACCGACAAACTGGCTGAACGACAGATCCGGATTGGGATAGGTGAGCGTGTTCCCGATGTTGTTGGTGGTGATCCCGAGCGTCGTGAGGAACCGGCCGTTCGTCGCGTCATTCTCGTAGGTGTCCACCGAGCGGCACTGCGCCAGGAAGTTGCCGCCGCTCTCGAGGAACGCGCGGATCGAGCCCACGCCGACCGGGTTGTCGTTGTGCGGCTCCATGGCGAGCGTGTAGCACGACCCGGCCAGCAGCGAGAAGTCGGTGCCCACCGTGTAATTCGTGATGCCCGCGGCGTTCAGGATGTCGGTGGCAATGGACGCGTTCACCGTGTTCACGAACGCGCGCGGCTTGAACGTCATCTGGTGCCGCACATCCACGATCGTGTCCTGCGTGAGCTCGTAGACCACGACGCTGCGGCCGAAGGCGCTGACGCGCGCCAGGGCCAGGCTGGCGTACGCCTTGTCCACGATGAACGGCCCGCCGGCAAACGTGAGCAGGCTCGTGCCGCCGGTCGTGGGCGCCACCTGGCGTGCCTGCCCGGTGAAGTCGACGCCGTCCTTGGCCTTCCCCGCACGGATGGCCCACTTGACCGGGATGTTGTTCTGCAGGAAGTCGTTCACGAGCCCGTACGCCGAGATGTTGAACGGCGCGACGAGCGTCTGCTTGCCATCCATCGGAATGATGAGCGAGCCCATGGAAATGCGCTGCAGGTTGGGGCTGGGACCGGGAGTGTCCTGGGCCGTACCGACCGCCGGCAGCAAGAGTGCTAACGCGAGCCCGGATGCCAGGCGGAACGCACAACACCCTACTCCCGACCGAGCTCCAGCACCGGCAGCCGACAGATCCGTTCCTGTGAATCGCCTGTTCATGCGCAGTCCGCGCCGTCGGATATTTTGCCTCCCGGTTCCCATGCAGAGCGCCACGCGACATCGCCGCACAGATTCGGCGTGGCCTTCCCGGCTGCACTCATCCGCCCTTGCGACGCGCAGGACCCATGCCGCAAGTAGTCATCGACAAGCATCTGTCAATTAATGAGTTAGGGAAACAGCGGCAGGCGCCAAAAGGGCGATGTTACCGCATGGTAACGTCCAGAGTAACTCCGGCGCTGAGTTAGATCCCGGGTGGGGGGATCAGATCAGTCAGCCAACCCGTACTTCTTCCGCTTCTCCCACAGGTTCTTGCGCGAGATCCCGAGGGTCTCGGCGGACCGCTGGATCTGGTTGTCGTGCGCCGCCAAGGTCTCGCGGATGTACCGTTTCTCGACGTCGGCCAGGGTGAGATTCCGGGGAATGGCGAACGTATCCCCGTCGGTCGCCCGCGTCGCAACCGTGAGGGTACCCAGCGTCGGGAGGTGCTCGGCCTCGAGTATTGGGCCGTTGGCAAAGATCATCGCACGTTCCAACACGTTCCGCAGCTCGCGCACGTTGCCGGGCCAATCCCAGCCACGCAGCGTCTTCATCGCGTTCGGCGCAATCGACTGGACCTCCCGGCCGAACTCCCGGTTGAAGATCTCGCGGAAGTGGTTTGCGAGGAGCGGAATGTCGTCCCGGATGTCCCTGAGCGGCGGCAGCCCCTGCACCGCCACGCTGATCCGGTAATACAAGTCGGCCCGGAACTTCCCATCCTTGACGAGCCGCTCCAGGTCGCGGTTGGTCGCCGTGATCACCCGTACGTTCACGTCCAGCTCGTCGGTGCCGCCCACGCGCCGAAACCGTCGCGACTCGAGAAAGTTGAGCAGCTTGGCCTGCAGATCCGCCGAGATGTCGCCGATCTCGTCCAGGAACAGCGTGCCGCCGTCGGCGACCTCGATGAGCCCGCGCTTGGATTCCTTGGCGTCGGTGAACGCGCCCTTCTGATGGCCGAACAACTCGCTCTCGAGGAGCTGCGACGGCAGCGCCGCGCAGTTCACCTCGACGAACCGGCCCTCCGAATGGGGGCTCGAATAGTGGATCGCCTTGGCCAGCAGGTTCTTGCCGGTCCCGCTCTCGCCGAGGAGGAGCACGGTGGCGCGTGGAATCCCCGCGATTCGGCGCACGAACTCCCGCAGCTCTTCCACCCGGGCGTGCTCCCCCAGGATCGCGCCGACCGAAAACTCCTCCTTCCGCACCTGCTCCAGGGTCGCGGCCTCTTCCAGGAGGGGACGGTCTTTGATGGCCCGGGTGAGGAGCGTCTGCAGCTCATCGATGTTGGCGGGTTTGGTGAGGTACTCGGTCGCCCCAGCTTTCAGGGCTTCGACGGCGCTCTCGATGTCGCCGTGGCCGGTGAGCACGAAGATTGGCAGGTGCGGATCCCGCCGGCGGAGTGTGCGAGTGACCTCGATTCCGCTGGTGCCCGGCATCAGGAGATCGGTGATCACCGCATCGGGCGGCTCCTCCTGGCAGCGGGCGTACAGCGGCTCCGGCTTCTCGAAGATCTCCACCCGAATCTGGCCCGGCCGGCCGAGGTTGGCAGCCAGCAGCTTGGAGTGCATTCGGTCGTCGTCGACGACGTAGACTTTTCGAAGCATATGGCCAATACTTGTCTGATATCCCCGCGTTTACAAGAGGCGCCCGGCTCGGGGTTCTCCCTCGGGAACGACGATGGCATCTGACTTACGCGTGGTGGTGATCGACGACGATCCGGATCTCCGGCAGCTGATCAAGCTCACGCTGGAATTCACATCCGGGTGGCGCGTCGACGTGGCCGCCGGTGGCGAGGAGGGCATCGCGCTCGTGCGGAACGTCCGGCCGGACGCAGTCGTGGTGGACCTCATGATGCCCGGCATGGATGGCTACGAGGTGTCCCGCCGTCTCACGACCGACCGCGCAACGGCGAGCATTCCGATCGTGTTGCTCACGGCCCGCAAGGAAATCGACGACCAACGGATGCGGGACGCGGGCGCGGCCGGCGTGCTGTTCAAGCCGTTCGAGCCCGAACAGCTCGGACCCCGAATCGCGGCGCTGTGCGATCTCCCGGATGACTGAGCCCCCAGACGCGACGCCCGAGGATCGGCGCCAGCTCCTCGCCGAGCTGCGGCGGGAATTCGCCCGGGTCCTGCCGGGCCGCCTGGCAGCCCTGAACGAAGCGCTCGACGCCTGCACCGATCACTTCGACCGCGCGGTGGCGGAGCGGTTCTACTTCAAGGCGCACGCCCTGATGGGCACGGCGGCGTCCTACGGGGCCACCGAGTTGGTGGAGCCGGCCGGGCGGCTCGCCCGCCTGGGGCAACAGTGGCTGGAGCGGGGCGCCCTGAGCGCAGCCGAGATCAGGGTCGCGGGTGACGGCTTGACCCTCCTCGAGGGCGCCGTGACCGCTTACCAGGCACGGGTCGCCAACGGCACCGGATGACCCACAGGCCGGTGGCACCGTCGGCCGATGAGCGGCTCGAGGTGGTGGGCGAGCTGGCCACGCTCATCAACACCACCTACGACCTCAACGAGATCTTCCGCTCGGCAATTCTCGAGCTGCGACGCGTGCTCGCGTTCCGGCGCGCCAGTGTGACCCTCGCCTCCAACGATCGCACGCACTACTCGCTGCACACGCTCTACGACGCGGCCCGCGGCGGCTTTCAGGTCGTCCAAAAGGCATTCCCCATCGACAGTGGCCTTCCGGGACGGGCCATCCAGACGGGCGAGGCCATGCGCGTGGACGACTTCGCGGGCACCGAGGGGATCCGCCAGGAGCAGGAACGCACTATCTCGGCGCTCATCGTCCCGCTCAGGGTCGGCAATCAAGTGATCGGCTCCCTCAATTTCGGGGCGCCAGAATCCGTGTTGTACGACGACGAGGATCTCGAGCTCGCCGTGCTGTTGGGGAAGCAGATCGAGACCTCGCTGCATTACTCCAAGCTGCTGGCCACCATCCACAAACAGCGGGAACAGCTGGAGCGGGAACACGCCAAAGCCCGCCTGCAACAGACCCGACTCGAGGCACTGATCGAGGCAGGGGAATCTGCCATCCTCATGGTGGGACGGGGGAAGGTGGTGCACGCCAACCGTGCCATGGCCGAGTTGCTGGGGCTGCCAAGAGAAGTCGTGCTCGACGCGTCGATGGAACAGCTGCACCGCGCACTCGGTCGGTCGCTGCGCGATCCAGCTATGCTCACCGCACAGGAGGCGGCCATGCTCACGGATGGCACGCCGCTCCGCGACCGCGTGGAGTTCGTGTTCCCACGAGCGATGACCTGCCAGCGCACGGTGGACCCGGTGCTCAGCCGCTATGGCGAGGTCATGGGGCACCTCGTGGTCTACCAAGATGTGACCCGGGCCGCAGAGGCGGAGGCAGCGAAAGACGAGTTCGTCTCAATGGTGAGTCACGAGCTGCGTACCCCACTCACCTCGGTCAAGACCTCGCTCGCGCTGCTCAGCCGCGGCGCCGCCGGAGAAGTGACTGACGCGATGGCGGGGTTCGTTACTATCGCGCTGCGCAACCTCGATCGACTGATCCGCCTGGTGGACGACCTGCTCGACCTCTCCCGCATCGAGAGCGGGCGACTGGTGACGCACGTAACTGCCACGCCCCTCGACGACGTGGCCCGGCACGCCGTGGAGATGGTGCGTGGATTCGCCGACGACCGGCGCGTGACCCTGGATTGGCAGTCCGACGGCGAGGGGCCGTTGGTGCTGGTCGATGCCGCCCGACTGGAGCAGGTCATCGTCAATCTGCTGTCGAACGCCATCAAGTTCTCTCCAGAAGGCGGACACGTGGGATTCCGATGGTTCGAACAGCCGGGCGCCATCGTGGCCGAGGTCTCCGATGAGGGCCCCGGCATCCCGGCAGAGCTGCTGCGGGCGGTGTTCGACAAGTTCCGGCAGCTCGACCACTCCTCTACCCGCATGCATGGGGGCGTGGGCCTCGGCCTGTACATCAGCCGGGCGATCATCGAACAACTGAGCGGTGAGCTGTGGGCAGAGAGCAGCGAGGGCCGGGGGACACGATTCTACGTGCGGGTACCGCGCGCGGAGGCTCCCATTGCCGCACCAGTGGTGGCGGCTGGAGCGGCGAGTGCCGTGCGCCGCGTGGTGCTCCTGGTACCCGATCCCGACCTGGCCCTGCTCATCCGGACGGAACTCGAGCAGGAGAGCATGGAAGTGGAGGAACGGTCCCGTGGATCCGAGGCGCTCGAGCTCCTACAACAATGGGTACCCGACGCAGTCGTCGCGCACATCGGACTCGACGACATGCATGGACTCGAGTTCATCCGGCGCCTCCGGGAACAGCCGCAGACCACCGACCTGCCGACGGTGTTGGTCGGCGGCGACATCCCTCCCGCACAAGCCATCGCCTATGGTGCGGACGCGTGGATTCCGGCAGACGCCGGCGGGGTCCTGCAGGAGATTCTTCGGATCGGAGGCGCTCCCCGGCGACCGATCGTGCTGCTCATCGAGGACGACCCTGCACAGCGTGGGGCGCTCGCCCGACTGATCCGGCGGCAGGGACTCGCCGTGGTGGAAGCGGCCGACGGTACCGCCGGCCTCGAGCTCGCGAGGCGTCGACCCCCGCGCGCGGTCGTGACCGACTACCAGCTCCCAGGCATGAATGGGCTCGACGTGCTGCGGGCGATGCGCGCCGATCCCGCGCTCGCCTCGGTCCCCGCGCTGCTCATCGGCGGCCAAGGCGCGCCACAAACGCAGCGCGACGCGAAGACACTCGGAGCCGACTTCCTTTCCAAGCCAATGGACTGGATGGTCATTGCCGAAGCGGTAGCGACCCTCGTGGGTGCTGACCCAGTCTCCCGCGAAGCCGACACCGAGCCGTAGCGCAGCGACAAGAAAACGGGAGGCGGCTACGCAGCCCGCCTCCCGTTGGCACGTACGACTCCTGCCAGGGACTACAGTCTGAACACCACGGCGATCGCGATGAGCACCAGGGGGTCGGACGTCTCGAGCAACCCCATGCCCGCCGCCGTCACGGTCCCGCCGCTGCCAACCACTTCGGCAACCGCTTCGAAGCTCCCGAGCATCTCGCCTCCTGATTGGTGCACGATCAACGTGCCCTCGACGATTCGGACCGTCGGCCCACCCTCGATCGTGAACGACCGCCGCTCGTGATCGATCGATGCGATTACGCCCTCGAAGTATTGAATGCCCGGCGGCACCACCATGAAGGCGACTTTGCGGGCCACCAGGGTAAGCAGATCGGTCCCCTCGACGACCCCGATACCTGCCGCGAGAACGACCTGATGGTTCGCCAGCGCCTCGGCGACTGCCGCCAGGCTCCGGAGCGCGTGCGCATCGTTCTCGGAAAACCAGACGACCGTGCCGTCGACTACCCGTACGACCGGACCGCCCCTGAGAGTGAACGTGTGAGCGGTAAGATCCACTGACTCGACGAGCCCGTGGAACGCCGTCACATTGGGCGGCGCGTGGAAGAACACGATCTTCTTGGCCACGATGATCGCCGGGTCAACAGACGCCGACGCGACCTCGCCCACACCTGCCGCGAGCACTTTCGCTCCGGCCGCGACCGCCTCGGCCACCGCCTCGAGCGACCCGAACCGATCGGTATCCCCCGTCTCGAACGAGATCTCGGTGTGCGCGGTCACGCGCACCGCGGGTCCCTCGACCAGCACGACGATGCTGTCGGGGAGCTGCACCGCCCGTACGACACCGCGGAACTCCCACATTGGCGGCTGGCGGAGCACGAACACCACCTTGCGCGCCACGATCACGGGCGGATCCTGCTGCTCCACCACCCCCACGCCGGCAGCAACGACCGTGCGCTCGTCGGCGATGGCCTTCGCCACCTCCTCGAGCGACCCGAGCATATGCTCACGGTCGGTGTTAAAGCCGATCTCGGTGTCGTCGGTGATCCGGATCGTGAGCCCCCGTTCCAGTGTCACGGTGCGGTTCTCGAGATCCACCGATGCGACTACACCCTCGAAGTCCACCACGGGCGGCGGTGCCAGCTCGAACACCACCGCGATCGCCACCAGCCGGAGCGGTTCCCGGCCTTCCACCACCCCGGCGCCCGCCGACACCACCGTGAGGCCGGCGTTCACCGCGCGGGCCACCTCTTCGAGCGAGCCCAACCGGTGCTCGTCACCCACCTCGTACTTGATCTCGGTCTCGCGGACCAAGCGGATCACGGTGCCGTCGCGGAGCGTAAACGTGTGGGCGTCGAGGTTCACGGACTGGACCACGCCTTCGAACCGCCTGACGAGGAAATCGTCGCGCTCCTTCCGGATGCGCGTGAGCCCTTCCGTGACCCGGAGCTCGATCCGGAGTCCCAGCACCGCCACCCACCCGTCGGGCGGCGGACTGCTGTTCCGCACCAGGTTGTCACCGTCGATGTTGAGGACCAGGATCCGGCCCTCCCCTTCCCCACCCAGTAACAGCCTTGCGGCCAGGAACGCATCGTCGCCGGGCGCCTGGGGGGCGTCGGGCGGAGCCCGCATGGCCACCACCCCCGGGTGATGACCCTCGGTCAGAGCCGCCGTCACCCGCGCGACGAACGTCTCCAGATCCATGGTCCCGTCGGTCCCGAACACACCGATGCCGGTTTCGCCGGTGAACTGGACCTTGAGGCCGCCGATGTCGAGTGTGAGGAGCCCCCCTGTGCTGGTGGGCTCGAGCAGCGTGATGTGACCGTGAATGCGTTCGGGTGTCCTGAGGACCTCACCGGACTTGATCGCGACGTCGCGAGCGAGCAGTCCGTCGCCCGCCAGCACGATCTCGATGCGCGCCGCGCCCGCGTCCACCTCGCTCTGGAAGCCGAGCATGGTGACGTCACTGGCAAACGCTGGCAGCTCGCCCAAGCCATCCGGACCGAGACCCGGCGTATCCGCGCAGGCGGCCGCGCCGAGCACGACCCCGAGCAATGTGAGCGAGCGCGCTGAGTTCCTAATACGTGTACCGACCATGAGACCCTTCCTTACGCCCTGCCACGGGGACAGCCACGCCGTTGCCCGGCGGCCCGTGTGGCCTGACGCTCTGGAGTGAATGGGGCTTCTCTCGTTGGCCCGAGGATACGCGCCGAGGGCCGTCGCGGGCCATGACGCAGCCAACGTCCGAGCCGTGACCCCGGTCACCGAGGGCATGCAATCACCTGGGCGGCAACAGCTTACAGCCCCCAAAACCGCGACCGCGCCCGGCCGTGGGGACCGGGCGCGGCAGCGTCACTCGAGACCTCGGGGGACCGCGCTACTGGTCGATTCCCACCAACTCCACCTCGAAGATCAGGGTTGAACCGGGTCCGCCGGGTCCGCCCCCGTCGCCGTAGCCCAGCTCGGGCGGCAGCACGAAGCGATACTTGCTCCCGACCTTCATGAGCTGCACGCCTTCGGTCCACCCCGGGATCACCTGGTTCAACGGAAACGTCACCGGATCGCCGTCGAAGGAGCTTTCAAACTCCGAGCCGTCCACCAGTGAGCCCCGATAGTGCACCCGCACCATGTCGGTGGCCTTGGGCTTGGGGCCCGTGCCCTCCGTCAGCACCTCGTATTGCAGACCGCTGGCCGTGGTCGTGACGCCCTGCTTGGCGGCGTTCTCGGCGCGGAACGCGTCACCTGTCTCTTTGTTCTTCGTCACCTGCTCCTCCGCGTGCTGTTGCTGGGACGCCTGGACCTGCCCGGCAAACGCCCGCAGGACCGTCATCGCCTGTTGCTGGGTGAGCGCCGGCTCGCGGCCCTCTGCCTGGTCGGTGAGTCCACGCATGAGCTTGTCCATCTGGATCTGGTCCTTCACCTGCTCGACCGAGGCACCCATGTTCATCCCGATCGCGTAGCTTGCGCTGTCCGCGAACGACTCCAAGCTCACCTGCCGCTCCGAGGCACACCCGGTGGCGAGCACGATCGTGACCGTCACGGCAACACCCGTCCGAAATGCTGTAATCATGCCAACCCTCTGATTTGCCGCGCGGGCACCGGGAGGACGCCCGTTCGCGCTGCCGGGCCGTCGCGGACTGAGAAAGAGGCCGCAAGATACCCAGGGGGTAACGGCCGGCCAACGGCGCGGCCGATGTGACCTTGGCGCGCCGATCGCGGTACACTATACGGAAGGGAAGATCACTGCACGTCGTTGGGAGGCATTTGCGCATGCGTCGGCAGCACCTTGCACTCGTCCTGGCAGCATGCTTTGCCACCCTCGGTGGCACGTGCCGCTCGGAATTCATCGGACCCCAGCTGTTCGGAACGTGGGGCGGCGAGCACATCAGCATGGAGATTGCCGCCGGCGGCGCCACCATCGAGTACGACTGCGCCCACGGCACGATCGACGGGTTCTTCGTGATCGACGGGAGCGGCCGGTTCGATCTGACCGGGGTCCACGTGCGGGAGCAGGGCGGACCGGTGCAGGATGGCGTCCCCCCCGATGCCCACCCGGCGCGCTACGTCGGCCGGACCGACGGTCGGACGATGTCCCTAACCGTGACTATGACCGATACCGACCAGCCCGTCGGGACCTTCGCCCTGGTGCGGGGTGTGCCTGGTCAGGTGTTCAAGTGCCTCTAGAAGGGGCGTCGGCCGTCACTGAAAGTCAGCGCCACTGATCAGCGCGTACAGGATCGCCACCCACAGCGCCGCGCCCACCGTCGCCGCTGCGCCGGGATAGGACCCAAGCTTCAATCCGAAGAACGCCCGGGTTTCGGTCGCGAACTCGAACGGCAAGACCTCGAGTTGCGCGGTGACCGCGGCCCACTCGCCGTACCCCACCGAGACTTCCCCGCTGAAGCCCGGTTCCTGTGAGGTGAAGGCATCGTTGACGAACAGCAGTCCGGGGGCCACGTCGAGCGTCAGCTTGGGCGTGAGCCAGTGCCGGTACCGGACCCGCGCCCCGAGGCGAGCGTCGTTCTGAAACGCGCCGCCGAGCAGCACCCCACCCACCGCCGATCGCGGCCCCACATTGAACAGCACACCCGTTTGAAACGTGATGTTGGGATCGTCGTCGGTCGGCACGGACAACGCCGCGCCCGCCTCGGTCACGAGGAAGGCCGAACAGCGCGCTTGCGGGCGCCCGTGAAAGCAGAACCCCTGCGCCGGCAGCGGAGCCACCGGCATGAGGAGCGCCGCGGCAACCCATAGCCCGGGACGCAGGCCGAATCGAGACGCACACACATCAGCCTTCGGCACGAACTCCCCCGCGCAAGGGTCACCCCGGGACACGTCTGGGTCGGCAGCATTGATCCCGCGAGTGTAATCTGCCAAGCGGCCGTTTCCCAGCCGTGGCCGGAGCGTGACTCAGGGTCCGAGTGGTTGAGGAGTTGGCCGCCGCGGCGGGTGGTGGTTGTCAGATCCGAGTGATGACCTTCAATTTGGGAGCCCGCCGTAGGACTTCCGGATCTCGACGGCGCCGGCCCCAGACCGCCCCTGCCTCATGTTCCCGGGCATACATTGGGCGCACGTGATGATCAGTCGGTAGCAACTTCGGCGGCCTTGTGGCGTATCACCTTCGGAAACCCGTTGCCGTCCTCCACTTCACGAACCCAGGAGCCCAGATGCGTGTTCTTGCCCACCCCTTTGCCCTGCTGTGCGCACTCTCGGTGGCGCTTCCCGCCTCGGCGCTCTCGCAGACGCCGCGCGAGATCTTCGATCGGATGCTCGCCGAGTACGAGCGCCGCACCGAGAACATCGAGAACTACACGCTCATTCAGGACGCGATGGGGTTCGAGTCCGTTCTCTACTTCGAGAAAGAGACGGTCGAGGGTCACCGTGTGTTTCGGCTCAAGCGGTCGTCGACGGGCGGGATGGCCATGCCGGGCACCAGCGCTGAGGGGTGGGACGCGATTCAACGCGTCGCGCCCGTCCTGGCAGCCAACAGCGAGTACCGGGGTCGCGACCAGGTGGGCGGGCACGCCGTGCACGTGATCGACATGCACGATCTCGACCGCGTCGATTTCGGTGAGGGCATGATTCCCAAGGAAGCCAACTTCCGGCCGCTCCGCGGCACACTTTTCGTGGACACCGAGCAGTGGGTGCCGCGGCGGGTGGAATTCTGGGGCGAGATGCAGACCGACCGCGGGCCAGCCGAGATGCATAGCGTGGCGGATCTCGAAGATTACCGTGAGGTGGACGGGATGCTCCAGCCGTTCCGCACCACCATCCGGGTAGAGGGTATGGGGCAGGCCATGGATCCCGAGACGCGGGCGCAAGTCGAGGAAATGAAGCGCCGGCTCGCGGAGATGCCCGAGGCGCAGCGTGCCATGGCCGAACAGATGATGAAAGGCCAACTGGAGCGCCTCGAGAAGATGATGGGCGGTGAGGACGATGTGATGACCGTGGAGTTGGTCGTGAAGGAGATCCGGGTCAACGCCGGTCCGCCGAGGCCATAGCGTACCGGCTCGCTCCGCGATCACAAAGAGCCGCCGAGGCCAACGCGACGTTCGCGCGGCCCTGAGAGGCACCCATGGGCGCCAAGCCGCGCAAACGCACGACCGCGGACGCACCGGTTCGGCACGGCCACCACCACGTCTACGTCATCCGACTCGATGGCGCGGTGGTCAGCCACAAGTCGTTCCGCGACGCCAACCCCCAGCACCATCTGCTCAAGGCGTGCGTGTACGTCGGGATGACCGGTCTCACGCCGGAAGAGCGGTTCCGCCAGCACAAGCGCGGCTACAAATCCGGGAAGTACGTGCAGCAGTACGGAGAGCGCCTGCTCCCGCATCTCTACGACCGCTACAACCCCATGACGTATCGGGAGGCGGTACTGCGGGAGAAGCGTCTTACCGCGCATCTCCGATCACTGGGCTTCGGGGTGTGGCAGAACTGACGGCAGGCTAGGGGCGCCCACCAACGGTATCGACCAGCGCCTGGTACCGCGGGTCACTCCACAGCGGGCGGAACATCCAGTCAGAGGCGATGTAGCTCTTGCGCTGCGGAAAGGCCTGGAGAAAATCACCGAGCTGATCGAGCGCAGCTTCGCGATCGTCGAGCAACAGCCGGACATTGGCCTCCAGATAGCTGACCCACGGCCGGAGCGCCTCTGACGCTTCCGATCGTGCGCTGCGAACCAGCGCCTCTGCGCTGTCGCGGTTCGCCTCTCGCGCCATCACCGCGGCCATCCACATGTGCCCCACAACTTCGTTCGTGCCACGTTCGGCCGGCGTGCTCCACGTGAGGAGGAGATCGTACAGCGTCTGGGCGCTGTCGGGGGACAGTCGTGGCCCTTCGCCGAGCGCCCCCAGGAACAGCCCGCAGGCCGCGGTCCACGATCGCCCCGCAAAGCGACGCTGCCCGATCTCACACCAGCGAACGGCCTCCGTCACCTGGTCGAGGTCGAGCGAGGCCTGGTACAAGTTGAAGGTGATGCCGCTCGCGTCGGCGAGAAACGCGTCCTTTGCCAAGGCCCGTTCGGCCGCCTCCTTGGCCTCGGCAAACCGCCCTTCGACCCTCATGAGCTCGCTCAACGCGGCCCACGCGCTGGCGCGCGCCGGGTCACGTTCCACGGCGGCGCGGAGATCGGCTTCGGCCTGCTTTCGCAGCAACGGGGCATTGACACGGGCCCGGCCGTCCGCGAGCTCGCTCATCAGGGAACCGCGCAGCTCAAGGGCACCGGGATCGTCCGGTACGAGTCTGAGGGCCCGATTGGCGTGCGCGACACCGACGGCGATCCACACCGTGTCCGCGGAGCCCGGCACCGGCTGCCAGAGATCGGCCCGCGCTGCGGCAACCCACCCTCGCTGGACGATCGGCTCGATCCACCGGGAATCGAGCCGCTCCGCGCGGGCAAGCAGCGAGTCGGCGGAGGCCAAGGTCGCGACGGCCGCGAGTGAGTCCCCGGCGTTTCGCAGCCGATGGGCTTCGTCCTGCCGCTGGTCGGCCAGCTCCACCAACTCCCAGGCGTCGACGCTCCCCGTGCCCGCGCGCCGCTCGCGCAGCCGGATCTCCCGACCGATCCGTGCCCGCAGGAACTCCGACACCGTCGACGTCAGCCGATCCTGGAGCGCGAACAGATCGGTGATCGGCTCCTCGAGCACCTGGCTCTCGAGATGGGTGTCGGAGGCGGCGTCCACCAGCTGCACCGTGACGCGTAGACGGTCACCGGATTTCGCGACGCTCCCCTCGACGATCGTCCCCACCTCCAGGGCCCGCACGATGCTGTCGATCGGGACCGACGCGGCCCGGTAGGGCTTGACCCCGTTGCGTGAGACCACCTCGAGCGCGTCGACCTGGGCCAGCTCGTGGATCAACCCCTCGGTCAATCCGGCCGCCACGTGGCCCAACTGTCCGCCCTCGCTGTGATCGTCGAAGTAGAGCACGGCGATCCGGGTCGGCGGGAATCCGGTCGTCACACCGTCCGGGACACTGGCCGGTGCGTACCGCCAGGCGAGCCAGGCAATCAATGCCAGCACCCCGACGAGTGCCGGCACCATCAGCCACCGCCTGCTCACCGTGATCGGCGCCTTCGCCTGCTGCCGAGTGCGGAGCGCCGCTGCGAACCCCGAGGCCGTCGGGAAACGATCGGCTGGAACCTTGGCGAGGGCCCGCTCCACCGCGAGCCGCACACCCAGGGGGATCGTGGTCCGCACGGTCGCCAACGAGGGTACGGGATCGATCGCGTGCCGAGCCAGCACGGCGTGGGGTGTCGCGCCGGTGAACGGCGGTGCGCCACCCAACATCTCGTACACCACGCAGCCCAGGCTGTAGATGTCAGACCGGTTGTCGACGTCCTCGGCGCCGGTCGCCTGCTCGGGGCTCATGTACGAGGGCGTGCCCACGGCGAAGCCGGTCTCGGTGATCCGGTCGTCACCGGCCGCGTACAGCGCACGCGCGACCCCGAAATCCGAGACCCGAGCGTGTCCGCCCGACAAGAGGATGTTCTCCGGCTTGATGTCCCGGTGCACCACGCCGTGCGAGTGCGCGTAGGCGAGGGCGTCCGCAACCTCCTCGGCGACTTGCAGGGCGTCGTCGATGGGGAGCTGCCGCTCGCGATCGAGTCGCTCGCGAAGCGACTCGCCCTCGACGAGCGGCATCACGTAGAACAGAAACCCGTTCGCCTCCCCCGAGTCGTACAGGGGGAGAATGTGCGGGTGGTCCAGGCCGGCAGCAATCTGGATCTCCCGGAGGAAGCGCTCGGGGCCGATGGTCGCACCCAGCTCCGGTCGCAGGACCTTGACCGCCACCTTGCGGTTGTGCTTCGGATCTTCGGCCAGGTAGACCGTGGCCATCCCACCCGCGCCGATCTCGGATACGATGGCGTACCTCCCCTGAAGGGCGGCACGAAGACGTTCGACTTGCTCTTGCATCGTCTCTAAGATAGGTGGCGGTACTGTGCGAGCCACCTCGAACCGGTCCCGTGCACGCGCCGGGGTGAGGGCGTAGGTTCAGAGCATCACGTCTTCCAGGAGACGCCCGTTATGCCGGGTCCTGTGTTCGGCCTGGTCCGCCGCTATGCTCGGCGGTTGCGATATCCCAGACTGCTCGTGCTGACGGCCGTGCTCTTCGGCGCCGATCTCGTGTTTCCCGACGTGGTGCCGTTCGTCGACGAGATCCTGCTCGGGTTGCTGACGGTGGTGTTCGGGAGTCTCCGGACGCGCCGCGCCGAGGCGCGCGACCCCTCAGGCCAGGGGGAGCGCTAGTCGAATGCCGGATCGTCCGTCAGACAACCGGCTGGCCGACGGCAGCCCCCCCGTGACGCCGGAGCGGCTGTTCGATCGCCTCCAGGCACTGGGAATCGCCGTCGCCACGGTCGAGCACCCCCCGGTCTTCACCGTGGATGAGGCCAAGGCGCTCCGCGGCGACCTCCCGGGCGCCCACACCAAGAGCCTGTTTCTCCGCGACAAGAAAGGAATAATGTGGCTCGTAGTGTGTCTCGAGAATCGAACCGTGGACCTCAAGGACCTGGCCGGGCAACTCGGCGCCAAGCGGTTCTCGTTCGGCAGCGCCGAGCGCCTGATGCGGTTTCTCGGTGTGATTCCGGGGGCGGTCAGCCCGTTCGCGGTGATCAATGACAAGGGCGGTGACGTGAGCGTGGCAATCGACCGCGGCGTGCTGCAGCAGGATCCGATCAACCTGCATCCGCTCGACAACGCGAAGACGACGGCGATCGCCGGAACCGATTTGCTGCGCTTCCTGGACGCGGAGAACCACCGACCCCAGGTGGTCGACTTCCAGGGTTGACGTGTGGTGCTGTACGCTGTACCCTGTCCGCTGCCCGTTTCCGGTTCCCTTCTTCCCTTTTCCCTTTTCCCTTTTCCCCCTTTCCTACCCCCCGAACGGCTCCTCGAGTGACCTACTCTGCAGTGTCATCAGTTCGGCACCGTCTTCGGTGATCACCATGTCGTCTTCCAACCGCACACCGAATTCGCCGGGGATATAGATCCCCGGCTCGTCGCTGAAGGTCATGCCGGGCTCGAGTGGTTGCGTATTGCCCCGCACCAGGTAGGGCCACTCGTGGCCGTCCATCCCGATCCCGTGTCCCACTCGGTGCGTGAAGAACGCGTAGTCCGGCCCGAAGCCCGCCTCTTCGATCACCGTGCGCGCCGCGCGATCGACGGCTTCGCAGGGAACGCCGGGTGCGGCGGCGCGGAGCGCGGCGGTCTGCGCCCGCACTGCGATCTGGAACACGCGCTTCATCTTCTCCGTTGGCTGACCGAGCACAAAGGTGCGGCTGATGTCGGAGCGATACCCTTCGACCCCGCATCCGCCATCGATCAGCAGGATGGTGCCCTCGCGGATCACCTGCGGCGCGGATGAGCCGTGGGGTAGCGCCGAGTACTCCCCCACCTGGACGCCGGCCCCGCCCGAGAACCCGAGCCGATCGTGCGCGGCCGCCACCAGCTCGGCAAACCGTTGCTGCGTCATGCCGTCCTTCAACCCGCGCCAGGCGGCATCATAGGCCTTGAGCGTGACCTTCGAGGCGAGCCGCATCAGCGCGAGCTCGTGCGCCGTTTTCACGCCACGGCACCCGGCCGTGACCGGCGTGGCACTCGCGAGCTGGAGCGACGGCGCCGCCTGCGCCACACCGTGGGAGAACACAAACCGCACGGTCTCTTCGATTCCGAGCCGACCGGTGCTGCGACCCCGCTCACGCAGGCCCTGTGCGACCAACCGGTACGGATCGTCGTCCTCGTGCCACGTGAGCACGTCCACGTCGTCGCCCGCGAGCGGACCTGTGTCCAGCTGTTCCCGCGTGCGGTCTTCTTCGAACGCGGGCGTCACCACGAAGGGTCGTCCCTCCACAGGCAGGATGAGGGCAAACAGCCGCTCACTGTTCCACCACGACACGTTGGCGTAGTACACGAGCGAGGTGCCGCCGATCAGGAGGATCGCGTCCAGATCGTTGGCACGCATGAGCCTGCGCGCCTTCTCGATGCGCTGCCGCCGCTCCTCGAGCGTTATCGGGGTCGCCTCGTCCTTCATCGAAGTGAGCGCCAGGATCGACGGTGGAAGGTCGTCCTCTCCTTGCTGGGCTTGAGCCTCGATGCAGGTGGGCGTCGCCGTCGCGCCGGCGAGCGTTGCCGCCGACGCGCCGAGGAAGTTGCGGCGAGAGATCATTGAGGCACTCCCCATGTTGAAGGGCGGATCAGATCGAGGCGTATGATGCGGCGAGAAGCCGCGAGGCGGAAGGCCGTCGAACGCCGGGTCGTGTTGCCCAGGTCAGCGGGCGACCGGCGTCCACGACAGGTCGGCCACCTCCGCCGACGCCGGGTGTCCCAGATTGTCCGAGTCCTGCACGATCCCCACGGCGACGATGGCGGGTGGGTCCCGATCGAACGCCGTGCGGTAGTCCGTGAACGGATTACGGCGCTCCTCGCACCACTCCCCGTCGGCATCCTTCGCGTCCCGCAGCACCCACACCATCCGCGATGACCCCGTCCAGCTCGCGAACCACTCGCCGGGTGGTTCGGCGCGTCCCCACGTGTAGAACAGCGTACGGCGGTCACGGAACACCACCAGCACACGCACCGGACTGTCGTCGCGGCGGCGGTCCCGCAGATCGGCATCGGGGAGTGGCGTCGCGGTGCGCCAGCGCCAGGTCAACACCCCGTCTTCGGGCGGCAACCGGTCGGGCAGCTCGAACACCGCGTAGCCGACCGCGCCGGCTCCTGCCACGCGGAGCGCCGCCTCCTCCGTAACGGCGTAGGCGGGCGCGGGCCGGCCGCGCACGCGCCGTAGGTCCCAGCCGTCGGGCAGCCCCGGTCCGGGGGCCACATCGGCGAGGTTGGTGAGGCAGCAGGCGACGAGCAGCGGAAGCATCACGTCATCAATGGGACGCGCGCACGGCCCGTGTCAACTCCGGCCACAGTATCGGCCCCAACGTCACGAGCCCCGTGCGCGGGAAGCACGGGGCCCTGGACGACCTGATCTGTCGTGGCGCGCGTTTAGAACGTTACGCGGCCGATCCTGAGACCCACGGCCGCCGACACGCCCACGGCGCCGGGCGCCGGCTCGAGCACGAGAATCCCCGGCTGGAGGCTCGCCCCGGTCGAGCCCCGGTTGTACGCGTTGGCATCGCTCACGGCGGTGATCGTCCCCCACACCCAGTTGGCCAGGTAGCCGAGCGCGAACACCCCCCCAATCGCGTACGCGGAGCCGTCTTTGTCGCAGACGCGGAACCCGTCAATGCAGGCCTCGAGGAGGCTCACACCCATGCCGATCGCAGTGGCGCCGCCGATCACGAGATGCCGGATACCGTGCGAGTTGTTGCCGGCATAGAACGATCCGGTGCCATACGGCAGGAAGAAGCTGAGAATGCCCGCGAGCCAGGGGCTCTTCTCGCTACGCTGCTGCACCACGGCCGTAGCATTAAGCGGCAGATCCGGCAACGACACCACGAACACCGACGACTGGTCGAAAGCGGGTTGGGCCAGCTGGGCCCTTACCACGTTGGGCAAACCCACGGCGATGACTGCCGCAGCAAGCGCGGCGCGGAGAACCATTCGGGCGGCCATTCGGATGCACCTCCAATGAGGACGTGAGGGAACGGGCAAACATTGTGATCGCCGGTCCGCCGCGCAAGAAGCCCGGTCCAACAGCCTTCGTGCGCTCGACTTGCGTTTGGCGGCTGCCCTGTCCGGTCCTTCTCGGACCCCCCCCGCGTTCCCCGCACACTGCACGCTGCACGCTGCACGCTGCACACTGTCCCCCGCACCCTGCACCCTGCACCCTGCCCCCTTCCCCCTACCCCCTCATCTCCCTCATGCACGGCTTCATCAGGTACAGATTCCCCGCCAACCGTCCCGCTATGAACGCGATGGTAGCGGCGGTGACACCCACCACACCGAACCTCCAACCCAGCAACGGAAAGAGCACCGCTATGCCGCCAACCTCGATTGCCGTGGCCCAGGTCACCGGCCGGGTCGCGTGACCCACCACCAGGATGGCACGCTGAAACGAGAGGATGACCGATAGGAGGGGAATGGGAATGATGATGATGGTCGGCAGGATCGCGAACCGGGCCAGTTCCGGCGCGAGGCCGGACGCCGTCTCGTACCAGAACCGCGAGATGGGGGTCAGCGCAACCAGCGCGAGTCCCACCGTCGCGGCAATCCCCAGCGCGAGCGCGAACCGCCACAGCTCGCGCACGTGCTCGTACCGTTTGCCCATCAGGGCAATCGCCACCTCTTGGTAGCTCAACCCCACTGCCCGGAAGATGAACGACAGTGCCACCACCACCGGAAACACGGCGAGCGATTCGAGCGGCGCCGGTGCCCGACCCATGAAGAAGGTGACCATCGGCTGCACGGCCAGCCCGATCAGCGACGTCAGGGCGAGCGGGTAGTAGAACCGAGCGATCCTCACGTAGCTCAGCGCCCGTCCGTCGTCAGTGTCGGTGGCGAGCAGGTGACGCACCGTGCCGCGCGCCATGATCCGGCTCGCGACCGCCTCCACCGAGACGCCCACCGCCAGCGCCGCCGCACCGACCCATGCCCCCGGTGGCGCCACCGTGAAGTAGAGCACGAGCGCGGTGGTCGCCATGGTCGTGAGTCTGAGCACGGTACCGTAGGCGACGAGACGGGTGCGACCGCCCCGAATCAGGAGTCCCTGATAGAACCGCCGGTACCCAATGGCGCCCGGCCAGGGAACGAGCAGCCAGAGCGCCACGTAGGTGAGATCGGCCACGTCGGCCGGAAGCGCGATCAGGTCCAGCATGAGGACGCGGTACACGGGCGGAACGAGTAGCAGCAGCATGGCGGCTGTCACCGCCGCGTTCAGCGTGTAGGTGAACGTGCGGAGCCGCCGGAAGCTGTGCGCATCGTCAACGAGCGCCGTGGAGGCGCTCATGATCATGATGACGGGCGCCTCGACCAGCAGCGCGAAGGCGTACGCCACACCGTGGGCCGCAAGGTTGAACGTGGGATCGACCAACCGAGCGATGATCGCCGCCAGAAACGGCCCTTCCACCGCCATCATGAGCCAGGTGGCGGCGAGAGGAATCCAAAAGACGAAGATGGATCGCTGGGAGAGCTTCAGACGCGCGACTCCGACGGCAAGGTCGCGCTAAAGGTACGAGGCGATCCCCGGCGACGGCAGCCGGTCCGGTGCGCTAGGTCGCGCTGCCGTTCAGGAGTTCCCGCAGGATGCGCTCAATGTCGTCGATTCCGAAGGGCTTGGCCAGCGTCCGCGCGGCTCCGAGCCGCTCCGCCACGGTGAGCAGGCTCACGCCTTTTCCACCGTACACCCCACCGGACATGGCGACGATCTTCGTATCAGGGGATTGAAACAGCAGCTTGGGAATCACTTCCAAGCCGTCGATGGTCGGCATGAAGAGATCGACGAACGCGATCGCAAACGGTCGCGTGCCGACGGTGTTCAGTGCGGCGAGGCCATCCTCGGCCTGGGTGACGTCGTGGCCCATCTGCACGAGCACTCGCTCGAGCATGGTGCGCAACTGCGGATCGTCGTCCACGACCAGAATGTGTGCCATAGCCCCGGTCCCCCGTGGGATCCTTCATCGGGACTATCCCGCAAGGGTCGTGCCCGGTCACACCTCGGCGGCTGAGGCACGGGCGCCAGAGGCCCTACCAAGCTTCGGCCGCATTCGGCCGATCACCACCGTGATGTTGTCCCCCCCACCCCGTTCGAGGGCCAGATCGACGAGACGATGGCAGCTTCGCTCGGCCGACTCCATACCCAACAGCTCCTGCTCGATCTCGACTTCCGACACGTGCTTAGTGAGACCGTCCGTGCAGAGCAGCATGACGTCGTCCCGCCGGAGATCGTCGGAGGCCGTGATGGGCAGCGCTTCCGGACCGCCCACGGCGCTGGACAGCACGCTCCGAAACGGCGAGCGGGTCGCCTCTTCCGGGGTCAGCGCGCCCGAATCCACCAATGCCTGGGCCACGGTCTGGTCGCGCGACAGCCGCTCCAGCCGGCCACCGCGCAGCCGGTAGCAGCGGCTGTCACCCACCTGCACCAGGTAGGCACGCGGCCACAGAACAGCCACCATGGTCAGGGTGGTGGCGAGCCCTTGACCCTCGTGATTGCGCTCGCCGTGCTCCTTGAGGATCGCGTGGCTGCGTTCCACCGACCCGGTGAGCTCCCGCAGGAAAACGGATTCCCGGTCCGAATCCAGGCGGCGGTACAGGTCCATGAGATTGGTGACGTGATCGGCGATGGTCCGCAGGACGGTCTCGCTCGCCAGATGGCCGTCCGGTCGCCCCCCTACCCCGTCGGCGACGAGAAACAGATAGCCGCGGGAATGACTCACGAGCTGCGGATAATCCTCCTCGGGCAGACTCGACTGCTGCACGCGGAGGAGCTTGTGGAGACTCGCGATCAAGAAGTGGTCTTCGTTGGCCGTGCGAACACGACCGGGATGCGTCAGTCCGAACACATCGACGTCGGCTTCCATCGGACGGGACCCGCTCGTCCTGCTCCTCTGCGCTGGCTCGGTCATGCGCTCCCTCATCCCCAGCCACCGTGGTGGCTGGTCCAACTGGGAACTCCCCGACCCGAAACCCACCCCTCATGGTCAACTTGGACCTGGGAACCCACCCGCGCCACCCTGTGGAGAAACTGGGTTCCAGCGGGGTCGTTTGCCCAGACCTGGCGGCCGTTTCCCCCCTCCCGCGGCGGGTGTGCTCTGGGGCCCTGGTTCCGACGGTCCGAGTCGCGATACTGAGACCGCATGGTGATCGGGGCCCTCCCCCGGCGGTTTGGCGTTCAGGTTCTCGGAGGTGGGACGGTGAACATCGCTACGGTGAAACAGCAAGCACGCGAACTCGAGAGACAGGGCAAGACGGCAGCGGCGCTCGATGCCTATGAGGAGATCATCGCACGGCTCGAGTGCGACGCCGTCGAACCGGAGGCACCGCTGTTCGTCAAAGTCGGCGACCTCTCGCTCAAGAGCGGCGACAAGCTCGGCGCGATTGCCATGTTCGAGCGAGCTGCCGAGCAGTACGCCAAGCAGGGCTCGAACCGGAGCGTCATCGCTCTGTGTCTCAAGATTCTGCGCACCGCCCCCCACCGAAACGATGTCTATATCCGCTTCGCCCAGCAGCTTCTGAACCACGGCTACGTGGAGCCAACCCGGCTCGTACTCGTCGACTACGCCGAGCGGGCCAAACTGCCGAAAACTCTGAACACGCTCCAGCATCTGGCCGTGAGGCCCGAATCGGAGATCCGGGCAATGCTGGAGCGGTTCTTCGAAACTGCGGAGCGCGGCCAGCACCTGGCGGGACACACCGGCGAAATGCCGGCCGTCATGCTCCCGGCCGACGCCATGCAGCAGACCCAGACCGCGCCGCGCCCGCCGCTGGTGGAGACGCACAGTTCGGCGGCTCGCGAGACGCCGTCCCGACCCGCGCCGGCACCGACGCCGGAGCATACGGGCGCGGTTCCGGTCCGCGATCCCGTCATGGCGGAAATGCAGCGGCCGGCACCCCGGGGGGTCGAGCCGCCTTTCGTGGCACCGGTGGCGCGCGCGCACCGCCCGGAACCGACGCCCCGGCCCACTCGGCCGGAGCCCGGAGTGCCTCGCCTTGGTCTGCTGGCCAGGATCCGCCGCACCTGGGGCACCCGGCCCGTGTGGGTCTACCCCGCCGCGGCCGCGGCGGCCGTGGCCGTCCTTGGCCTGGGCTTCTTCGCCTTTGGCGTGGTACCCTTCGGCGGCGAACTGGATGCCGAACAGCCGGGGGTCACCGTTCCGCACACCACACCGTCCCGCAACACGCTCATGATGGTCGCCGCGTTCGGGGCCACCGAGTCGGAGCAGCGAACCGTGAGCCAGACGAGGGTCGCCGCACCCGTTCAGGCGCCCGTCGTGGGCACACCGGCGAACCAGGACTCGACCGCAGGCACCGGCCTGAAGGAACGCGCGCCCCTCGTGCCGGTGGCACTCGACCCGACGGCCGTGGCCGCCGCGGCGCAGGCAGCCATGCGTGCCCAGCCTGGGACCGTCGATATCCCGCTCGACAACTCCTTGGATGACGTCGGACGGATTGCCATCCCAACCACGCTGCCATCTGCATCGGAGCTGGTGAGCCGAGCCTCGGCGACGTCGCGGACGTCGGCGAGCGACCCCGTCATCGCGATGGCCGACCTCGGGGTCGCTGCCGTGGCCCGCGGGCCGGACAGCTACCAGGTGGTGCAGCGGCTCGCAAACGGCGAGCAGGTGTCGCTCTCGGTGGTCCCGTTCGCTGACGCTCCGAAGGGCGAGAGCGGGAAGCTCCAGGTCAAGGTCTCGGGCGACACGGCCGTCGGAACGGTGCGGTTTGGCAATTCGTTCGTGACGGCGTACGCGCGAATCGCACCGGCCACCCTGGAACAGCTCCTCGGGACGCTCACCGAGCGCCGCGGCACGACCGGGAAGTAAGCGATCGGCCGCACCGTCCACGACCTTTCGTCGAGGATCGGGGCCGATGGAGCGAACCACCGCTCCGTCGGCCCCTTTGCATCAGCGGACTCGCGCTCGCGGATTCCGTGGGTAGCTTTGGCCACTGCCCCCGGCAGCCGAGGGGCACGCCGACGCCCGAACACGTCGCCGACCCGTAACGCCGAGAGTGCGTGATGGCTGAAGGGACACGTGTACTGATCATCGCGCTCGCCTTGGCGGGCCCCATCGGATGCTCCCGCAGCGAGCCCGAGATCTCGCGGGCGAGCGTCGAACGCATCGTGGCCGTGCTAAGTGCGGACGAGATGCAGGGCCGCCGTGCTTTCACGCCCGCGGCCGACCGGGCCGCCGAGTTCATCCGAGCGGAGTTCGCGGCCATCGGGTTGGATCGGTTCGGCGACCTGAGCGGGTATCGCCAGCCATTCCCTGTCTACGCCATCACGGGCAATCGAGCCACGGTAGAGCTGAACGGCCGCACGGTCCCAAGCGAACGCTTCGCGATCTCGGTATCGAGCCCCGCGCTCAGGTGGACCGACGACGACAAGGTGGAGATCATGGTCGTCGGTCGCGACGACGATCCCATGCAGGCGCTCGCGGTCATGCGCACGCCGGGCACCAACACGTTGGTGCTGATGCACCGCTCGCACGGCCGCCTGTTCGAGCGAGTTCGGGCCTTCACAGCCGGAGCGTCGCGCACACTCGATCCGACGAGCGGATCCAATACCGTGCTCATTCTGACCGACGAGACGAGCGCATCGGCGTTCCGGATCGATGTCTCGGCGTCGGTGGAGGAGGAGCAACTGGCGAACGTGGTCGGCATCATCCCCGGGGCGCGACGCGACGAGATCGTGCTGTTTTCGGCGCACTACGATCACATCGGGATTCGGCCCCCCGTGGACGGTGACTCCATTGCCAACGGCGCGAACGACAACGCGTCCGGCACAACGGCCGTGATCGAGCTCGCCAGGTACTTCAAGGCACTGCGGAAACCGGGCCGAACCCTGGTGTTCGTCGCGTTCGCAGCCGAGGAGATGGGCGGCTACGGCTCTCGATACTTCGCCTCACAGCTCGATCTCGACCAGGTGGTCGCGATGGTCAACGTCGAGATGATCGGCAAGCCCGCCGCCGCCGGGCCCGACGTTGCCTGGATCACGGGCTTCGACAAGTCCGACCTTGGTGAGATCCTCCGTCAGGCCGCCGCCGAGAGTGGCTACACGTTCACCCCCGACCCGTACCCGGACCACAACCTGTTCTTCCGCTCCGACAACGCGACCTTCGCGCGCATGGGCGTGCCGGCACACTCCATCAGCACCACCCCGATCGACGTCGACGAGGATTACCACCGTGTCTCCGACGAGCTCGTTACGCTCGACCTCGACCACATGACGACTACGGTCAAAGCCATTGCACGGGCCGCGGTTGCGATCGTGTCGGGTGCGTCGACGCCGACGCGGATCGATCCACGGGACCTGGAGTGAGTCGGGCAGCCTCGAGCGGCGCCAGCGGCCGCACCCCACGCCGCGCGGAACGGCCCAGGACTGCCGCGCCAGGGGGCCTCTTGTACGTCTCCGACGCGGAGCCGGGCATCAGCCGCAAGCGGGCCGGCCGCGGGTTCAGCTACATCGGCTTGGACGGAGAACCGATTCGCGATCGAGCCGAACGGAGGCGCATTCGGTCGCTGGTCATCCCACCGGCGTGGACGGACGTGTGGATCTGTCCGGCGCCCAACGGACACCTTCAGGCCACCGGGCGGGACGCGAAAGGCCGCAAGCAGTACCGCTACCATCCGCGGTATCGCGAGGTTCGGGACGATACCAAGTTCGACCGCATGCTCGCGTTCAGTAACGTGCTGCCGGCCATCCGTGAGCGGGTGGAGCGCGATCTGGCCCGCGACGGGCTGCCACGGGACAAAGTCCTGGCCACGGTCGTCCGGCTGCTGGAGAAGACGCTCATCCGTATCGGCAGCGACGTGTACGCGCGGGAGAACCGATCCTACGGCCTCACCACCATGCGCCGTCGTCACGTGGAGGTCTCGGGCTCGAAGCTCTGGTTCGAGTTTCGCGGGAAGAGCGGCGTCATGCGGTCGGTGGCCATCACCGATCGACGCATCGCGAGCATCGTCCAGCATTGCCAGACCCTGCCCGGCCAGGAGCTGTTTCAGTACTTGGATGACCGCGGCCGCCGCCAGAAGATCGATTCAGGCGACATCAACGCCTACTTGCGACAGATTTCCGGTCAGGAATTCACGGCCAAGGACTTCCGCACGTGGGCGGGAACGATCGCCGCCGCCACGACCTTGCGCGACATGGGGCCCGCCACGACGCAGCGGGAGACCCAGGCCAACATCATCAAGGCCATCGACCTCGTCGCGGCACGGCTGGGCAACACGCGAGCGGTATGTCGCAAGTACTACGTGCACCCGCGGGTGATCGAGGCCTATCGGGACGGCATCGTCGCCCCAAAGCCGGCACGGCCGCGCTCGCAGAAGCGTCGGCATCGTCGCGGCGAGCTCCGACGCGGCGAGATCGTGGTCCTCAAGTTGCTCCACCTGGAACCCAACCGGCGCACGCCCAAAGCAAAAGCCCCGACCGGCTGAGACCGCCGATCGGGACTTGTACGGTGCGACGCCGCGACTGCGCCCGCGGGTTACCGGGTGCGCCCGCGTCCTCTCCGGGGCCGTACCGAGCGCCCCTGGGGCTTGGCGCGTTCAGCCCGCTCCCGTGGCTGGACCGGCGGGACGGCGGGCTCGAACCCCGGCATGACCTCACGCGGGAACGTCCGGCCCATCAGCTTCTCCACGTCTCGCATCATCAGCCACTCGTCGGGGGACATCAGCGTGAGCGCCACCCCCTGCGCCCCGGCGCGTGCCGTCCGCCCAACACGGTGCACGTAGATTTCCGGGTCACGCGGCACATCGTAGTTCACCACCATCATGATATCGTCCACGTCGATCCCGCGGGCGGCCACATCGGTCGCGATCAGCACACGCGTACCGCCGTTCTTGAACCGATCCAGCGCCTTGGTGCGCGACGCCTGGGTCTTGCCGCCGTGAAGTGCGAGCACGTTGTTCCCCTCGCGGCGGAGATGATGGGCGAGCTTGTCCGCCCCGAACTTGGTGCGGGTGAACACCAGCGTGCGTCCCTGCGGGAACTCGGTAAGCACCTTGGCCAACGCCCCGCGCTTGTGGGGCTTGTCGACGGCCACCAACACGTGCTCCACGCCTTCGGCGGCCTCGGCACGGCGGCCGATCTCGACCGCCGCATGGTCCCGCATGGCGCGCCGCGCCAGGCGGTCCACATCGTTGGAGATGGTCGCCGAGAACAGCATGGTCTGTCGCTTGGACGGCAGGGCGTCGAGGATGCGGTTCACGTCGGGCGCAAACCCCATGTCGAGCATGCGGTCCGCCTCGTCCAAAACCAGTACCTCGAGCTTGGTCGCGTTCACGTGGCCGCGTCCCATGTGGTCGAGCAGCCGCCCGGGCGTCGCGATCACGATATCGACGCCCTTTCTGAGGGCGCTGGTCTGTGGCTCCATGCCGACGCCGCCGTACACCGCCACCGACGTGAGCTTGGTGTGGCGCCCGTAGGCGCGGGCGCTGAGCAGCACCTGTTCGGCCAGCTCGCGTGTGGGCACGAGGACGAGCGCCCGGAGCGTGCCGCGCTTCCCGAGTTGCAGGCGTTGCAGAATCGGTAGGAGGAACGCAGCGGTCTTGCCGGTCCCAGTCTGGGCCGATCCGACCACGTCGCGGCCTTCCAGGCCCAACGGAATCGCTTCTAGCTGCACGGGGGTGGGCTCGGTGTAGCCCTCTTCCTCGACGGCCCGCAGAAGTTCGGGCGCGAGGCCCAATGAATCAAATGACATCGTTCGGAAATACTCCTCACGTGTGTGTGCGCATGCGTACACGACGACATCTGTGTCGCCGGGACGCAATGCTTCTGATTGTCTGAACCTGAGGAGTGAAACGACGTGTCTACGGCGCGCCGAAGTCCATCCTAAGCCGCTACCGTTCCACGAAAGTGAGAAGATACCAGCTTGCGGTTCGTACAACGCGATAAAGGTAGTCGGAAACCCGCCACGGCGCTAGGGATGGGGCGTGGGGCTCATCCGGGACCACCGCGCCTGCGCTGGCGAGCTGGGGACGGCGCATCGCGGCTACTCGCGCCACCTCGCGTCGATCTCGGCCCGGACGTCCCGCACGCCCGGGATCTGCCGCGCCAGCTCCTCCACCCGAGTCGCCTCGACCAGGTGACGCACATTCGCGGTGATGGTGACCACCCCGTCCACCGTCTCGATTCCGATCCTCTCGTCGGAGATCGCGGACTCCAGCCCCACTCTCGCCCGCAGCTGACTGGTCAATGCCAGGTCGTCCATCATCCGCTGCGATTCCGGCGTGGTCCGGAAATCGCGATCGGCCACCTGCGCGATGAGTGCTGCGGCACCGGCAATCGGGACGCGCTCGAGATTCACCACGAGATCGTAGGTGGACAGATCGTTGGCGTCGACTCCGTGCACCCACTTGAGCCACGTGTTCCGCTCCCGATCCATGTCGGCGATGTACTGAATGGACTTCTCCCTCGAGAGCTCGCAGCGCTCCATGACCGCGCGTATGCGGAATTCCATGTCGGCGACGACGCGTACGCGGAGGTGGTGTGGAATGCCTTTCAGCAGCACGTGTCCCGCCTCTCCGTGGTACACGAGGTTGTCCTCTCGGGCCACGTTGGCGAGGACAGCCTGCGCACAGGCGATGTAGTGCAGCCTCTTGACGCCTCGGCCTTCCAGAAACCCGGGCCGATGCATGAGTGCCGATTCCAACTGGCTCTGCGACAGGCCGAACTCCTTCACGGTCCCCCCCAGCACCTCCTCCCGAGAGAAGATCCGATACCCGAGATCGTCCGCCAGACGCTGCGCAAGCGCCTCGACGCCCCCGTACGAGCCTCTGGTAATGGTGATGATCGCCATGACGGTCCTCCCCGAGCGGCCGGCTGAGGGCGGGTCGACATCCACCCCCCTTTATCAATACGGATGGGTCGCCGCGACGTCCAGAGCGGGCCGCGCCGGGCAAAACGAGCCGCGACAGGACTTGCGTAGTGGCCCACCGATTTCCTATCGTGCCGGGACCCACACACCGTGCAGTTCACAGCGAGGGCCCTCCAACGGAGGCGTACCGGTGGTCGAGCGTTTCAAGCCCATTCGATTCTCCCGTGCCGGCGTTCGCGGACTCAAGGCGTCGGCAACCCTCTCCATCAACGATCGAGTCCGAGAGCTTTGGGGCGCGGGCCGGAACGTGTACCAACTGGCGTTCGGCGAGTCCCGGTTTCCGGTCCACCCGAAGATCGCCGAGGCGTTGACGGCGAACGTCCAGAAGCGGAGCTACCTCCACCCCCTCGGCACCACGGAGTTGCGCACGACCATCGCAGACTTCTATCGGCGGAAGTTCGACTTGGACGTGTCGACCGAGCAGGTGGCCGTCGGGCCAGGCAGCAAGTCCCTGATCTTCGCGTCCTTGCTGGCCCTGGGAGAGGAACTGATCCTGCCGCAGCCGTCCTGGGTGTCGTATGCGCCGCAGGCCCACCTCCTGGGGAAGCCGGTCATTTACGTACCGACGCGCCCGGAGACCAACTACGAGCTGGAGCAGGACGTGCTCGAGCACCGGATTCAGGAGTCCCGCCAAAACTGGGGGAACCCGGAAGTGTTCGTGGTGAACAGCCCCAAGAACCCGACCGGAACGGTTATGCGACCGCAGAAGGTGGAAGCGCTCGCGGAGTTCGCGCGGGAGCACGAGCTGATGGTACTGAGCGACGAGATCTACGCGCTGACGGCATTCGGCTCCACCCCGCACGTCTCGATCGCCCGCTTCTACCCCGAAGGTTCCATCGTCTTCGGCGGACTGAGCAAGCATCTGAGCCTCGGCGGCTGGCGGTTCGGCGTCGCGATCCTGCCGAGCGAGAGGGGCGGGCGAGCGCTCACCCACGCGATCGAGAACATCGCCTCCAACATCTGGACCTGCGTCACGGCCCCGGTGCAGTATGCGGCCCAGGTGGCCTATGCTGGAGACCCCGACGTGGACGGCTACGTCGATCTCTGCACCCGCATGCACGGCATTCGGACCCTGTTCCTCTACCACGCGCTGAAGCGGCTCAAGATCCCCTGTGCGGAACCCGCGGGCGCCTTCTACATCTTCCCGTCGTTCGAGAGGTGGCGGGAGCCCCTGGCGGCGCGCGGGGTGCACAACGACGAGGATCTGGCGCTCCACCTCCTGGACCGCTACGAGATCGCGACCCTCCCGGGCTCAGCCTTCCATTCCGCCCAAGACCTGACCCTCAGGCTCTCATCGAGCTACATCGACGCCGCCACCGACGAGCGTGCCGAGGCGCTTCCCGCCGCGTTCCGCCGGGACCCCGATCCGGAACGCTTCATTCGGGACCACCACCCGCGTCTGCAGCAGGTGGCGGAACGGTTCGGGGAATTCATCGCCGATCTCGAAAACGGCACCCAGCGAGCACGGTCGGGCGCCCGCACCGCCGTGTCCGCACGGTAGTATGCGCGACGTCGTGATCGTGGGCGCCGTCCGGTCCCCCATCGGACGGCACAACGGCAGCCTCTCCAGCGTGCGGCCGGACGACCTGTTGGCCGAGGTGCTGAAGGGGCTCGTGGAACGCGTGGGGATTGACCCCGCGCTCATCGACGATGTGTATGCCGGCTGCGGTAACCAGGCCGGCGAGGACAACCGCGACGTGGCCCGCATGGCCGTCTTGCTCGCCGGGTGGCCCGTCGAAGTGCCGGGCGTCACAATCAACCGGAACTGCTCCTCGGCACTCGAGGCGGTGAACCAGGCTGCCAAGGCGATCATCGCCGGTGAGGGGGACGTGTTCGTGGGCGCAGGGGTCGAGAGCATGAGCCGGGCACCCTGGGCCATCCCCAAGCCCGAGCGCGGTCAGCCCGTCGGCCACTGGAAGATGTGGGACACCACGGTGGGGTGGCGCTTCGACAACCCGCGGATGCACGCCCGATACCCAATCGTGGGCTTGGGCGAGACAGCGGAGACCATCGCCGACGAGATGAAGATCTCCAGAGCGGACCAAGACGCGTTTTCTCTGGAGAGCCACCGGCGCGCCGTAGAAGCGATCAACGCCGGGAGATTCCACGACGAGATCGTTCCCATCCCCGTCCCGCAACGGAAGGGCGACCCCATTGTGGTCGACACCGACGAGCATCCCCGCTACCGCGTGGACAACGGCCGGCTCGTCCTCGACACGAGCACGGAGCAGCTCGGGACGCTCCGACCGGCCTTTCGCAAGGACGGCACCGTGACCGCGGGCAACTCGAGCGGCATCAACGACGGTGCCGCGGCACTCCTGCTCATGAGTGCCGAGAAAGCGAAGGCCCTCGGCCTTGTGCCGATGGCCCGCTGGCTCGGCTCCGCCGTGGCAGGCGTGGACCCGGGCGTCATGGGCTACGGCCCGGTACCCGCCACCGAGAAGCTGCTCGCGCGTCTCGGCATCGCCCTGGACCAGATCGGGCTCGTGGAGTTGAACGAGGCATTCGCCGCCCAGTCGCTTGGCGTGATGCGTCGGCTCGGCCTGCGTCATGAGATCACGAACGTGAACGGGGGTGCCATCGCGCTCGGCCACCCCACCGGCTGCTCCGGCGCGCGCATCCTGGCAACACTGCTCCACGAGATGAAGCGGCGTGCGCCGCAGGAATCGCGGCCGTACTACGGGCTCGCCACCCTCTGCGTAGGTGTCGGGATGGGGGTGTCGACGGTGGTGGAGTGGATAGGGTGATTGATGGGTGCAGCGAACAGCGTGTAGCGTACAGGGGGGGCGAGGGTGGAGACAAAGGGGGGCCTGGTGTCAGGTGATGTCGAGCGTCCGCTGACGGGAATCCGAGTGATGGGGCTGGAGCAGTACATGAGCGGGCCCTACTGCACCATGCTCCTTGCCGATGCCGGGGCCGAGGTGATCAAAATCGAGCGACCGGGCAAGGGCGATCCCCGGCGATCGATCCCGCCGTTCGCCAAGCGCAGCAGCGGCAAGAAGGCCTTCGGCTACATGGCCTACAACCGCAACAAGAAGAGCCTCGCGCTCAACGTGCAGAGCGAGGCCGGTCAGGAGATTGTCCGCAGGCTGGCCGGGGTGGCGGACGTGGTGGTCGAGAACCTCCGCCCCGGCGCCATGGACCGCATCGGGCTCGGCTATGAGGGTCTCCGCACGGTGAATCCCCGGATCATCTACGCCATGATCTCCGGATTCGGCCGGCTGCCCGGGTATCGCAGCGACTACGCCAACCGTCCGGCCTTCGACATCGTGGCCGAAGCGATGAGCGGCGTCATGGACCTGATCGGGTTCGAGGACAAACCGCCCACGTTCACCCTCTACGGACTGGCCGACGTGTACTCCGGCATGATCGCCGCCTTCGGGATCATGCAGGCCCTGTTCATGCGCGAGCGAACCGGGACGGGGCAGATCGTGGACGTCTCCCTCACCGACAACATGTTGGCGCTCAACGAACGCATGGTGGCCCTCTACTCCGTGACGGGAAAAGAGCCCAAGCGCGGCAAGCTCGAGCATCTCTGGCCGCGTGGAGCATTCAAGTGCTCGGACGGGTATGTCGCGCTCAACGTCCCGGACGACATCGTGTGGGGCCGCCTCGCGACCGCCGTGGGCCGCCCGGACCTGATCGACGACCCTCGCAGCCGCGACGGGACCAGCCGTGCCGAAAACGCGACGCTCCTGCAACCGATCATCGAGGGATGGATGGCGGACAAGACGCGGCAGGAGGTCGTGGATACGCTCAACGAGGCGGGCATGCCCACCGGGCCCGTGTACACGGCCAAGGACATCTTCGCCGATCCCCACTTCCGCACCCGTGACATGCTGGTCGACATCGACGACCCCGAGGTTGGCAGCTACACGTTCGCGCGGTCCACGCCGCACTTGTCGTCGGCGCCCGCGATCGCGCGGAATCCCGCGCCGGCCCTCGGTCAACACACGCGGGAGGTTCTAGAGGATCTGCTCGGGTACTCCGCCGCGGAGGTCGATCGGCTCGCGGCGGAGCAGGTGGTGGGATTGCCAGACTGAGCCAGCCGCCGGGGGCGTCCCGGATCGCCCCTGAGAAGAGAGAGCCACCGCGAAACCCCGTTCCGACTCATCGAGTCGGAACGGGGTTCGCCATCCGCTTCCTGCGGCGAGAAGGCTCCGCCCTATTGCACCACGATAGGCTCGACGGTGCGTCGGAGCTCGAGTTGGAGCCGCGATCCCGAGAGCCCGCCGGCAATCGTCACTTGATTGTCGCGCCTGACGCGGATCCGCTCGTCGGTTCGCACGCGAACGTCCACTGCCGGGATGATGTGGCTCCCGGTATCCAAGATGTCCTGGACTTCGTACTCCCTGGACTCCACGTCGGCCCGGAATGCCTCGGCGGGCCGGGTCCACGTCACGGTCAGCGGCTGGCTCGCCGGCACCACCGTGGCCATCGTCGGGCTCTGAATCGTGTGGATCCCGATCCCGCCAACGACGACGTTCTCCACTCGATCGGCACCCGCCACCACATCGAGCCGGTAGTCACCGGCGCCAAATCCGTTGACCCTAGCAGTGTAATCCCCGGTACCTTGGCCGCTCTCGAACAGAGTCGTGGTTCCGAGCGTGCCGTTCCGGATGGTCACCATCGCGCCAGACACTGGCTGGCCCTGGGCGTTTCGGACCTGCACGTCCATGTCGGTGACGATGCCGCCCGATACGTCCTGGCCGTCGATGTCGGCCGTGACGCTGAGCGTGCCGGTCCCGGTCCCCGGATCGTTCCGGTCGACGGCCGGGCCCGAGGAGTCGCCGCAGGCCACCATCAAGGCCAGGGCGGTCGATAGCAGAACGTATGCTCGTTGCTTTTGCATGATCCTTCCCTCCCGCACGAAGCCGGACACCCGCAAGGGGAGCGTCCGGCCGCTCGTGTCGTTTTCGGTTCAGGTCAGTCGTCGATCTCGATCTCCCACCCGTCTTCCATCTCCAGCTCGAATTCCACTAGCTGGCCCTGCAGGGCCGAGAGGTCCCACACCGTCCCGTCGCCGCGGGCGAACCAGCGGGCCGGATCAAGCCTGACCACGATCTCGCTGTCGGTGGCAGTGTCAAACGCCGGGTTGAGGTCCAGCTCGACCTCGATCTCGGCCTCGAAATAGGTCTCGAAGGGGACCGGGTTACCGAACGACCCATCCGCGTTCTTCACCGCGAACGTGCCGACCACGACCATGCTCGCTTTGGGCAACCACTTGGGGAAGCGCGGCAGGATTTCGTTGTCGAACATGTCCTGGATCAGCTGCGCGTCGGCTAGATCTTCGTCGTCGTCGTCGTCGACTTCGGCGTCGCCGACCTCGAACTCGAGCTCGTCAAACACGCCCTCGGCCTGGGTAACGGCCACGCTGACATCGCTGCCGTTCACCGGCACCTGGATGAACAGATACCGGAGCTCAAAATCAGGGCACTCGACCTCGACGACGTCGTCGTCGCAGTCACCGGTCTCGACCGGCTCCAACTCGAGTTCCTCGACGATCACCCAGATGTCGGTGATCGTGAGGCGTCCATTGGACCCTTCGAGCGTGATCTCCTGTGCCGCGGCGCCCGACAGGCTGGCGCCCGGGGCAGCCATCGGGCCGGTAGCCGACGCCAATGGCGTGGTACCGAACCGGATAGCGACCGTCGATCCGGGGCCGCCGTCGCCGCAACCTGCCCAGAGGGCCACACCGGCCAGGAGCGCCGTGAGACTCAGGGTACGCTTCATCATGGAGTACCTCCCACAGAGAGTTTCAATCCAGTCGCGCAGTTCCACCGCGCTGCACGCCGGCGAGAAGGTCGCAGGATCGATGCCGAGGGTCAGGAACCACGAAGACGAGACACAACTATTTATGCAATAACGCCTTACAGCACTGTGATATGGCTCACACCATGCTCTGGTCCGCACCAAAACGAGGCGGGGTGCTCCATCCTGTATCACCGGCCGGCGCGCCGCTGCCGGGTGCCGGGCACCGGAACGACCGACTAGGTTGCTGGATCCCGTTCTCCCCACAGACTCGAGGAGCCCATCATGCGGATCACTTCCGCCATCGTCCTGTCACTCGGCGCGGCCGCGGCGCCGGCGTTCGCCCAGCAGGATGTTCAGATCCAGACCGTCGCCGTCGCGCCCGGCGTCCACATGCTCGTTGGCAGCGGCGGCAACATCGGGGTCTCGTCCGGCCCGGACGGCGTGTTCGTGATCGACGACCAGTACGCGCCGCTCACCGAGAAGATCGTGGCC
>Ga0224497_10000297_pt1 | contig 37719 bp, 43 predicted proteins | sample SF_Jul11_sed_USG_4_FD_167970 | JGI IMG/M metagenome (GOLD analysis project Ga0224497, IMG submission 167970) | Sediment microbial communities from San Francisco Bay, California, United States - SF_Jul11_sed_USGS_13 | ecosystem: Environmental > Aquatic > Marine > Sediment | place: USA...
AGGTGGATCCGGAAGAAATGGACCAAATACAACGTTGGACCTATGATTATGTTTCAAAATTTGTGACAGTTGATCCAAAGGAGGCAAAGGAAATGAAAAAACAACTTATGAAAGAATGTGATTTGACTGAAGAAGAAGCTGTTGAAATTGTCAACATCAGACCCACTAGTTTGGCAGAACTACGTTCATTTACATTCGGATGGAAAAAACTCATCCTCGCTGAAACCCTAGAAAAAATGCTCAAGATTATCAAGGGGCATTCTTAATTTCTGTGGGGTTTTAATTTGTACAAGGAGCAACACTCACCTAGAAAATATGAGGAATATGCATATGTTATAGATTTTAATCCACGTGGAAAATCAACAACTGTTAAAGGAAGAGATGGGGTAATTGTAACAGCCATAGGCGAAGAGCGATTAACAATTTTAGAAATTCTTGGCGTTCCAAACTCTGTATTTGAAATCGGTGAAAAAATATACATTGGAAAAGAAGGACGTACCAAGGTTCTCTCAGTATTAGGAAAATTAGATTATGCACATATCTCCTCATCAGCTCAAACGGAAATAGAGAATGTTGTACAAAATATTGTTTCTACAAATGAATCACGGTTTGTAGAATATCTAAACAAAGCACAACCATTGACTCCGAGAATTCATGCTCTTGAACTAATTCCAGGAATTGGTAAAACCTACATGAAAATAATGTTGGAGGAGAGAGATAAGAAAGAATTTGAAAGTTATGAGGATTTGCATGAACGTGTGGGATTTAAAGATCCTATAAAACATATTTCCGAACGAATTATGGATGAAATAACTGGTGAAAGTAGAATGAATCTCTTTGTAAAGAGATGATAAAGAGAAAAAAATTAGGACAGCACTTTCTAAATTCGAAATCTATCGCAGAAAAAATTATCTTTGAGGCCAACATCACTAAAAATGATGTAGTCTATGAACTAGGAACTGGATTAGGGATTTTAACACCAATGTTATGCGAAAATGCAAAAAAAGTAATCTCAATTGAAAAAGATAGGGAACTTTTTTTAGATGCAAAAAAAAATTTTTCAAAAATAAAAAATCTGACACTAAAATACGGAGATGGTTTTAAGACAAACGATAGATTTACTATTTTTGTATCTAATTTACCATATTCACAAAGCAAGATTGCCATAGAATGGCTTGCAACAATTCCTTTTTCACACGGAGTAATAATGGTGCAAAAAGAATTTGCTGAAAAATTACTAGCCAAATCCAAAAAAAGAAGAGCTATAAGTATAGTAGCAAATCAGGCCTTTGAAATTCAAAATATATTTAAAGTTGGAAAAAAAAATTTTACTCCAAACCCAAAAATTGATTCTATTATTTTAAAAATTGTTAAAAAACAGTCTATCGAAAAGGAGATAATTGAGATATTAAACAAAATTTTTTCTTATAGACGAAAAAAAATATCCAATATTTTAAAACAATTTGGGAAAGAAACAACTTTGGAAAAAAGACTTGATGATTTATCAGTAGAGGAGATTGTAAAACTTGCTAAAGAAATTCATAACTAGCGATGAATACACACCTGCAGAGGATACCTTTTTCCTAGCAGAGTATGTTGAAAAAGAAAGAGGAGTATCGGCATTGGATGTTGGCAGCGGCTCAGGATATCTAACAAAATTACTTTCTAGTAATTTTTCATTTGTGGTAGGAACTGACATTAATTTTCCAGTTCTACAAAAACAAACTTACAAAACTAATAATATAATTTGTTGTAATGGGTGCGATGCTATAAATTATAAATTTGATTTAATTATTTGCAATCTACCGTATCTTGCTACTGATGAAATCTTGGATATTGCCACTGATGGAGGTAAGGAAGGGTTTGAAATTCCTAAAAAAATCCTTGACTCAGTTTATGACAAAATCAAATCAAAGGGTAAATTTGTCTTTGTTACCTCTTCTCTATCAAATGTCCGAAAATTGATAGATTACACACAAGAATTAGGTTTAACATCACAAATCATTGCAAAAAAGAAATTGTTTTTTGAAGAATTAATTCTAATAGAATCCACAAAAAAATAACTATTTTTTTAAATTATTTTTTGCATATGCAATAATGGCATCAGTCATTTGTGATGTAGATGCACTTCCTCCAATATCCCATGTCACTGTTTTTCCTTCGTTTATTACCTGCTCGGTTGCAGCAAATATTGCATCACGAATCTCTGTTTCTCCTAGATATTCAACCATCCAAGCACCTGAGAGAATGGTTGCAGTAGGATTGACTTTATTTTGTCCTGCAAATTGGGGTGCACTTCCATGTGCTGCTTCAAACATTGCAAAATTATCTCCCATGTTTGCAGAATATATCAAACCAATTGAACCTACAAGTCCTGAGGCCAACTCTGAAATTATATCCATAAACAAATTGGTACTAACTAAAACTGAGCCATTGAATTGTTCTGGTGCTACAACCATTTGTTGGGCCATGTTATCGATATAAATTTCTGATAACTGTATGTTGGTGTTTACAATTGATTTTTGAACCTCATCCCAAAAAATTCCATCTGTCTCCTTTAGAATATTTCTCTTTGTAATTGCCACCATTTTTTTCAAATCATATTTTTTTGCCCAATTCACCGCAGAATTCATAAATCTTTTAGATCCTTGTCTTGTTATTTTTCTAATTGCAATAGCTGCATCATCTGTAATTTTTACTTCTATTCCAGTATAGAGTCCTTCAGTAGCTTCTCTAAAACATACACAATCTAATTTCCGGTTTGGAGTTAATCTTTCATAGGTTTTTGTTGGTCTAATATTTGAATACAGTTCAAATTTCTGACGTAGAGTAACTGCTACACTTCTTGGAGCATTAGGAACTGGAATAGTTGTAGTAGGACCTTTAAAACAAGCATCAGAATCTTCTAAACTGGTAAAGGTGTCATCTGGAATGTATGATTTATCCTTCCTTCCATTTTTATCCCATTGTTCTGATCCTGCTTCACATAGTATAATCTCTGATTGTGAATTACATTCTTTTAAAACTCTCAGCATCGAGTCGACAACCTCGGGGCCAATCCCATCCCCTCTCATTACTGCAGCCTTTTTGCTCAAAACTGCCAAAATTTGAGTTGGTTATTATTTAATTCTACCTTGGATTTTAAATTTAATTCATAAAATTACTAGTGTTAGTTTATTAAATATGAAATTGCAAATAATTAAAATGATAATTGTTCAGATTTCTGATTTACATGTAGGTTCTCAATTTTTGCAAGATAAATTTGACATTCTAGTAGATGAAATCAATCATCTTCAACCAGATGTCATTGTAATAACAGGAGATCTAACAAATGAAGGTTTGATGAAAGAATATGAAAAATGCAAAACATTATTATCGAAATTCAATACAAAAAAAATTATCTCAATTAGTGGAAATCATGATTACAGAAATACCGGATACTTACTTTTCAAAAAATTCTTTCCTTTTGAATCTGTAAATGAACTAGATGGTGATACAGTTTTAGTTACCCTTGGAACTGCAAGGCCTGATAGAAATGAAGGTGAAGTTGGATACAGACAAAACCTTTGGCTTGAGAGAACTATGAAAAAATACAAGGACAAGGTAAAGATTTTAGCTATGCATCACCATCTGATTCCCATTCCAGATACTGGGTCTGATCAGCTAACTGTGGTTGATGCTGGGGATGTATTAAGAACAATACTTGATACTGGTGTTGATCTTGTTTTATGTGGTCATAAACACAGGCCATGGGTGTGGAATTTTGGAAAACTAATGGTGGTAAATGCAGGAGCTGCAACTTCTGAGCGAGTAAGAGGCCTGTTTGAAAATACCTATAACATTATCACTGTTTCAGATAAACAAGTTACAGTAGATCTAAAAACTGTGGGTGGAAAACGAACACCTATTGATGATATTGTGAATAATTACAGCCAATTTGGTGATGATTGAATTCTCCATTTTAAAGCAAATCAAGGCTAATTTCCATGTTATGGAACAGAAAGTCTAGGTCTTATCCACATAATACTATTAATACAATTTTTTTAATAAAAATCAATGACTTTTAATAATACTCAAAAACTGCTCGCAGGAGCTTTAGCATTTGCTCTTGTTGCAGGTTTGACTAGTCCAGCATTTGCGCAGACTCCAGGTCTTGCAATTGACACTGCATCAGGATTAAACTATGATCCACTCACTGCATCAGTAGCTTTGGATTTTGATAGTCCAGCTGATATGGTTTGTTATTTTCAAGATGAAGACTGTGAACTAGGAGATGAAACTGAGTTAGAGTTTGACTGTGGTACAGGATCTTGTTGGATGACTGTTGAAGATTGTTGCCTTACCGGAGACTTTTATGAAGTCTTTGATGGTGGAGTTAGCTTAGGTACAACACCAGAAGTAGAGATTGGTGGCGATCAAATAAGCCAAGGTGAATTCTGTTTTAGTGCAGGACCACATGTTGCAACAATTCAAAATAAGGTAGATGATGATACTCTTTATCCAGCGGGTTTAACCGTAACCTTAACCCAACATGAAATCGATGAATGTCCAGCTCCTTCAGTAGCAGGAGATCTATTGTCGATTGATTCATCAGCACTAGTGATTGGTGGATTAGCATCAAGTGCAGTATGGATAATTCCCGCAGTTGCAGGTATTGCAGGCGCAGGAATGTATCTAGTAAAACTTAGAACAAACAGAGATTAATTTTCTTTTCTTTTTGTTTTCAAAAACTACCCTTTAAATTCTAAAAACAAATTGTCTTTCCAGTTAGGTTTACTCTATCTCGCAAAAATGCTCCAATAAGGCAAAATAGATCATAATCGACTAGAATTTTCCAAAATAATACCAAACAAAGTTTGACTTATTTACAGATCAATTCAAGACCTCTTTGTGCGGGGATCGCCTAGCCTGGTAGGGCGTAGGATTGCTAATCCTATGTCCGCAAGGACACGGGGGTTCAAATCCCCCTCCCCGCGCCATCTAAAAGTGTAGATAGTTGGGTGTTGAGATTTTGCACTATTTCATTCTTAAATTATAGGCATGTCTTTCTTTTTAATTAAAAAATAAAAATATGGGATATAATCTATCTATAAAAATAAAATCTATTTAATTAATTAAAAAGAAAGATCTATTCTAAAAATACTAATGGTATTTTTTTATAAAAAAATACTAACGAGATCATGCCTAAAATGAACATCATTTATCCATTATAACATAAAACCTGTGTCTTATTTCCAACAATTACTCTTTCTTATTATCTATTTTAAAAAAAAAGAATTGTTTTTTAAGAAATACTCTATCTTTTTAATTAATTAAAAAGAAAGATAGATAAAACTTATCATAATAAAGTTAATTTCATAATATTATAGTCATTCAAGTATGTGTCATCACTATAATAAACGTCAAAAAATCAATTTTTAATTAAAATATTTAATTTATTTCCCAAAATTACTGTTAGAATAGCTTTTCACTTTGTTTTTATTTCTATTTTTTAATAATTTACCAATAATAGATAGTTAATTGATTTAATAAAGTACAATTTACTTATTTTTGACAATAAATTTATGTTTTTAAGTTTTAGAATAGTTGCTTAAGCTATTTTTTCGGGTAATTGTAATTGATTTACCTTTTAATTTAATTAATTAATGATAAATTGCCTGATTTATTTTATTCAAAACATGATTTACATGTTAATTAAATAATTTTTGTACCTACAACTCCGAAAAGATACTATAACAGGCTCATTTCCCTAGAAAATAATTATTTTTCTAATTTTATCTTGTGTTGTTCTTAGTATTTTATTTATTTACACCTGCTTTCATATTTTTAATTAAATTATTTTAAAAAATATTAATTTATAATATAAAATAGGATAAACGTATTTTGATAAAACATTTACAAGATAACTTCTGACATAGCACTTCTGTCCAAACTCATATTAATTTTAAAAGATTATTTGAGAACATCAGAAAGTGCTTCTAAAACTTTTTTGGCTTGATTATGTGATAAAATAAGTTCATCAAAAGTCATATTCACAGTACCACCATGAGCCCCAGCATCTCTGTTTGTAACAATGTTCCTGTATCTAATTTCAGGCTCTGTGTTTTTTATCATAGAATCAAATTCAATGGACATGTTTTCGTTAAATTTTTTTAAAATCTTACCCCGTATATCGTCAAGTTTGAGATGTTGATGTGATTGAAAAGTATTTTTAACAAAGTATGCAAGATCAGTATCTCCAAATTTTTGGGATCTTTCATTAACTATTCGTTCAATTTCTTTTTCGTATTGACCACATATTCTTACCAAAAGAAATTGAGTAAGAAAAGATTCAATCAAGGTTCCCTTTGTTTTTGTAGAATTTAGATGATAAATACAAGTTGTTAAGTCATTTTCAATATCTGATAACGTCAATTATTCACCCAAATAATTCTCGCTCGGCTAACTTTAAGCGATTATTGACAGTGGATTGATCAGTAGTTGCTTTGCTGATTAATTTTTGAAATTCCGGATTGGATCTCAATCGTTCTACTCTTGAGGATATATCAGAAGGACATGAATCCAGATGTTTAGCAAAAGCAATCATTACCGAATCTACTACTGAAGGATTTAGAGGTCCTTTTGGATTGAGAGGTCGATCCTTCCCTAAATGACTCACTATCAAATCACATACTTTTTGAAATCTATTTTGTTCTGCTTCGATAAAAGAAATAGGCGGGTTAGTATTTTTATCCATAAATTTGGAAAGAAAATCTTTCATTGGTCTTTTGTATATTTCAAGATCGTGAAACAAGGCCATGTATCTAAGAATTAATTGAACATCTTTTTGTCTAGGATCTTTCCCATTTTTCCCAAGTAGGAATCGCCAGTTTTCATAATCGTTTAATTTTGAAAGTAAATCATTTAATTTTCCACCAAAAACACAATTTCTTACTTCTTGGTCTTGTAGGGCTGTACCTCCTGTGTTTAGTCTTTCAAAAATATGGTAAATGCTAGTATGGTCTTGTTTTGGATTAATTTGTTTAACCAGTACGGTTCGTAATACCGTGTTTTTCAATTGTCTTTGATCCGGGTCGTCAAAATCTGAAAATTTTTTCTTGTACCACTTACTTGAAGGATTTATTCCTTCTAAGGCAAATTCTTTTCGATTCCCTCTTGTATCTGCTTCTTTAAAATAACCTTCAAAAAAATAGAAAATGCTTTGTAATCGCTGCCTTCCATCAATAACTAAATTTTTTTGATTTTCATCAATATAAAAAAACACGGGTGGGATAGGAAGACCCATCAAGAATGATTCAATCAACCTTGATGCTTGGCTTATCGTCCATACATAACTTCGTTGAAATTCAGGGATTTCTATATCCCCATCTTTCCACATTTGGTATAATACTCGTAATGTGTAATCTGCAGGAATGATGGAAATGTCATATTTTAAAGGGGTTAATTCATCATCGGAAATTTCATCCTAGATTCCTTCAAGTTCAAGGTCATCTTCATTTAATGTTTCTTCAGGACTCATTTGTTATCTCACTAATACCCATAATTGTTATTCATATATTATGATTGTCGTAGAATCTATAATTGGATCTTGGCAAAAAATGCAAATAATCTCAAAATCCTCCTCTTAATTATAATCAATCACAGTTCAAAAGAGTAATTTCGAATTTAGTCTCGAGATAATTTTTTGAAAATTACACTCAAATTGAATTTTGATAGTAAGTTTCATGTACTTTGAAATCCTTAATAATATATTATGAAAATATGGATTCTCATAACCGTCGCGGCAATTATTATTGGTATTGGGGTTGTATTCTTATTTCAAACTGTTCCTGATTTAGAAGAAAATTCTGAAGAAAAATACCAATACAAATTTTGGAGAGAAGAAGTACCAATGGAAAATAGATCTTTAATTCATAGAGTTTTTTTCTCTTACAGCCATGATTATGGGGAAACCTTCTCTGAACCGAAAGATGTTAGTATGACTGAAGATAGCTCTGCTGAACCAAAAATGATGGTCATGGGTGATGATGTTATTCTTGTTTGGAGAGATGAAGTTCCTCTAAATTCTTTGTTGTCCTTTGCAATTAGTCATGATTTTGGCAAAACTTTTGAAAAAAAGAGATTGTTTGAGGGAAGCTTTCCCGACATTGTTCATAAAAATGATATTCTGTATTTAACTTGGGTGGAGTTTAAACCATTTAAGGTATTTTATACCAAAAGTTTAGATCGAGGGGAGACTTTTGAAGAACCGATACTAATTTTTTCTCCTGAATATGAATACGATCCAACTCTCAATAGTCCTAAACCTAAATTTTTGCAAGATGCCGAAATTTTAAAAATAAAATGGGATTTTATAAGTAAAGATTATGAATTCATAATTGAACAATAATTCTTAATCTACAATTTTTTAAAATTTTCAAAAGAAAAAAATCAAATATCTTATTTAATTTTTATTCTAAAATTGAAGTTTGACTTTCATTAAATAATATTTCAGTTTTAGTCTGCAATTTAAATACATAAACCAATACTCCCTCAGTAACTTCCTCATCAAAAGAATAAATTTTCAACGAATTTAGTATATTTTTTATAAAAAATCCTAGAAAGGTGGCCCATTTCTTGCCTAATTTGGTTTCAAAAACTAATCTATATCTATCATTATTTTCATCAAAAGAGAATTCATACCATTCCCAAGTTTTCCCAATTACTGAAAAAAATTCTTCAAGAACATTTTTTGTGATATATTCCAATCCTAAAAAAGTGAACATTTTTTGTATCAATTTTGGAGCCTCTTTTGCAAGCTCCTCCATATCAATTTCATTCATCTGCATTAGATTAAATCTCAAAAAATTTTGTGTAATTGTAACGCTTGGAAGAACCTTGAGCTGTTGATCTAAGGCTACAGTTCGATATAACGAATTTACAATTATTGAAGAAACAGGCAAATCTTTTTTTTCTGCATTTTTTTTAATTTTAAACATAAGATCATTTGGAATTCTAATACTAATACGCGAAGTACCATTGGTAGTTGATATTATTCTAGTCTTTTTAGCCGTAGATTCTAAACTCTATTTTACTAATAAAATATTAGGTAGGTATTATACCATAACCTCAAATAGTATAATAATAAAATAATACTCGATAAATTATTCTAATAATTAAAAACTAAATTTTTGTATTTTTATTTAGTTACATGAGTTTTTAAGTAACTTTAACAAAATTCTTCATGTTACCTTCTTTATTTTTACACCTCATGACACCAATAGACAACAATGTCATCTAAATCTCTATATGATTTTTAACCTATTTTTTATCATGAAAAATAAATTCATGATTATAGGATTAATTCTGTCTTTTGTTATTGCAAGTGGGAGTGTGATATCAGTTTATGGATTTGAGACAGAAATAACTAATGATCGTGGTATAGGATGTGGCAATCTGCATTGGGGAATAAAAAATTTCAAAAATGATAACCCTGATGAAAATTTCTTTACACGAGACAGTAACTGTGATGAAATTCCAGCCAATTCTCCATATTTTGATCGTGATAATGTAGCCGTATTACATACTGAAATAATTACTCCTGAACCAAATTCTTTTAGATGGCAGGCGATTTTGCAAGGAGAAGATCCTTTTGGCAATAATGCGACTGAGGGTGGTGCCTTGATTGACAACACTAACTTCCCTTATGATGAAATAGAAGAAAATCTTCGACTAAGAGTACAATGGCTTTGGTCAAATACCGAAACTCCAAATTCCAGCTCTGATGAATTAAAGGCAAGATTTCTAACTAATTTATGGTTTGAGCACAAAACCGCTACTGACCCAAAGGTACTCATTGTTATTGATTTATTGGTGGATGAGTTAAACACTGATTTGCAAACTGGGAATTGGTTTCAATTCCCTTCTGAAAATGTAGATAATGATTCACCATTTGACAATTATTCAATTCAACATTGTAACTTAATCCCCAAACCAGGAGGAAATAGCGAACAAATTTACCATTTTAGTGTCATTCTTGATGATAAAAATAGGGACATAGGAGAGTTTAGAGAAGTAACCAGAAACATTAAGGAAATGATTTCTGCAGCCATTTCACATACGTTATATGATCAACGAGATGGTTGTAGTTCTTCAAAGCCTTTGGGAAACATTACTGATTATCAATTAACAAACATTGAACAAGGAATTGAATTAAATGCGATTCCAAGTACTGCTAATCATATTGGTGCAGTAGAAGGCGGTTATTCTTTTTCAGAATTAATTGTTGAATGTGAATCTCCACCACCCAGTGGAGCTTGGATGATCGATAGTGATTGTGCAATACCTGAAAGTATTTCTTTTGATGGAAATGTAATTGTTACGAATAACTCTTTACTAAAAATATTGGATAATGTAACTTTAGATTTGAATCTTGGCGATGGAAATAGTTTAACTGCTCAGGCCGGTAGTGGCATTATAATTAAATCCACTGCAAAAATTACATAATAATTTATTATTTTTTTATTTTTTCAAGTATTCACAACTTCTCTAAAAATAATTTGTATGAATTCCTGACATCTTTTGCACAAATTAGCTCCACTGTCATCTAAAATCCTATTAGTTTTTTTTGTAAACCAATAATTGAAATATATGAAAAAAAAAGTAAAAATAAATAATAATCAATTTGTTACACGATTAAATCCTATACTTGTTTTTATTTTACCATTTACAACTTTATTTAAAAATCAAATAATCCATTTACATGAATCAAACTATCATTACAAAAAACTAGGTTTGATTATTGTTGGTCTTTTAATTATCCAGTTTTCAGGTGTAATTGATTTTATTCCAACTAGCGCACAAGTATCTGTTCCACTCTTAGCTTATTTTCAATTTGATGGAACTCTACGTGATTCTAGTGGAAATGGCAATCATGGGGTATTCTCAGGCACAAATGAGCAGTATTCCACTGGGGTATTCTCCTCACAATCACTTTTGGTAAATGAAGGAGAATATGTTGTCTTGGAGAATGAAAACAATTTTGATTTTGAGTCGAATCAACCTTTTTCTGTAACCTTTTGGGTAAATAATTCTCAAGAGACAAATCATCCTGCAGTTATTTCCAAAGCGTCTCCCTTCTGGCAGGGTTGGAAAATAAGCCTATGTGATTTTGATTGTGATGGAATTCATTTTTACATGAGGGGATTAACAAATACAAAATTATTAGAAGTTTATTCTGATGGTGTTTTAAATGATGGACAATGGAATCATGTTGCGGTTGTTTATGATGGTAGTAAACTTGCATCCGGGTTAAAAATTTACATAAATAATGTAGAAACTATCCCTACTATTATTCAAGATACTCTAGGTCAATCTTCAATACTTAATGATTCACCTATGGTTATTTCTGGAACAATGTCTCAGGCAATGTATTCTGGACAACTTGATGATTTGAGAATCTATTCTGGTGCACTTGTACCAGCTGATGTCACTGAAATTTTTTCAAGTTCAGTACCACATGTTACATCTTTAGATCTATCGCTTTCAAGTGAAGTCGATAATGTGATGGTAAATGAACTTGATAATGTAGAATTTACCTTGGATGTGACTAACAATGGGGATATAGCTGCAGCCAGTGTTTTAGTACAGGGAAATTTTGAATCTGGATTTGTTTATGTTTCTGATGATTCTGGTGGAGCGTTTAACTCAGTAACAGGGGATTGGAATGTTGGATCACTATCTATAGGTCAAACAAAAACCCTAAAGATTACAGCTCAAATAGAATCTGGAACTGCTGATAATACTATTGCATTTTATTCGTCAGTTGTTTCCTCATCTCCTGTTGATCCTACACCATCAAATGATTCAACATCATCAGGCGTTTATGTGAATATCCCATCAATTGACCAAGTCACAGGTTTCCGTTCAACCTCATACGGTGACTATACTCAATGGGGCCATGACCAATCAGATCCTGCATATTGGACTAGTGTGGCACAACAAATGTCTGCCAAATTCCCAAACTCTGTACCTGGTGGAGTACTAGTAGTTGGGACTGTGGATGGAGACCCTTCATCTGCTACCTCTACATTCATGCCATTTCCAGCCCCTGCAGGCTCGTATCCAAATGTAACATTTGGCACTAATGATGATTTAGAGCCATTACTAGATGCTTATGATGCTGCAGGACTCAAGATATACCTGCAAGTTGAACCAGCTGATGCTGATGTCTCAATGCTGATGGATTTGGTAATGAATCAGTATCAGCATCACTCATCTGTAATTGGATTTGGAGTAGATGTGTATACGTTTAAACACATACAGAATCCTGGAACAGGAACAGCACTTACTGACAGTGAGGTAAACACATGGGCAACACAAGTACAAACCTTTGATCCTACTTACGAACTGGTACTCACACATTGGGATTCGTCATATCTTTCTAATGCAAGACCTGATAATGCCATGTTTGTGACAAACACTGCATACACTAGTTCATTATCTGAGAAAACAAATGAATACATTTCATGGATTGATAGCTTTGGTACATCTAAAACAGGATTTCTGATAGGAGACCCATCTGAAATGTCATGGTGGAATCCATTAACAGACCCAGCTTCTGAAATAATGAGTCCAGTAATTACTGCTAGACCAAATGCTAACATTGGAGGAATTTTCTGGGTAGACATTAGTGTTCTTGAGGAGTTTCCAGATAATGGAACTCCAAGTATTACAATTAATGATGTCACACAAGCAGAAGGAGATTCTGGCACTAACAACTTTGTATTTACTGTAACACGTAGTGTAAATACACCAGCTATATCTGTGCAATATCAAACTGCAGATAATACAGCAACTGCACCAAGTGACTATACTTCACTTTCACTTGCTACTCTAAACTTTGCATCCGGTGGTCCATTAACTCAGACAATCACAGTTCCTGTAAATGGTGATGTTACAGAAGAGTCCACTGAGGAATTTTATGTTAATTTGTCAAACTGTACAGGATGTACAATTACAGATAGTCAAGGTGTAGGTACTATCTCAAATGATGATGGTTCTTCACAAGTAGACCAAGTCGCAGGTTTCCGTTCAACCTCATACGGTGACTATACTCAATGGGGCCATGACCAATCAGATCCTGCATATTGGACTAGTGTGGCACAACAAATGTCTGCCAAGTTCCCAAACTCTACTCCTGGTGGAGTACTAGTAGTTGGAACTGTAGATGGTGATCCTTCATCTGCCACCAACACGTTTATGCCATTTCCAGCCCCTGCAGGCTCGTATCCAAATGTAACATTTGGCACTAATGATGATTTAGAGCCATTACTAGATGCTTATGATGCTGCAGGACTCAAGATATACCTGCAAGTTGAACCAGCTGATGCTGATGTCTCAATGCTGATGGATTTGGTAATGAATCAGTATCAGCATCACTCATCTGTAATTGGATTTGGAGTAGATGTGTATACGTTTAAACACATACAGAATCCTGGAACAGGAACAGCACTTACTGACAGTGAGGTAAACACATGGGCAACACAAGTACAAACCTTTGATCCTGACTATGAACTGGTACTAACACATTGGGATTCGTCATATCTTTCTAATGCAAGACCTGATAATGCCATGTTTGTGACAAACACTGCATACATGAGTTCACTATCTGAGGCAACAGGTGAGTACATTTCATGGGTTGATAGTTTTGGCACATCCAAAGTTGGATTTAATATTGGAGACCCATCTGACATGTTCTGGTGGAATCCATTAACTGATCCTGCATCAGAAATGATTGATCCTGTGATTGCAGCCAGACCAAATGCCGAGATTGGAGGAATATTCTGGGTAGACATTAGTGTACTTGAAGAGTTTCCAGATACATAAAACAATTTAGTAAAGATAAAGTTTGATTCAATAATTATCGAAACCAAATACAGTTCAAAAGAGTGATTTTGAATTTACTTTATTGAAAGAATAAATCTGGAAATTTTGAACAGAATTCTCAGTTCTAAACTACCAAGGATTTCCTTTATACATTCAGTCTAACAATCCCACAATTTTTACTAAATCATATTTCATGATACAGCTATAATACTTTTAATTTAAAAAATAAAAAATTTTGTTACATTTTTTTATTTTTTTTCATCAAGTTAATATATTCGAAAACAAGTAAAATGTGAGGTTATGGCTAAAAAAGAAAATTCATCACTGCTTGAAGAATTTTTAGATAATATTGAATCAGTTCCTGTAGATTTAGTTAATGCATTATTAAAAAGTACATCTGATGAGGATGAGAAAAATATCATTAATGCCTTGGGTCCAACCCTCATCGATCAATTTAAGGAAATAAATAGAACCCTGAGTGAATCGGTAAAAAAAGTACCACGACAATCTCTTAATGAAGTTGAGACTTATTTGAGAATTTCATCAGGAGTATCACTAGTAAAAAATTTTAAAATAATATTACCCAGCGTTGGATCACCTACTGGTAAAATAGGGATTGCAAAAATAATTGAGCAGATTAAAAAATTGATTGATTTCATTGTGGATAAACTACTTGGCAAACTATTAGGTAAATTTTTAGATTGGCTTAAACCAATTATTGAATTAATTGACGAAATCATCAATGCGATATTGAGTTTGGGTTCATTAAAGATGAGCAACATTCTTTCAAAATTAGAACAAAATTATCTGGCAGAACTAACTCAATTAGCAAAATTACAAAATGCAGCAAATAATTTTGTTGAAAACGATGATGAGGAAGATTAAATAAAACAGTTTATGAAATTAGAAAAAATCACAAATAATGGTCTTGATGATGAAGACGAAGAAGCGACCAATTAAAGAATACGTAAACTGAATATTCTGAAATAATAAATTTTATTTTCACGTTCAGAAATACAGATGTTAGATTTTTTAATATGATACATTTGAAAAAAAATAATCAAATAAAATCTTATAAACATCTGCATACTAGTCTTGCTATGGCTGATATCTATTTGGTACTTCCAATAAAAAATCTACATCTTCTTGCTCCTGTTGATTATTGGGCGCAACAACTATTATCTTATGGTGTAATAAAATATACGGCGAAAAAATCTCCATATTCTAAGTTGAAAATAAATGGTGTCACTTATGCAGTTAAATATAATAAAACTGTACTTGTGAAAGAAGGTTTTGCACATATAACCATACACACACCTTAAGATAATAAAAGCCACAATTTGTTACTTGATGAAAGTACAAATTACTGGATTAGAAATTTTACCACATTACAAATCTTAAAAAGAACATTGTAAACAAAATTTTTCATGAGTAAAAGAATTACCGTAATGCTTGATGATGAAATCGTAAAGAAACTACATGAACTTCAGGCAAAACAAATCAAAGAAACTTCAAAATCCGTTAGTTTCTCAGGTGTTTTGAATGAAACAGTTCGAGCAAATCTTAAAAAATAAACCAAATCAGCTTTTAATTTTATGAAATTTGGATTTTCTTTTGATCACAAAATAGGTTAAAAGACCTATTGACCATGCCAAAACCAAAATTATTAGATAGGATGTTGCATAAAGTCCCCAAAATTCACCAGAGGTAATTTGGTTTGATCCTTCGACTTGTATGGTTTCGCCAGGGCCAATGTATTGAGTAGTGCTTGGTAAAAGAGTGTGAATATGATATGTTCCAGCTTTTAGTGGGTGAATTATCATCTCATAATCTGCCACTTCTCCTGGTTTTAGAGAAATTTCATTTGGATTGGATTCTACTGTAAAGTACCAATCCGTTTGATGTTCATAGGCTTTTCCTGCTGCGTGATGTGATTTGTAATTTAATTGCCCTATTGTCAAATCATGGATACCTTTTGTTATAGGATCGTATTGGTGGTCAGACGTAAGTAAAATCGTTATTGGCGATTTTATTTCAAAATCACTCAGACTAACCAGTTTCCCAGAAATAGTAATTGTTCCATTTGTAGTTGTATTTGAGGCAGAAAAGGTTTCATCTTCTATTCTCAAATCCCTACTAGTAATGAAAGAACCTGCACCGTGTCCAAAACCTTGAATTTGATTATTCGTAATAAAGACTGAAAGTAAAATTAGGGAAACTACAACTAAAATCATAAATTTCATATTAATATTATAATACTCTCTTACCGTTTAAGCTCTTCTAAGTATTCCTTAATACAATATACTGTGTTAGAGAAAACATTTTCAAAACAAAAGAAATTTCATTAATATTTTTAGAAATTTCTATGTTTTACTTGATGTAGTAACATTGATGAATTCTGAGAAATTAGGAACGGTAATTGTTTTTTCAATCTCTGATACTATGACAGATAAATCATAGATTGTATTTTTCCCCGACATTTTTTCTTGCAATATTATTTCCTCTAGAGTTCTTGTCACGCCTCGCTCGTTTATTGAAAATCCTTTTTGATTAAGTTGAATTGTAGCTTCTTTGATATTTTGTTTTGTTGTTTCTAGTTCAAGAAATTCTTTAACACTTGAATTTACTTCTAATATGTTTTCTATTTCTATTTTTGCAGAGTTGAGGTTATTGGGAAACTCTGAACTACTTTGAGAGTATAATGCTGGAACAGAAATATTGTCATTGTTATCAAGTGCAAATTTTTGGGAATAACCATATGACACCCATCCAAAATCAGAATCACTAATAAAAAATAATGCCTTGTCACCAACATTGTGTTTTACCTCATTTTCAGAGATTACTTGAATTTGATTTTCATTTTGTATACCAGTTCCGGATCCAAAATCTTTAAAGGTAAAAGTTTCTGAAAATGTGTTTGTTACATCCTTGAGATATTCATCAACATTAACCGTTACAAATTGAAAAGGTGTATGGGAAATATTGTTAATAATGTCACCATCTTTTTCTCCTTTTTCATTAATGGAATAGGTTTCATAGGATGTATCCACCAATTTAGTTTGTATGTCAATTATTGTTCCAACTAGTATCATTTCTGATGAAATTACCTTTCTATGGTATGGAGTTTGGGAGAATTGAGCTTGCAAAACTAATACGGAATCAGAAAGATTTGTTTGAGTCTCAGAATCATTATCATATAATATTGAAGGACTTTTCTCAAAATTTAGATACGTCATGGAGCCTGCTAGTGCTCCGATAACTCCGATTACTAAAAAAACCAGTTTTTTATTCATGTTACCGTTCCTCCATCTTTAACAATTAGTGATCCTCCGTTTTTAACTAGAATAAATTGACCTAAAAAATCAACATCAAGTGTAATTCCGGATTCTAATGTTAATGTCGCTCCATTTTCAATAATGATGTTTTCAGGAATGCTCATTACGACATCAGGAGATGTTTGGCTGATAGTGTAATCTTCTGATACTATCCAATCACCAGAATACTTTTCTAAAACTTCTTCAATATCATGAAAAGTCAAAAAATACCCTGGTTGTCCACAAACATATCCTGTAAATGTTCCTCCACCAAATACAATACTATCCCCATCAGAGTTGTGGCCAAAACCCATTAAATGGTTAAATTCATGATTAAAAGTTTTTTCAAGATCATATACTGTAGGATTATTATTCACACAAGTCTCTACAGTGCCCCAAGTTACAGTGTTATCAGTATTAATTCTAACAGACACTCTAGTAAGATGAGAATCCATTTGTATACAATCTGAACCACTTGTTTGTGTACAATGTCGAATACCCGAGTACAAGGCTGTTACATCGTCTCCAAGATTCATTGAATCTATATCATTATCATGAGCTGATGTGGAGGCGGAATTTATTATACCAATGTTAGTGCTTATTGGGTTAAGAAGATTTTGAGCTTTAACTGCCTCGCCACCAATATCAAAAAGAGTCATCTGTATGTCTGTAATATCTGGCCCAAAGAAATATGGAACTTTACAAAAATTTGGGTTTTGAGAATCACAAATCAATTCAGCTGTATGACCATCATTGGGATCATTACTCCATAGAAAAATTCCTGTTGTTTGACAGGTTCCGATAAAAAAATCACAGAGAAACATATCTGGATGATTGGCGTGTGCGTTTGACGGTGATGATAACAATAACACCAAAAATGGCAAAGAAAGAATGATTAACATTTTTGATTTTTTATTTAATACATGCATCATATTTCAAAATTATTATCCTCATTCCCTATGTAAATATCACTATGTTAACTTCCTCTTTTTCTAAAATTATCCTTGATTTTAGGTGTAAAAATTGAAAAACTTATTGATCGCAAAATAATACATCTTTAAAACCAAATTTTAAAAACGAAGTTTTTAGGTTTTAAATAAATTAAGAAAATTTTTTGATGTTTGTAATATTGTAGAATTACCAACACATTATAACAAAAATATTCAAAATTCTAATTCATGTTAAACGTAGAAAATATCCGTAATGTTTTAAACAATATGGTGTGATAAAGTATTAAGTTATGATGAGAATAAATGAGGTCTGCATTCAATTCTAATTTAAAAGAATTAGACATTATGAGTTGGCATGTAGTTGAGAGAATCTTAATTATCTTTTACGAAAATGGCTCGTTAAAAAAATCACAAATTACTTTGAAATCTGGATTAAAGTACAATACTTGTATGCGCTATCTAAAGTGGCTAGAAGAAAAAATGGAATTTATAACATTTGAATTAAGTCCTGATCACAAAAATATAAAATCAATACATCTTAGCTCGCAGGGAATTTCTTTTTGTAAAAATAAAATTCTTGAAAAAATTAATGTAAATAAAAATCTAAATAACATTTTTTTGTTTGCGTAGAAAAGATACGGGCTGATCAGCACGTGCTACGGGGTGCGCTGATGTTAATAATGATTTCCAATATTGGAAATAACAATGACGACAAAAACAATCAAAACACTAGTGTTTGCATCCTTGATTGCTGCAATGATATTGCCATTTAGCGATATGTCTATGGCATCAGCAGAGAATTCAAACACCGCAACGTACGACCCAATCGTAGCAACTTATCTGAATACAGTTTTATCTGCATCTGAACCTATTGTTAAATACAATACAGTAGGTGGAACCGACTATGTTGAGACAATTACTGTAGACCAAATTAATAGCAAGGTCTTCCAAATTGAAACTATCATTGAAGCCAATGGCGAAGTAGATAATGTGGAGAATGTAATTGTAATTCTACACAAAGATGGTACTTATCAGATCATTAATACAAAACATGGTATTAATGAAAGATTTACCACTGTCGATGATGGAATCTCTACAAGAGGCAGTGGAAGTTCTGATGGTTCAGGAGCTCGAATAGATCTGTATGATAGCGCCTATGGTGTGAATGTAGGTCTTGATGATTCCTATTCAGCATGTTGGGCTCAATCAGCTGATTTTGATGGAACTGTTGATGGAGATAATGGTTTTTCATATTTTGATACAAATATGAGTGACTACTATAACCATCTATGTTTTATCACTCACTATTGGGATCGTGCAAATTTAGTACATGAAGGCAGCACTCACTATTTCAATGATAGTGGCTACGAATATGTGACGTTTACCCATGGAGGTGGACTAGGTACGTATACTGCCGACATGACTGTTTACTATGGAAATTGGTAAACCAACACCCACTTTTTTTATTATTTTTGACCATTGTCTTCCGCAGATTTATTTACTATACTACAAATTAGTAGAGGTTTGAATGATTTTAGCAATTGTTTTGATGTCAATATTGTTATTTGGGAACCCGTTGAGCTTCAAAGTATTTAATTTGAATTATATGTCCAATACCTATATGAACATCACAACGTATATTTTTTTTAAGAAATGGTGAAACCAATTAAAAAGCGAAGTCCTCTTTGGTATGAGCTTCCATTAATCCTTCAAATTATTGGTGGAATAATTGCATATGTCCTAATTAGAAAAGATGATCCAAAAAAAGCAAGAAATTGTTTATTTTTGGGAATTGTACTTACAGTCATTCAAATTTTTATCATTGTTGGTTTAATGACAAGTCTTGGAACAGAAAATCCACTTTTTGTGATTGCAAGTGGAAGTATGACTCCAGAGTTACAGGTTTATGATATCGTGGTAATAAATGGAAATGAACCATTTGAAAGTCTTACAATTGGGGATGTTATCGTTTTTCATCGTCCTTCGGGAGCAGATAGAATTATTGTTCATAGAATTGTATCAATTGAATTGGAAGAGCCTTTTACTTTGAAAACCAAAGGGGATGCAAATCACTCTTCTATTAATGGGACAGATTTTCCAATTACTAAACAAGAATATATTGGAAAAGTTGTAAATGTTATACCTCAATTAGGATATGTGACCCAAGTACTCAAACCTCCAGTAAATTATTCGATTTTTCTTTTTATTTTGATTATTCCAGTCATTTTGCATTTTAGATTTAAAGCAGAAAACTCTGATGCAAGCTAAATTATTCAATAAGATCAGAAATTCCATCGAAATACCCTATGACGTTTTATTTTATGGATATCGGTACCTAGAACGAAATCCTTCTCAAATAGTGCAAAATCTTCTCTCCTGACTATATTCCCCGCGCCATCTAAAAGTGTAGATAGTTGGGTGTTGAGATTTTGCACTATTTCGTTCTTAAATTATAGGCATGTCTTTTTTTTAGTAAAAATAAAAAAACGGGATAAAATCTATCTATCAAAACATTTCAATATTTAATAAAAATAAGAATGTGAGATAAAATAAGACCGGAATAACAAATTTAATCTCATAACAAATATGCTATATCGTGCCTACAATCAACCTGATAAATTAATTATGAAAATATCTAGTATTCTTATTTCTCACAAATACTAATTAGTATTTTCTTTCCATCTTTCTTTTAATGTAAAGTTGATTTAAGAAATAATCTATTTATCTAATTAATTAAATAGAAAGATATCTGAATTAAATTAATATTTTTACTAATCATGTTGTTTGCATGATAAAAAATGATAATTTTTTCACGCCTAGCTAATTATCAAAAACTAATTTTAAATTACAATTAGTAGTATAATATACCACAATTACTTTGTCTTACTGTCTTTTTATTGTTATTTTTATTTATTAAACAAAAAATCTCTATTAATTGAATTACTAAATACCATAAACTCATTTTTTGACATTTAATTATTGATATTTTTGTTGTAGAGTTGGCACTTTATGCTGTTTTTCGGGTGTTTGTAATTAAATTTCAATTTAATAAACTTATTTAAAGTAAATTTTCTGTTTAATTTAATTAATAACATGATTTGTAACTTAATAAAATGATTTTTGTGCGTACAACTCGGAAAAGGTGTTACAACAACTCATTACTCTAGAAATTGATTACACTCGTTAGTATTTTCTGAATTAGTATATTTATTTTATACTTGCTTTCTTATTTTTTAATTATATTATTTTTGAAAATAATTTTTTTATTTACATGTATAATATTTACTGTATAATGTAGGTTCTATGAGAATTGAATATGTAAAACCAGAGTTCAATGTTTATTTGCCTTAATTTTATCAAGGAAGATTAGGTTCTGGAAAAGATCCTGCTCTATCTAGCGCATCTGCAAGTTTAAACCATCCTCGTTCAATTAATTTTGGAAAAGATTCTTGTTTTACACATGCACCAGAGTCATCATTTCTTGGAACCAAAACGAGATGATCTTTGCATCTCATTTCTTCTGTGGCAACCCCATTTTTTATTTGTTTTATTGGAGATAAAATGTAAGAATACGGAGGATTATGAATTGGCTTGCATGGTTTACCAGTTTCAAGTTTATGAGCATCTAAGATTTCAGTGCCCATAAACCCCAATTTCTTTGAGTCATTTTGAAAAATAAAAGTGAAATTTCCTTTTTTATCCCAAATTGGAAACTCATAGTCATCCAAACCATGCAATACATTTGCCTTCAATAATTCTCTGGGTACTTCAATATTCAAAATTCCTTGGCTTTTTGGAGAGACTTCAAGGTACATTGAACTGCTACTACAATCAAATATTACATCGGTAAGAGTACCATTTACAATTTCATATGAAATGTTGTAGCCAAATTGATCTTTCATGAAAACATAATTTCCATAGGTTGATCTAATGGTTGACCTTTCAAAAGATTCCAGAGGAAATACAATAGTTTTTTTGATGCAATCTTCAGAAACTTTTTCTCCAAAGTAGATATGTTGGCCTGAGACAACATGTCCCCAGTCTATTTGTATGTGTTCAAAATTTGTCGAGAGTGGAATTGAAATTTCATTATAACACTCTGTTATATTATTTGTATAATTGGTGGTTTCCTCACCGTGGATAAGCACAAAAAAATTGGTGTTACGATCTATGCCCATCATATTGGTTACAGGATAATTTCTTGGAATCTTTATTTTAAAAATTGATTCTTTGTTGATGTCACTTAAAAAAATTTCAAAAAATTCATTAGTTTCAATTTTATCAAGATTACCTTCTGACATATAATATGGAATCCTGTATGTTCTCTCTTGTCCATCTATATAATATCCAAGTTTGTCTACTACCAAAATTTCTTTCCAAGTTTCTTGTCCCAATGATTCTGATTTTAATTCATTTATAGTTTCAAGATAATTTTCAAATGAGTGTTTATCAAAGGCGTAATCAAAATCAGGTTTTTTTTGTAAATCAACAATCCAATTATTGTAATCTCCATATTCCATATCAAATGCAGGATTACAACTAAAGGGATACCATTTTTGGTCTACATTTTCAAAATATTGTAGAAGAATTTTTTGCTCCCCAATTTCATAAGGTTCAATTGGGGGAAATTCCTCTACTGTTATTTTTTCTAAATCAAAAATAGGTTCTCCATAGATTTGTTTATCAATTTTAAATTCAGAAACAAGTTTTTGGGAAAATTTTCCATCAAATGTTTGTAATGGAGGATCAAGTATTACAATATTAGAAGAAAGAACAGTTGCCTTTAGTGCAACTTGCCCCCTATTCTCTTTAAAAATCGAGCCAAATTCATTACATGTGGTTGCTTGAGATTCTTGAAGTCCAAAAACTGAAATAGTAATCAAAATTGAGGCTAAAATGAGTAATTTCAATACCTTGTATTCTCATAAGAGATTCATAAGTTCTACTGTTTAGTGCATGTTCAATGAAAAAAGTCTTTTTTGAGATTTAATAAATATCGCCCACATCATTCTATTCTATCGTCTATCTATTGATAATATTCTCAATTTATTTTCTAAAAATTTGTAAATAAACTCATCATGTTTTTTTAATAATTCTGTCTTTGTAAAAAACAATTTTTGACCAATTGTTAAATCAACAAACATTATGAAGAATTGGCTTGCATTAATTATCTGATTTAATTCTTCGTCAGAATATTTTACGTGGTAATGCAAAGAGTGTATGTTGTCATTCCTTATTTTAAAAATATTTAAAAACATATCCCAATTGGCAACGAATTGATTTTTTTCTTTTTTATTTCCTTCTCGATGTATTTTCCCTTCTTTAACTCTCTCTAGAAAGTTGGGGGTAACAAGTTTTGAAAAAACATGATTAATTTCTGAAATATTTTGCATGTTAAAACTTGTAGCGACAATTTTTCCCTCACTAATTTGGTCCTTTTTAATTTCTTGTAATCTTGAAATGGGAATATTGATGTTAGGATTTTCAAACATATTTGAATATGGTAATTTGTATAAATCAATTAATCTCACCACCCATTTTGTAAAATAAACTTCTAAAATAGTCACTAGTCTAATTATCAAATATCTTCGAAGATGTTGCTTTAATTCTTCGTTTTTATAATTTGCATTATTTAATTGTTGTATGATTGGCAACAATTCCTTAAACACAATATTGGAACTAATTTTTTGGAATTCTTTAGATTCTGTTTCATCTATGTTTTTTATTTTTCCCAGTTTAAATTGTGGATTCTTCAATACCTAAAAAAGGAAACACACTAAAATATGGTTTGTGTATGGGACCTTTACCTGAATTCAATTCTATGGTAAAATTTTGCTCATCAATTTATCTTTTAATACTATTGTCTTTCCTTCTTTAACCTTCTTTTTCCAATCATAATACGTCCTTCTTGGTATTCCTAATGATTCAGATTTCTCCAAAGTCAACTCTTCAATAATTCTGGATAGTTTCCCTTGTTCATTCTCATAAGTTACAGAATCAGATATGCCAAAAACCTTGGATGATTCCAAGTCATGAACCTCCTTTCCAACATACCTTACAGACTCGTTACCAAATACAAGATGTTTTCTCATTGCAATGTTATCTACAAAATCTAACTTTGATTCACGGTGTTTTCGATATTCAGAAAAAACTTTGGAAATTTTCTTCCAATAATCTACCGTATCATAGGAATCTGAATTTGGATACAAAATACCTGATTTATCCACAAAAGGCATAAAGGGAATTTCATCGAAATTTGAGCCAATTTTAGGCACAAAAGGTACTATTGGTCTACCATCAGAATCTGTTCTGAAAGCAGTTCCCACAAGAACTGTATCATATGGTCGAACCCCATCATGATATTTTTTTCCTTGATTTACACCATCAAAACTCTTCAAAAAAGAATAATGCGTAATACTGAGTTCAGATATTGCATATTTTGTTTCATACTTTGATGTAATGGAATCTTCTTTTTCTGGATGATACCACAAGGAGATAATATCATTCCAGAATTGCTTGTGATCAATTCCAAGATAGTGCCCTAATGCATGATTAGAATACTTTAGAATGGTAATCTCATCATCAACTTTATCAAACACTACATATCTTTTAGAAGAAATTGCAAGACACATTACATTTTTTAATTCTTTACCATCTTCTTTTTGAATCTTGAACATTTCTACATCTTCTGAATATGGGTTTAGTGGTCTGAAAAAATCCTGAATCAATTTAGTATGCTCAGGTGATACAAAGGCGCTATCAGTATCACAGTACATCAAAGAACCACCATTTTTTTCCAAGAGGTGTTCTGCTGCAGCTAGTATCAATCGGGATCCAGCAGTCAAAAATACTGAAATTATTGGATGAAAGAATTTGGTAGGATTTTCAATCTTGCAAGTAGTAGTATCAAATGTATCAAGACCATAAACGGTAATTTGTTTTTCTTTTATGGTGTTTCTTGTATCTAACTGGATAAACTTACCATAACATGTAGAGTTTGCAATTATTTTGAGAATCTTTTGAATTTGTTGTGACTCTTTTGTTTGTTTTTGCTTTTGGATGGCAAATCTTTGCTCGATTAATTTCTGGAATAAATCCTCCCCTTTATGACAAGTAATCCCAGGCAAGACCTCAAAGTCACGTAAACCCTTCTGTACTCCTTGCGGGAAAAATGTAACTGCCTCTATAATTTGGGGTGTCTTGCCAGTACGAAGCTTTGATGCTATTAAATCAGGTAATGTGTAATAAAGTGCAGTATCATCAGTAGATTTTAGATAATTCATTCCAACATTAAAAATCGCATCAGAATAATCAGAACGAACAGGCAAAATATCATCATCAGGAATAATTTTGCAAATGCTAAGCATTTTAGGCCACATTTTAGGCTTATTTATCTCAGAAATTGTGATTTTATCTAGAAATTTCTGAGTTTCTCGAGTGGTATCTTTGTGACCAATTTCTTGTGCAATGAGTAGTTGATACATTCCAAATAACACAAACAATGTAGGAAACATGCTTGCAAAATCAAGGATTGTAACTAGTGTTGGTGTGTTGATAATTTGAGCCTCAACTAGTGCCCCATAATATGTAGACATTACATTTCCAAGCAATTTTTTGGAAAACCTCTTATTTTGTATTAAGAATGGCTTTATTCCAATCTTTTCAAGATCTCCAATTCCAATTGATGCTGGAGAGAATAGCTTGTTTTCAAGTTTATCAAGACAGAAAATTTTGTATCTTGCCATTTGTTTATTGTACAGAGAGTATACTGCCAAGGCATGGCCCTCAGGTGATTCATCAGGTATTGGAACATCAAAATCAGTTAATGCAGTTTTTAGATCATAGGAATTATTTGTCAAGACAAATCCAAGTGTCTTGCAATCAACAAAACATCCTCTGTAATAGGGAATGTTATCTTTGAATTTTTTCCTAAATGTCTTGTTAAACTCTATGAATTGTGACTTGGAATCAAGGCTTTTAATCACCATATCTGGAATTTTTGGCTTATCTGACATGGTAAATGAAAAGCCATTAGGATGTCTTGTTGAATATGTGACATCACTTGCCAGTCTTGAGAGAATAAATGGTAATCCAAATCCAATACACTTTGCCCTTGCTTTTTGTACGTATGGGATGAATATCTTTTCAACAAATTCTAGTCTTGATATTACATCATACTTTTGTTTTAATTCTTTAATGCAAGACTTTTTTGTATTTTCCGTGTAAAACAAAACAGTCTTTGAAACTATTTGATTTACGAAAATTATACAAGTGCCAAAATCTTGTTTCTTGTTGTAATGTAAAACTAGATGAATCGAATCATTAGGTTTGGGAAGGATTCTATGAGTATCATCGTATGGTACGGGATAGGTATCTACAAAACAGCGCAAAAACACCGAATTTAGGCTCAATTTTGAGCTCCATTTTGCAAATATGATGTTACTGGAATGATGGATTTTGCAATATCAGAGTAGAGAGAATTTTGTCTCTTTTCTGAAATTAATTGTAATATGTCATGCACTCCACGATACAAAAATGACAACTTTAGAAATTCTGAATCAGTATCGCTCCACCACCTAGAATCCCAAAGTGTTTGTCTTTGGGTGAGTGTATTATGACATGGAATGCATACTGTAATTTGTTTATGATCATGTTTTATTCCTGAATAATGATGTCCCTCAAAGGATACGTGTCGTGCAAGGCAAACCTCGCAGTATTTTTTTCTAATGTAAGGCACTTTATGTGGTTGAGAAAATAATTCATTTAGGAATTTTCTAGCTTGTGTGGTCTCTAACTGGATTTTATCATTAACAGTTGATATTTTCTCATTGAGTACAATTAATGGATCATAGTCTGTAATCATCAAGAGTCATACACCTCAAAAAATTCAATCTCCTCAATTCTCTCATGAATCTCCTCAACTGTAGGGAGTCTAGTCTCAAAGGAATGAACAATACCTTCAGAGTCTTTGATTTTTCGTTTAGAGAATTTCTTTAGTTTAGTGGAATTCCCAGTGTCTAGATACAGTTTTACTGCATTGTGGTATTGTCCGATGGTTCGGGCATGTCTGGAGTCAGACACTTGAATGGATTGTAGCTTGCCACGCTCACCAATTAGCATAGAACGGGATACAATATCAAATCTTTTTGCAACTAGTTTACCATTTACTTTTTTGAATGCATTGGTATTATTCTGTATAGTTTTAATTGAAATGTTGTGTTCTCTTGCAATAATGGAAACAGGTTTTTGTGTTCTCTTTGATGCTGTAATTACCTCCAAGGCCTTTACTCTAGTGCTTTTCTGCTTTGGAGTTAGTTTGCTCCAAGGTTTTCTGTAAAGTGCTAGAGTTGAGGTTTTCATAATTACTATTTGTGAGAAATATATTAATATACTCAGTATAGTATAGTGATATACTATATTATGGCTAAAATGGAAAAATACGCAACACAGAGGCGTGTAAAGGAGGAAAATCGGGCAAAAATCCTTCGATTACTGTATGATAAACCAAGAACATTTACAGAAATTTTGAACCAAACTGGATTCTCCCCTATGGGGTTATCAAAGATGTTAAAGGAACTAAAAGATGATAAAAAAATAAAAAAAGATGGAGATAAAAAATCTCCATACCATCTTGCAGAGGGAAGACCAAATATCTATGACATTGTATATTTAGGAAATAAAATTTCAGAGATTAGAGATAGCGGTGGCAGATACTATTATGATTTATCAAACCACAGTGATTCTGAAACAAGTAATTTTGATTCACCTTGGGGAATGGAATCACATCTGTTGGTAGAAAAAAACCTTAGAGCAAAAAAATTAAATCCATTTTGGCATAATGAGGTATTTGATATAGAGCAGTACATTTTTGAGAGAATATTACACAAAGCAGAGAAAGAAAGAATTTATCTTGATGAGGATATTAAGGGTAAAATCATTTTAGGCTTTGAGATAGATTACCAAAAACTGGTAAAGGCAATTCGAAATTACAATCCAAAGGATCACAAATCTTTTGTAAAAGACAAGACAAGAGAACTAGAGTTTAAAACAATGAATGAAAAGCCAAAAAAGCCTAGGAGAAAAGTATAAAATGAATCCACTGTTAATTTCAGGCTTTGGCACATCAATTAATGTAGATAAGAGAAAACTAGTTGTAACTAATAGATTAAAAAAGTCAAGACTGGAATTTAATCCACATCAGATAGAGCATGACAGTATAATCATTGACGGTCATACAGGACAAATTACATTTGAGTCAATGCGATGGTTGATGAAACACAACATTCACTTGACATTATTAAACTGGGATGGCAACTTGTTAGCCACTACATTACCTGACCAAACAATCTCAGGCAAACTACGATTGGCACAATACCAAAAACATCTAGACGAATCTGTACGATACAATATTGCAAAAGAGATTGTTGCATCCAAAGTTGATTCCTCGTTGAATTTACTAGAGGAATTATCAAAATACTATTCAATTGACTGTACGGAAATACAATCAAGATTTAAATCAGAATTTGCAAAATTTGAGCAAAAATCAGCCCAAAATACGCACAAAATACCTGAAATAATGTCCCATGAGGCCTGGATTGCAAAAATTTACTTTGAATACTTGAGAGTGATATTTTCAAAACTAGCCCCACAGTTTTCATTTGAGGCAAGAGCTTCATTTGATCATAAACGTGCAGACCATGCAGCTGATGAAATTAACGCGTTACTGAATTATGGTTATTCTATTTTAGCATCAGAAATTAAAAAGTCTCTAAATTCAGTTGGTCTTGATCCACAGATTGGATTCTTGCATGAGACTCTGTTGAGTAGAACACCGCTAGTTTATGACTGTCAAGAATTATTCCGTTGGTTAATTGACTTGAGTGTAATTGAATTGCTAGAGGATAACAAACTAAAGAAATCTGACTTTATCTTGACTGAAAACTATCACATTAGACTAAAACCTGCCACTGCAAAGTTGTTGGTGGATAAAATAAAGTCAAACTTTAATCTCAAGGTGAAATATGGAATAAAGTATTTTGCTTACCAGAATATTTTGTATAGTAATATCTCACAGCTTGCACAGTTTATTGCAGGAAAGAAAAAAACTCTAGAGATTAGTGTTCCATCAATTACAATTAATCGTGATGATAATTTAGAACTACGAGAAAAGATTCTAGCCTTGAGTCCAGAGCAGAGAAAGAGATTGGGAATTAACAAGTCTACTTTGTGGTATCTCAAAAAGAATGTACGATCAAAGAATAAAATCAAAATTTATGACAAGATTTTAGGGAAACTAGAAACAATCTGATGGGGAGAAAAGATCTTGATCATTTTAAAATTTTTGTGCCAAATAGGATTCTTTCACACTTTTTTGAAGGTAAATGGTGAGGCAAAATGCAAGTATTGTAACAAGATTACTAGTGTTTGGGACTTTTTTTGGGGAGGATAAAAAATGAATAATGTAAATTTACTTTTTATTATCAGTATAATTTTTGTACCGCTAATGCTGATTTCTATAAACTATTCTGCAATTAGTGATTTTTACGAGTATTCTGTACCGTTGAACAGTTTTGATTTTGAAAAATTACCCTACACGGATGATCCTACCCGATTTCAAAAAACCCTAAACATGGATGATTCTACATGTTATACTACATTATCAATGAAATTGTTTTGTTATGAAAAACCTAGGATTTATGAAGAATCTGGAGTATCGTATGTAAGAACCTCAGATGGAATAGAAGGAGAATTACACTTTGATCCGGTGGAGAATGGAGTGACTTACTTTACAATACAAAACATGACTAGAATTCAAGGCGATACGGCAAGAATTACTCTTGCAGATAGGGACTACAGTGTTCAATATGGGGAAGATGCCGTGGTTTATTCTATTGATGAGAACTTTGAATATTCTGCAATTTTAGAAAAATTTGATACTTTTATTTCACATTGCCACAATTATGAGGGAACAGAAGCTGAGCTAGTTCAATACTTGGGTGTATCATCAATAGATAATGTTGAGTATTTTATGACCTGGCATACAATAATTTCCTCAGATAAAGGAGTCTCATGTGATTATCCTGAAATAATTAAAGCAAGTTTGAACCATGATTTTAGAATTTGATTTTTTTGACAAATAGAGATCATCTTTTTTTATTTTCTTTTATTGGATTCTTCCAGGGTTTCCAGTTTTCTACCTGTAACTCAATACGACTATCTCTTCCATAAATGATCAGAATAATTATAATTCCAAAAAGAATCCTAATTGGAATTCCAAAAGGACTTGTAAATAATGTAGGTTCTATTTCAGGAACAAGGAAAGAAACTATCTCATACACGCAAAGACCAAGGCCAAGAATGATTCCTATGATTTTACCTTTAGCAATCAAATAGGAAAATGCGATATGCAACAAATGCCCAAATAATGTATATAGAATAAATGCTATTCCGATTCCAAACTCTGAAAAAATTAATTCAAAGGATAATTCACTTATTGTGCCCTCTCGATAATACTCTAATGAGAATCTAATGGTTACTAGGATTTGAAATAAAATTCCAAACCAAAAAAGTATGGATGATGATAATTTAAGGCTCGTAATTTTTTTCAACTGAATATTTTAAAGTAGGAATCAATAAAAAGACATTTCTTATAATGGCAGTTAAACCAACATTCTTCGGACAATTGTTAGAATAAAATTAATCTCTAAAAGTTTCCAGTAAATTAGGCTCAAAAGATACAGAATTTACAGGATCTGTTGCATAAATCAAATGGTGATGGTTCTCAAGAAGCTTGGATAACCACATTGAGCGTTTACTCTCCTCAATATCGTTAATTGCATAAGTACATAGAAAAGAACAGTCATGGTTCTCCCATTCAGAATGAAACTTGTGTTCAATGTCCAATTCTAACTGCATTCCAACTTCTGTGGATACATCTGGAATTACTCTTCCAATGAACCTAAAGGGTGGTTTTAAATCAACTGCTATTTGTCTTAGCAAATCCTTAAACTCTGGTATTTCTCCTTGCTGCTCTGTTACATTTTCAATTCGATGTATATGGAGTAGTTTTTTTCGTTTAAAATTATCAACATCAATCCCACATGATGCAGCTTCATTTTCTATTGAATTCACATCATCATGTGTTAAAATTATAGAGTGCTCACCTTTTTTCAAACCAATTCCTATGTAATGATATTTTACTAATTTAGCATACTCTTCATTATCGTAAAGTAGCATTGAATGATTTCGTTCCTTCAAGTTTTCAAGATCTTGTAACAGTGGATAGTCTTTTGCATCAAATTTCATGATACAATTTCCTTTGTTTCCCTGAGAAACTCAATCTCCATTTTCCTTGTAAAATTTTTAATTTTACTGTAATCTTGCAAAAACTTTTGTCCTTTTTTGGTAATTTTAAGAGGGGAGTAGCATATCAAATTATTTTTCTTTAATTCACCTAGAATTTTTGAAAATTTATCATAAGACATGTTGCAAAGTTGTTGAACTCTGGTTGGTTTAACCTCTCCGTTTCCTGTAGCGTTCTGTATAGCACTTAAAACGTCATTGTATATTTCCAATCTGCTTCTTTGTGGTTTTCTCAACAACTATCAATTGGAGGCTAAACTGATAAATAAAACTCTCTATGGGACTCTCTATAGAGAGTATATTCTTGATAAAAATTAAACTATTTAATTCAATTTTAACAAAATATTGCACTTGGATCAAATCTAGTTTTCGAAAAGAAATATGAAAAATTCTTTACATCCACCTAAAATGAAGCAAATAGATATTGTAACTTACAAAAAAGGTGGCAAGGCAATACGCCCTACTAATAGTTTTTTTATCAAGGACAAAAGAATCTGTGTTATGATTGATGATGATATTGATAAAAAACTCAGATTCCTACAAGCAGAATTGATTAGAACAAATCAAGGTTCGGTTAGTTATTCTGGTGTCATTAATTACGTACTGAGAAAACATTTTATGGAAAAATGAGTGGTTTTACCAAATGTCCTAATTGTGCAAAGGAAGGGTTGACTATTCCATTGAAAGAATATAGGGATTCTAAAATCTGTTCGCTTTGTGAATATTCTGAAAAAACACCATGAACTATTTTATTTTACTTCCCAAAAAATAATTTTAAAAATTGCAGAAGCCAAGTTCCAGCGGGAGCAGTACTCTTACGCATGAAACATGAGCTTTAGATCAAATCCGGGGGGAATTAATCATTACTCGTTTGACTTTTCTGCAATTCTTTTATAAAATAAAATTACTTAAGAATATTTCTGTGTCATAAAAATTTGTTACACTTTAAAATATAGAAAAACAAATTGGATCAAAATGAATATTTTGTAAGGTTTTAAATTACTGATTTTTGTAGATTACATGGGCGATAGTGTGATGGAAGTTGAAGACGATCTTATTAGGCGATTTTATGAAATTCAAGCAAAGAGAAAAAGAAGATCATTAGGCTCTATGAACTTTTCAAGGGTTCTAGGTGTTTCGTTGCGTGAAAGTATCGAAAAATCAAAAAATTAATTCAACCTGGTTGAATAAATCCAAAACCCTACACAATATTATTAATTTCAACAAATTCAAGTTTTAAAAAATGAAACTTTAGACCAACACCGATCAGGTACTTGGTGAGAGTTTCAATTAAACTAAATTGTATAAATTGATCTTTAATTAAAACTAACAACTGGAATCTCTGGTAACCATTAGATAAAACAAAATAACTTTATGGCAATTAATGGATATTCTCCATAATGCAAATCTTAAAAAGAACAATAATATCAAAAAATTTTCTGAGTAAAAGAATTACAGTGATGCTTGATGATGAAATCGTAAAGAAATTACACGAACTCCAGGCAAAGCAAATCCGAGAAAATTCAGAGTCAGTTAGTTTCTCAGGTGTTTTGAATGAAACACTTCGGGCAAATATTAAGAAATAAGAATCAAAGTTTCAAATCCGATGACAGTGACTATGATTTTTTGGAGAGAGAAGACATTTAGATTTGGAAATTCACTTAAAAGCAGCATTTGAGGGTAAATGCTATGTCAATGATTTTCAAGACTCCAAAATCAGAAAATCTGACTAGTATTGGCATTTTATTTTTAAGAATTGGGATAGCCTTTGGATTTTTCTGGGCTAGTTCAGGAAAGATATCTGATCCAGCAGGATTCGGAGGGATGCTAAACATGATGGTAGGAATAGATCCATTGATGGCAACAAATATGGCACTAATGATAGGAGTTTTTGAATTACTATCTGGAATATTTGTTTTGATAGGATTAATTACAAGACCAGCAGCAATTTTTCAAGTCGCAATTTTGATTGGTGCTCTTGGTATGTTTGGTTTAGACTTGTCGCAAGGCCCTGGAATTTGGAAAGATCCTGCTCTAATAGGAATAACCTTAATGTTGATTTTAAGTGGTTCTGGGAAATTTGGAATAGACCATCTAATTTCAAAGAAATTTACAAAAAGAACTACTTAAATTCAGGAATCAGTTACGTAGTTCACCTTAAAATGAAAATATTTTAAAATTAAAAAAATAACAATAGGTTTAATGGATTTAGAGTCAGAAGGAGAAAGTTGGAATCAAAGAAAAAACAATATTGTGGTTATTGTCCTGAAGACAAGTGTCTACTAGATTGTAAAATATGTAATCCAAATAAAGATAATTATGATTACTAGTGTTTAAAGAATTGACTTGAATTTTAAAAATTGAAATTTTAGACCAACACCGATTAGGTACGTGGTGAGAGTTTCAATTACATCTAGTATTGCAAATTAGTATTTAGAGTATGCTAATCATTTGAATAGATGATTTGTTCGTTAGCGTTAAAAGTAAATTTTGTAATACTATAACACGTCAAATGATAATTCTGAATCTTGGGAACAATCATACACTTGATGATTTCCGCAATACGTAATAATCTCTACTAGGATTAATGAAAATGTAAATTCCTTATCATAGGATATCTAGTCGTAATTATGGTTCTCAAACCTTTAGGTGAATATTATTCGTGTTACCTTTTGATTTGTTTTATTCAGATCCATTCCAAAACCTACCTGCCCAAGAAAGTTTTGTTTGATATTTGTGACAATCACAGTTTTTACAGTTTAGTCGATTTTCTACAGGTTCCATAGTATACTTTGATGTGGCTTGAATTTCTTCAATAGGACCTCTAACATGATCATTAATTTCGTGTCCGCAGATACATTTCTCATTCATAATTTCAACTTAAAAAATGAAATTAATAACTTTAACAATAGATTTCACTGTAAAGATGACAAAAAACAAAGAGACTCCTTGAAATTAAATTCCCAAAAGATGCTGTACACATTGAAATCATCGGAACATTCTGGATTTAAGAAAAATATTCCTAATAGTTGAAAGATTAGCATCCTTTAAGAGTCTCAAATTTGGGTCTTCGTTAAACACATGGAAAAATTACCAAAGTTTGCAATCTATTTGGCAATTGGAATCGGAATAACCATATTTGCCCTAATCTTATATTCCATTCTTCCTCATATTATTGAAAACTCTGCACGAGACTGGGATAGAGCCCTGGGAAATAATTTGACTGAGGAGGAACTCAAAGCAATGTTTTATGCAGACCCATCGTATACTGCCTTTAAAGAAAAATATCCTGATGCCACTGAGAGTTTTGAGAGTTGGAACAGGGGTGAGGGTAGACTCCAGATGGTAATGTACAATTACACAAACTTTAATGAAATTCGTCTAGATATTGACTATGACAATTACCGCTCAAAAGTTAATGTAAATGTCAACTGTCAGATTACTAATCCCTTTAGTGATCGTGATGTCCACAGAGGTGTTCAAGGGTCAGGTGCAGTAGACTTTATTGAAAAAGTCAATTGTCTTGATAGTAGTGGCATCATATCGTATCCTCAAACTACTGACTGTGGACCAGGAACGCAAGATTCCGGTGATGGCGTCTGTACAGTGATTCCTAGAGATGGCGATTAAAACTAGATACAAAATTTTTATTCTTTCAAGCGTCACTATTTTCTTACTTGTAGCAGTGGTGTATCCTACTGTAAATTATAAAACTTGGGGAAATAATGAATTATTTTACGTCCTTCCACCTCCTGGAATGAAAATAATTTGCGATGAATGGTTATGGCAACCTCCACAAAATTGTAGATCAGCACCTGATATCACTGATATTGATGACGGATTAATTGTTGGAGAAAAAGAAAATGAAAACTAGATACAAAATTATTATTATTGCAGTTTGTGCATATTTTGGGGTCTTTTTTGGTCCTGTAACTGCAAGTAATGTTTACTGTGACTTTATTTCACAAGAAATGTGTACATCCAGAATTACTGGAGTTGTCTTGCCGCCACTCAATCTGATAATGCCAAGCTTGCCAAGTGATAATTGTATTGTAAACAATGACGGAATAATGGAGCCTTGCTATGATGAAGCAGGTCTTTTGGAATGGCCGTTTCCTCCACGCATGGAAGATCATCCTGAAAGAGAATGTGATGAGATATGTGCTGACGTTGGAAACCCCCCTCCTTGTACTAGTGATAGAACAGCATGTTTTAATCAAGATGCTAATCTATGTGATCCTTCTGGATGGGAATGCAGCAACACTGAAGGAATATTTGAGGAAATTATAGAAAATGAAAACTAGACTTTTGATAATTATTGGATTGTTTGCTCTAGTTATTCTCACAATAGCAATTCTTGCTTTTCCTGGAATTTTGTACATTATTTTTGATAATGATAGTTTGAAAAATCAGGTAGTTGAACTGCAGATGAATGTAACTGGAACAAAATCAATATATGACATTGGAGAGCCAATTACATTTTCAGTTCAGGTAAAATCATTAGGAAAAGTTGTACCGTGGCCACAATTTAGAATATATCAAAATTATGTTGATATTAGTTCTGAGCCAGTTTACTCTAAAATGTACATGACTCCAATAGAGTCAGGAGATAGACAAAACTCGATAGAATGGAGCGAGAAAACCTGGAATTTTCCACTGGAATCTGATGATTCAATCAGATTTTTTAATGAAGGCAATTATACTTTACGTGTAGATGTTGATGCAAAACAACATTCTCTGATAAACTTTCAGGTGACTAATTCTACAAAATAAAGCAAAATACAAAAATCTATAATTTATATTTCAAATAATCCCCATTAACATATGGAAGTAATTCCAAAGATAGGAATCCTTGTTGGAATTGTTGCCGTATGTATTTTCTTACCTCTTTGGGTAGCTGTGACAATTGCAGAGAATGAATATCTGTTTGCCAAAGTTTTCTTTGACAAAGATTTGCATATTGAAAAAATGAAACAAACAGAATCCTACAAAACCATGATAGAAAGATATCCTGATTCTATTGTTTCTACAAGATCACATGCCATGCATGGAAGCAGCATTGAGATGATGGCATACAACGATAACAGTGATAATGAATTAAGAGTGGACATCCACTTTGACCAAATGAGTGATTATCTTTTTGAAAACGCTAGATGTAATGTTATGGATCACGGTGACCGTAAAAATCTTGGAACTATACCTCCTGAAATATTGGATGATTCTCCAATACCCAAAGTTATGTTTTCAAATGGAGAAGCACGAGAAGGTTTTACTGCGGATTTTATCACATATACTAATTGCATAGAGTCAAAAACAATCCAAGATGAACTTGAAGAATTAGATGCAGATCATCATATTGCCATTCCAGAAAATACCGGAGTTCCTGGGTGTGAAGAAGATTTATCCTGTTTTGAACCTTATTCGTTGAAAATCCAAGTTGGAGATGTTGTTTCATTTAGAAACTTTGATGGTGATTTTCATACTGTTACTAGCGGAAGTCCTGAATCAGGACCAAATGGTGAATTTGATTCTTCATTAATGGAGCCAGGTGATCAATTTCTACATAAATTTACAGAATCTGATGAGTATGATTACTTTTGCATGGTTCACCCTTGGCAAACAGGTAAAATCATAGTTCACGAAAAATGAGCATAACTCAATTTTTGATGCTCTGATAATCCTAGAATGAAATTCTCATAAATAGTGCAAAATCTATCCTCCTGACTATATTCCCCGCGCCATCTAAAATTAAATTTAATAGACCCGTTATATCCTAAAAAGCATGGGACGAAGGAAAACTCAGAAAATAATACGCAGTGGACCAAAAAACGCAACTACTGGAATGTGTCCCGAATGCATGACTATTGGCAAAATTTTCATTCTTGGTCAACCTGGTCAAGAAAGAGGAAAATGTGAAAAGTGTAGACATGAATTTGAATTATAGTTCAAAAAGCTAACCTGTCCATCAACAAATTTACCCATAACTTTTTAAGACAATTTTTTAAGCATAAATAATCATGAGTTCCGACGCAGAAACAATCTATGAACGTGTGGCAAAACTCGAAGATGAAATTGCTCTTCTTCGAAGTGAAGTCGATTTAATAAAACATGCTCTAAGAAATAAAATTGCTCGACATGAAATTGCCATGATAAAACAAGGACAAGACATTAATTCAATTATTGATTAATTTTTTCCTTTATGTTCCTAATCATTTCTAAAATAATAT
>Ga0224497_10000299_pt1 | contig 37530 bp, 49 predicted proteins | sample SF_Jul11_sed_USG_4_FD_167970 | JGI IMG/M metagenome (GOLD analysis project Ga0224497, IMG submission 167970) | Sediment microbial communities from San Francisco Bay, California, United States - SF_Jul11_sed_USGS_13 | ecosystem: Environmental > Aquatic > Marine > Sediment | place: USA...
CCAATTAAGTATATCAAAAGTATGTTACAAGGTAATATCATTATTACCTAGATGTCTATATCTTAATTGAATTAAGAGGAGTAATGAGGAATGAATCTAGAACTGTTATTTTTTTAAAAAATAAACGAAACGAAAAATCAAAAAATCATGGACGGGCTGCTCACACCAGAAGACAAAGAGGATATCAATGGGAAGACACGATAGTTAAACGGTTTAATTCTGCTGAGAACTGGAATGCATTTAGACTCGGCTCCCCCAGTACTGCACTTCCGGATGTTTTGGCGGTAAATACACTAGAAAGTTCAATTTTCACTGTAGAGGCTAAATCAGGAACATCTATGTCGCTTCCTGTTCCTGCAGATCAGATTGAAAGGTGCTTAAAATGGATTAAAATATTTGATATTTATAAAAAGAGAAAGGTAATTCTTGCCTTCAAATTTCTGTCGAAAAAAAGAATAGGTTTAGGAACTTATGAGAGTAGAGAATTAAGGGAATTTTACAAGATTTGGGATGAATCTATTCAGATCACTAATTGTTCATGTAATTATGAAGGTAAAGTGTTTGCGCAAATTAATGGACATCGAAAAGAGATTGATTTGGAAGATTGTAAAATGCCATTTAAAACAAAATTTAGACCTAATGCCTAACGATTCAGTAGATATCAAATCATTTTTTAGGGATAATCATGGTAGTTAGAGAGTGTCCGAAGAGAAAAATAAATTAGAATCTGAAACTCCAAAATTTGAATCCATATTAGACCTAGTTTCAGATGCAGATGATAATGGGTATTCTCGTATAAGTTTTGAAGAATTTACAGATGAGCGAGTTTTGATAAGTTACGATTCAACAGGTAAAAAACAAATGAAAATCAAAGTGCTAGAGGTATCAGATGAGAATACTCCCTCCAAATGGAAATTTGGAGATCGGGTAAAAATCAGTAAAATCCTGATCACAATAAAACACCTTGACACACAAGAGGTGGAAGAAGGTGAATTTGATATAGAAGCAATTGAACAAGAAATGGCAGAAAAAAGACACTACTCCTCTTCTAATAGATGGATTCTTGCAAATGATATTAAAAATGGATATGTTGTTGGTGCATATCATACAAGGTTGATAAGCGATGCATCGGCGCTAGATTATATTATTTTTTAGATTGTCATAAAATATGCGTTGTATGTAGATTCAATTCAACTAAAAACATTTAAGCATCAAAATTTGAATTCTGAATTATGAGTGCAAAACAAGTAGATGTTAATGGGACTGAGTACAGGATTATTCTTACTGATCAAGTAATTGGCCAGATAAACAATTTAAAAAATCTCTATAATGCAGCATATGAGGATCCTGAAAGTTTCGAGGATGTAAGTGCTGAGATTTCAAGCACTATTACTGAAATTGCAAGTACAGTGGAGCCAGAAGTCGAAGATAGTGATCTAGATGGACTTATCCAGGAAATAATTAAGGCTGTAGATAATAAAGCAGAAGAAATTGAAAAAGAGTTAGAGGCCAAACCTAAAAAAACTACAAAAAAGACCAAATCAAAATAGGTGCAATGGGACAAAAATTATTTAAAATCGTATTACTTTTATTGTTAATTAAGGGAGAATATTTAATTGACTAAAAGTTGTGAATGTGGAATATGTGATCATTATACTGAACAAGAATGTCGTAAAAAAGAATGCAAGTGTTGTTTAAATTTTCATGAAAGATCTGGCCCTCGCCAAAAATAACAAAAACAATAAAAAATTATTGTGATTTATAGCAACTACATTTTTTTATCATGTGTCTAGAGCATCCTATTAATCTATGATCCTTGCAACCGCATAAAACACATTTCTTCTCTTTTTTAGACATTACTATAATTTTTCCACAAGGTTTTTTAATTTATCAATTAGTTTTTTGTCCTCAAAAGATTCAAGAATTTTTAATCTCATATTTTTAATTCGATCTGAATCATCCGAATATAATGGAGACATTGTATCTATCTCTTGAATGAAATAATAATTTTGTAAGTAACTTTCTACTTTTGATTTCAATTCTAATAATTCATTTGATTGAAAGTCCTCGGTTCCCAATTTCTTAACAAGGACCATAAAAAACCCAATGATTTTCAATAATTCTCGTTTGATAAGGTTCAAATCTCCAGATTTGTCACTTAGTTTTTCAATTGCCCTGATGGAATCTAAAATCTGTTGTAAAATTTTTTTTACGTATTCATTTTTGGAGATCATCTTTGATTCTAGACAACTTATTTCTAATCTAATAAGTTTGGGCAAGAAAAATAATCATTAGGTATTAAAAAACTACTCCTAACTTTAAATTATCTTTATAATCTCAACCTGACATTGCAAGGAGACGCGTATCTAAAATGCATAGATCCACAATGCGGTTTAGAATATCCTATAACAAGCACAAATGTACAATGTAATAAAGGTCATCTGTTAGATGTAAAATATAAGAACAAACCCCATGAGAAATTAAAAGAGACTTTTGCACACAGAGGGATGATGGATGAAGGGATTATTTTTAATGAAAGTGGAGTATGGAGATTTAGAGAATTATTAAATTTCTGTGAAATTGACACTGAAAATATAGATGAATGTTCAAAATACTTAGTTTCCCTTGATGGTGCAGAAGGTAGACAATCAAAGCCTTACCATATGACTAAAGTTGCTTCTTTTATTGAAATCCCAAGTGATAATTTATGGTTGCAGCCTGAGGGATACAATCCAAGTGGATCCTTCAAAGATAATGGAATGGCAAGTGCTGTGACTCATGCAAAGATGGTAGGTGCAAAAAAAATTGTTTGTGCATCGACTGGAAATACATCTGCATCAGCAGGAATGTTTGCTGCTAATGAAGGAATCAAATGTGATGTGTATATTCCAGCTGGGCAAATTGCACCAGGTAAACTTAGTCAAGCATATCAATTTGGTGCACAAATTGTCGAAGTTAACGGAAATTTTGATGATGCATTAAAGCAATCATTAGATGATGCAAAAAATCATAATGGGTATACAGTAAATTCTATAAATCCATTTAGGATCGAGGGTCAAAAAACAATCCCATATAGAGCCTTAGAGTATTTAAAATGGGAATCTCCGGATTGGATTGTTTATCCTGGCGGAGCCTTAGGAAACACATCAAGTTGTGGAAAAGCCTTAATGGAATTATACGAATGTGGATGGATTAAAAAAATTCCCAGGATTGCAGTAATTAATTCTGAGGGTGCAAGTACCTTATCAGATTTGTATAATGGAAAATTTCAAGGAGAAGAGTTACGTTGGAATAACGGGAAACCCAATATAGAATTAATTAAAGAATATTATGATTATTTGGACAATAAAGGGATAAGACCTAAAACACAAGCCACTGCCATTCAGATTGGACGGCCTGCAAATATTTTAAAAGGATTGAGGGCATTAGATTTTACTGATGGTGTAGTTACCACAGTTTCAGATGCAGAGATGCTGGATGGGATGTCAGTTGTAGGGCTAAATGGATTCGATTGTGAAATGGCATCTGGTGCATCAGTAGTAGGAATAAAAAAATTGCTAGAGGAAGAAGTAATTAAAAAAGATGATGTTGTTGTGGGGATTTTAACTGGCAGGCAAAAAGATGCCATGCTTCCAGTAGACTATCATAATAATCCGCAAAATCAATTTGCCATACCCCCCAAAATTTAGCCTCAAATCAATACATCATAATCAAGAAATGAAGATCTTATCTTAAGCCTTAATAGTGCGTTTTGCAAATATATAACAACCAAGAGATGGGGCATATAAAATAAAATGAATGACCTTTGTTGTTCTAACAAAATTTTTTGGAGGATATCATGGTAGAGCTTTGGATGGAGATTACAGCTTTGGCTTCGCTTATAGGACTTTCGGCTTTTTTCAGCGGTCTAGAAGTGGCACTTGTTGGAGTACGAAAATCTAAAGTTGTTCAATTATTAAACGAAGGAGAAAAAGGAGCAAAGGCACTATACAAACTCAAAACCAATCCAAGCTGGATGATGTCAAGTGTGAATCTGGGCAATAATTTAGTAAATGTAGGATCATCTGCTCTGGCGACTAGTCTGGCAATACGCCTTTTTGGAAATGATGGTTTAGGTATCGCAATTGGAGTAATGACTTTTTTAATTTTGGTTTTCGGAGAGATTACTCCAAAAACTTACTGTAATGCAAATTCAACAAAGATTGCATTAAGATACGCTCCGGTTTTATTGGTATTCAGTTTTGTATTCTATCCAGTAGTAAAATTCTTTGAAATTATAACACGAGGAGTGGTAAAAATAACTGGAAGCAGTCATGAACCACCCCCAATAACAGAAGATGAAATACGTGGAGTGATAGATCAAGGTCATGCAGAAAAAGCAATTGAAAAAGACGAGATGGATCTGGTTCATGGTGCCCTTAAATTTGATGACACTGTTGTTCGCTCTGTTATGACTCCAAGGACAAAAATGTTTACACTTAATTCAAAAACTATTCTATTTGAAGCATTACATGAAATAAATCAAAATGGGTATTCTCGAATTCCGATTTATGGTTCAAGCCCAGATGACATTGTGGGATTTGTTCATGTAAGAGATGTTCTTAAGGAATTAGAAAATGACAACAAAATGAAAAATCTAGAACAAATTTCAAGAAAACCTGTATTTGTCTCACAGGAAAAAATGGTGAGTGCTTTACTAAAAGAAATGAAAGGAAGGAAAACCCACATGGCAATCGTAGTCGATGAGCATGGTGGTGTAGAAGGATTAGTCACTTTGGAGGATTTGATCGAAGAAATAGTAGGAGAAATTGAGGATGAAACGGATCTGGTAAAACCTAGAGGATTTGAAAGAATTGATCAAAACACCATCATTACCAATGGCGATATAGATATCGATAAAATTAACAAAATTTTCAAAACTCATGTTCCGGAAGGAGACGATTATGGTTCATTAAGCGGGTTGTTACATGAAAAATTACAAGACATACCGCAAGCGGGGGATAAAATCGAAGTGGATGATCTTAGAATAGTAGTAGAAAAAGTTTTTAAAAATGTTCCTCAAAAAATTCGTATTGAGAAAATTAATACTTAACTTTTTTTAGCAAATCTCTGTTCTAATTTTAGTTTTTTCTCTTTCATATGAAATATAGATTCAGTATGGGAAAAAGATTCCTCATATGATTTGCCAAATAGCATCGATTGCATCAACATATGATTTTCAGGAATTACAATTCCAGTTTGATCATCAGAATACATAATTTGAACAGTGTCTCCGATAGAAACAGTCATGTTTGCATGAATATGAATCATGTTTGTGTCTGTGAAATTAAATCCCATTTCATTTGCATAATCTCGCACATCTTTAGTTCCCTTTGCAGTCCAAAGTGTAGCTACACCAAACTCATTGACAAAAATATTATGAATGTCTGAAGGTCTAGGTGCAATTTCTTTGAACCGAATATCCATAATGTGTAAGTGCATCTGTCTTGTGGGCACTTTAATAGCTCTAACAAATAATGGAGCATCCTCTCCAAAATATGTTTTCACGTCATCTCCATGATGAGGGCTCTCCGTCATTTCGATGGTATCTGTTAGTTTTTTTTCTGTTTGTTCAATATCGGCCCATCTCCTTACTAAAGTGACATCAAATCTAATAATTTTACTTCCAAACTTTTCTCTCAACGGTTCTAAAATTCGACCCATACCAGTAACGTTGCAACTTCCTTGCATGACATGTTTTTTGCCTGCAGATAGGTCATAATTTGCACGAGAATTAAACAATAAATCAGATACTGCCTTATCGCCCACAATTGTTTCCCCGCCCTGATAAATTGCCATTAAATTTTTTGGCTCGTAAAGATTTTTCTTGTTCATAAATCCATGTCCTCCAGGAGAGGCATCAATTATCAAATCACAGTCATCTAGTACAGATTCTATGGTGCCAGAAATTTCAAATCCCTCAAACTCCCGCAATTTTTTCTCAGGGACATAGACCTTTAATCCTCTTGATATTGCAAGATTTACTTTTTCATCTGGAGAGTATTTACCTACCCCTATAATTGAAATTTCAGGATCATCTTTTAGAAATGCTGTAACTCTGCTCCCTATAGAACCATACCCATTTACGAAGATCTTTTTCATGTTTTTGGTAAAATAAAACGGGTTTATTTAGATTGATCTAAACCTAAATTCCAATTATAATTACTCCTAGATTTACAAGATGATTTATCCCTTGAATAAAGTCTTCATCTGAAATTTCGCCTTCAGCCCACCATCCTGCATTGTTTTTAACCCAGTTAGGGATTTCAGATCCTCCTAATCCTTGAGAAGTTGGAGGAAGTTGAACTATTCCTTTATTAATCAAAAACTGAATTCCCTGAATAAAAGTATCATTATCTATATGACCATCCCTCCACCAACCAGCAGTATTTTTAAGCCAAAGTGGAATTGCTTGATTATCAGAAAATTTTCCACCAGGTGAAGTAGTAACTTTTGAAACTTTTTGGTTAATTTCGCTAATGTGGACAATATCTATATTTTCAGCCCTAATAAGATCAATTAATTTTCGAAGTTCTTGAATTTGGGTTAGATTGGGTTCATTTTGAGATTCGCCGTCTCTAAAAACGGCATGTTCTTGAGGTTGAATAGAAACTACAGCAAACCCATTTTCTTTTATTGATTTTAGTAGAATTGGAAATATATTCTCAGCAGGTATTCCTATAAAGCTTTTTTGAGCAGGATCAAAAAATGCAGAGGAGGCGACTCGTGGAAAACTGTACAGTTTTTCATTTTGTAAGGGATATGGAGGTTTATCATAAACATCACTTGAACTGAAATGAGTAAAACCGTTTTCAACGAGTAGTTGTTTGGTAAAATCAGTAAAAACATTTGTTGCAGGGATGTACACTTTGGGTATTACATTAAATATTTCATTAAATTGTTTTTGAGATGTTTTTATTCTTTGGTCTAGTTCCTGCTTGTTAAATTCTGTAATAGGTGTATGATCAAGGCCGTGATTTGCAATTTCAATTTGACCATTTTTAATGCCATTTTTTACGACGTTTACCAATTGTTCATCAAATTGTAAACCAGTACTTAGTACTCCAAGTGTTACTGGAGTATTGTCTTTTGAGAATTCATTAAGAATTTTTTGTTGAACATCGGTTAGCCAAAAGTCCTGAACATCATCAAATCTAAATGCAATACAATTACAAGATAGCAAGTGTTCTTTTACAGATGGTTCATATATTTTTGGTGCAGACATTGGTTTAATCGGTACTGAAATAGGATCTTTGAGCGGTACTACAATTGGGTCTTTAATCGGCACTGAGATTGGTTTGAGTGGTTTCAAGTCATTGTTTTCAAATAAATCAAATTTGGTTTTCTTGCCAAAATTATCAATTTTTGTAGGGGTCCAGGTTGATTCTTTTTTACCATCATTTAAAACCAAAACTGAATAAACACCAGAAGGTATATTTGAAAAATAAATTTCTCCTGTTTTACTCATTGTGGATGTGTGTAAGGGATGAAGGTTTTCATCGGCTAAAACAATAGAGTAATTTCCATCATCTTTTAAAATTCGTTGAGATTCTGTATCAAATAGCCTAAAGGTATGCAATTCTTCTACTATTTCAGGAACTGGTACAATTATTTTCTGATTTACAGAGGTCCCAGTAAAAATCTTAATACCTGAAACACTTTTTACCAGAAAATCATCAATAAAAATATCTAATTCATAATTATCTTCAGCGCGAAGAGTTGGTTGTAACCAATATCTCAAAGTCTTTCCATCTTGATTGGTATTTCCTACAGATAGCTCTTCATCGCCATTTGATTTTAGTTTTATAGCCGCCTGGCCTATTGGAATCTCACCATTCTCATAAAATACATTGAATTGAATACCTCCAGGCAATGGAATTTTTATATCTAATTTTTTTGGAGTATTTTTCAAATCTACATATGCAGATTCTGAATAAATACCATCAACAAAGACTTCAATTTTGTATCGGTGGTCCTCAGGTAAAGCGAGCACCTCAGGGTTTGTGGCAAATTGTTTTTCTAAGAACGGAGTAATTGCAAAGTCTTGGTAAACAACATAACTTGTTTTGAAAGCGTCTCTTCTATCACCATTTGTATATTTTACTTCAAGCTCTAACGTTTCTAATTCTTCGCCATAAGATGATGCAATTGGAATAAACAATGAAAAAATAACGGTAAAGGTAATAATTTTAAAAATTTTTGAATTTAACATTTCAATCGCCAGTCCTCTTCACGCTAGTCCAGATAGCCTTTTTGCCTACCAACTGCTCAAATAAGGCCCTTAGTAATAATAAGTCAACTATCTGTTTATAGCCAAATTGCATAAATATTGCATAAGGTATTAAATTAAGATCTTCATTGTCGATCCTTATTGCCAAAACAGTCATTAAAATATGGGCAAGCATAAAAATTGAAATAGCCTGCAAAACCCATAACACATCACCGGTAAGCAATCCCCAAAAGACGTTTGTGATAGTTACAAGGCCAATAATCGGGGAAAGTACCATCCCTAGAAATAGATAGGGTGAGGCTATTTTTTGTAAATTTCCAAACCTAGTATTCCTTAGAGCATCTTTATGTTTTGATAAAACCTGAAGGTTTCCACGATACCATCGTTTTCGTTGTTTTACAAATTCTGATATTGTGGATGGTGCTTCAGTGTAAGCAATTGCTTCATCGCTTCCTCTTGTAATAAGTCCCGTTTTTAGAATTTTTATAGTTTGATCGAAGTCTTCTACAATTGTTTCATGACCATACGAACCAGTACTTTTAAAATTTTCTTTTTTGAATGCACCTAAAGCACCTGGAATGATGGTTATAGCACCAAATTCGTCAAACGCTCTTCTAACAATTTGAAGTCCCGCAACAAATTCAACGGCCTGACATTTAGTAATCCAATTTACTCTATTTTTTATTTTTACATTTGCAGCAACTGCACCCACAAATTTGCTTTCCTCAAATCCTTTTACAAGTTCCACAATAGACCTCCTTCCAATAATAGTATCAGCATCAACAATTACTATTATATCACCTTTGGCATAAACAATGCCGTAGTTTAATGCCGATGCCTTGCCACCATTTTCTTTATGCAATATTTGAATTTGATTTTTAAATTGTTTTGCGATAAGCAATGTTCTATCAGTACTCCCATCATCTACAAAAATAATTTCCTTTCGTGGATACTTTGTTTCAATAATTGATTCTAATGTTTTTTTAATTACTACCTCTTCATTAAACGCTGGAACTATTATTGAAACTAACGGATAATTTCTTAAATCAGGTCGAAGAACTTCTCGACGTTTACTCAGCAGAGCCATTGGAACAAACAACATTGTAGTCCAAAATGTAATTGTCAAACCCCAAAGTAAAATTATTCTTGAAGGAGTTTCAAATGAAGTAATTCCTTCATATGCAATTATACCTCCTAGTAAAAAAGGAGCACCTACCAATACTAAAAAGAAAGCTGAAGGTAGTTTTGACCCTTTTACATTTCTTATAGATTCGATTGATTTATGACTTAAAATATGATACAAGGATAATCCTCCCCCAATTGCCATAGTTGCCATGCTTAAAGGTCCTGCAACAAAAAACATTCCCATAACAAGAAAAGTAAAAATCCCAACAGCCAGAATAAATTGAATAGGATCTATTTTATTTTGTTTTTGGTTATTAGTAGATGAGATTTTATCTGAATTACTCTTCAGAGTTTTTTTTGCTCCTAACATTGCAAGTGGCTCCTTTGAATCAGTAGATGGATCTATTTTGGTCTGTTGGATTTTTTTTGCTCCTAACATGCCAAGTGGTTCTTTTGAATCAGTAGATGGATCTATTTTGGTCTGTTGGATTTTTTTTGCTCCTAACATTGCAAGTGGTTCTTTTGAATCAGTAGGTGATTCTGACTCTATTCTTTGTATTCTATCAGGGTTTATCATAACTATGAATTATCCTGTATTTTTGATTGCAAGCTTGTAATTACAACTAGTTTGCCAATTTACTTCATCAAGTTTAAATTTATTTTCACATTTCAAACAAAGATATTGAGAGGAAAGTTCTGAAAAGAAGTCACTGCAATTACTACAAATATAATGATTATGCATTATCCTATAATCCACCCCGACTGCTGTAATTTTCTTTTTGCAATGTGGGCACGTGTCCTCTTGGTATGTCTGATCTTCTGAGACATTCCCACAACCATAGTGTTCAATTAATTTTCCAATTCTAAAATGAGAGCTATTGCAGTGAGGGCATGAAAATAATTGAGTGGTTTTAACAGAATTACACTTGTTACATGCAACCTCTTTTTTTTCTCCCAGATTGATAATTTTACCAGATGCTTCTAATTCCTTCAAATATGATTTAATTGCATCATCAGAAAATCCTATCATTTGTTCTATTAAATTAAGACTGACCTGTTTGGTGGAATTTAGAATGAAATTTATTCGGTCTATTAATTTTGTTTTAACTTCATCTTCTGCATCTAATACTGGACTCTTTCTGTCTGAATCCTTTTTGAAGAAGAGATCTTCTTTTTCAAGTGTTTCAAACACATTTTTTAATGCTTCAAATCTTATTGGCTTTTCTATGTATTGGTAAATGCCTAGTCGTATAAGATCAGTCACACCCTCATCATGCTGTTCTGTGGCAGTTTCTAAAATTACTCGAGCGTTAGGTTGAATATCAAGCATTTGAGATAAAATTGAGCGACAGTCCATATCAGGAAGCATGTAGTCTAAAAGAACAATAGGTGGGTTGTTTTCTTTTACAAGTTTTTTAAATTTCTTGATTGCAGAATATCCATTATCACACGTATGTACATCAGAATATCCTAATTTATTTAAATAACTATTTAAAAGCAAGGTAACTGACTTGCTATCTTCGACAATCAATATTGAAGGTTTAGAACTCATTCTACATTATTAGCCATATTTTACATAAATACTCGTGTGTTGCCAATGTGAACAAAATTAACGGTAATTCAAATTCTGTTCTTTAAAGAAATCTATTATGGATAATTCATGAAATATCATATCTGGTGAAAAAAGGAGGCTGTAAATTTAATTGAGATACTTAGTGTGTTCTTATTAGTTGTTCAATTTAATGATAGATTTTAATTCCCATATTTTTGAAAATGAATTACCTTTTATAATTTCAAAAAAATTAAATTTAATTTTAGGCAATATGTTAAATTAAATATTTTATAAAAACCTAAATTGGTTAAATTAAGCACAAAAATACTGATTCACGGTCTATCTTTAGTCGCCGGTGCAGGAATCGCATCGGTTACAATAGTAATTGTATTTCTAGTAATAAATGGCATAAATAATGAATCAGAACTTGTCTTAAATTCATCTCCAAGTGACCAAGAATTAATTTTGTCAAATACCATAAAATCGATACTTGAGGCAAAGAATATACCATTTCTTGGGGATCCTAATGCCCCAATAACACTGGTAGAATTTGGAGATTATCAATGTCATTTCTGTAATGTTCATTTTCACAACACTGAGCATAGTTTATTAGAAAATTACATATCTACTGGAAAAGTTAAAATGATTTTCAAAGACTTTACCATTATTGGTCCTGATTCTGTAAATGCAGCCCACGGGTCTCATTGTGCCCACGACCAAGCAAAATTTTGGGAATACCACGATATTCTTTATAATAATTGGACTGGAGAAAATAATGGATGGGCATCCTCAGATAATCTATTGAGATTTGCTCAAGAAGTAGATTTAGATATTGAAAAGTGGTCTGATTGTATGATAAATGCAATACATTCTAAAATCATTACTAATAGTAGTAAAGAAGCACGTGATTTAGGATTAACTGGCACCCCCACATTTTTTGTTATTGGCCCTGATAACAGTATAACAAAAATTTTTGGCGCCCAACCCTACCAAAGTTTTGAGAAAATTTTTGATAAAGAGTTAGAAAAACTCAATTAGTTTTATAAAATCGATCCGGTACATGCCTAAAATTTTGAAATTAGAGGCATGAAAAATTGAAATCTAGATCTGTCAAAATCAATAAACCTTTTTAAATATTTAGGCACAAAATCCTAACTTGGATGGTTCAGATAGCTAATTTTCATCAGAGTTAATCCTTATATGAGTACTCAAGAAGCCAAGCTTATGGCAGCAGGCATTGATGATATTTCCATGTATATTCCACGACTCTATGTTGATGCAGGTGACTTTGCAAAAGCCAGAGGACTTGACCCAAACAAACTACAAAAGGGATTAGGGGTGTCTCAGATGGCAATGGTTGACACTAATCAAGATCCTGCATGTCTTGCAGCAAATGCTTGTTTGAAAATAATGCAACAAAACAAACTATCTCCAGAAGATATCGGAAGACTTTATGTTTCTACTGAATCCTCTTTTGATGAATCAAAAGCAATGAATTCTTATGTTATTGGAATGCTTGAACAAGTATACGGGCAAGGTGCTTTTGAGCATTGCGGAGGCATCGAAACAAAGTTTGCATGTGTTAGTGGGTCTTATGCACTGTATGATAATACAAATTGGATACGCGCAGGAGAGGCTGAAGGAAAAGCCGCACTAGTAGTTGTCTCAGATATTGCAAAATATGATATGGGAAGTAGTGGTGAGATGACTCAAGGTGCCGGATCAATTGCAATGCTTCTTAATGATAGTCCTAGATTGCTAGCATTTGATCCAAAAGTAACTTCAACTTCGATTAAAGACGAATATGATTTTTACAGACCATTTGGAAAAGAAACTCCTATTGTGCATGGACAGTATTCAAATTTGCTATACATGATTCAAGTAAAAAAAGCATTAGAGACATTCAAGAAAAAATGCATAGCATCAGGATTAATAAAATTAGAATCAGGTGAAACGATTTTAGATCATATGGATTACATTAACATGCACTTACCATATAGTAACATGGGTAAAAAAGCACTGGCATATCTAGTAAGACATGAATGGAGACAACTCCCAAGATGGAAAAAAATTATTCAAGGAATGGGAATGGAAGAACCCATACCAAAAGATCCTAGAGGGACAATTGAATCTGTTTTAGGTGATCAAGAATACATGGCCAAAGATCACGAGTTTACAAAATTATTTACAAAAACTCCTGAATTTCAAGAAGTATATGAGGCCAAATTAGCTAGTTCACTTATAGCGTCAAAAATGATAGGGAATTTGTATACTGCTTCATTATACTTGGGATTTAGAAGTAGTCTTGAGTTTGAGTATCAAAAAGGAATTGATTTGAATGGCAAGCGCATAGGTTTTGGCTCTTATGGTAGTGGTGCAAGTGCCATGGTATTCAGTGGAGTAATTCAACCAGAATATGTTGAAATTGTAAAATCTATGAATTTAGAAGCAGAGCTTGGTCCAAGGAGAAAATTAACTCTTAATGAATACGAAAGAATTCATGAAAGTAAACTAGGTCCTGAGCAATCAATGTTGCATCCAAGACACGAATTCATACTTGTTAATGTTGATAAAACCACCGAGTCTAGAGGTGAACGACGGTATGTTTTCAACGATTAATTTATGATTGAGCAACCCAACCCAGTTAAGCAATATCTTTTTGAATTTATAGAAAAATCTGAAGAGAAATTCCAATTGCTATTTTCTCAAACAAAAATGGCTGAAATAATTGATGATATTTTAACAAATTGCTTTGATAAAGTTTCTTGTATGGCAAACAAAGAAGAAAGTATAGGAGTTTTGATTACCGGAATTTTACACTACATGCTTACAAATGCAATGATTCCAAGTCAACGCAAAGTAAAGTATTACGGAGTTGATCTAGACATTGTAATCCCAGACTTGAAAACTTTGGAAAAAGATCCTAAAAAAACATTAGTCATTTACATTGCAAAGACTCTAAACAAAAACACCATAAATGAAAACCTAAAACAATTACAAAATATTCAACCTGAAAATCAAAATGTATGGATTGTATCAAGTCAAGATCTTGGATTTGAAAATACATACGTCATTCAGAAAGAAAAATCCTCGTTTTCCAATATTATTTATGATATTGGAGAGTTTGTGAATGTTAAAGGTAATAATAAATTTAAAATTTTACCTGTCTAAGCACTATCATGGTATTTTAGCAGATTATTTTGAAATTGTTTTTCGATGAGAAATGTTAAAGTTTAACAATTTGTCAACACTTTATGATTAAAGATTAATCAATAAAAAATAACCACAAAAATTTATGAATTCATTATTTGTAACTGGATCTGACACCGATGTGGGAAAAACATACGTTACAGCTGGATTGGCGGTGGCCTTGAGAAAGTTGAGCGTTGATGTAGGAGTTATGAAACCCTTTGCTGCAGGAATTCCACAAAAAAAAGGTTTCAAATCTGAAGATGCCGAAATTTTAGCTAAAGCCGCACAAGTTTCAGATTCTGAGAGTTTAATTAACCCTCAATTTTTTAAAATGACAGCATCACCATATACTGCATCAAAGTATTTGAAAATCAAAGTTAAAGTTGATTCAGTGTTATCCTGTTTTAGAAAACTATCCAAATTGCATTCTATGTTATTAGTAGAAGGGATGGGAGGAATAATGACTCCAATTTTAAAAAATTATTTTGTTTCTGATTTAATAAAAGAAATGAAGTTACCCACAGTTATTGTAACTAGAAGCAAGATTGGAACAGTAAACCATACAATCATGACATGTAAAATGTGTGAAAAATATAAAATTCCAATCAAGGGAATTATTATCAATAATTTTGATTCAGATGGATATAAGATAAAAATTCTAAAAAGAGACTTGGAAGACTTAACAGGGGTTCCAATCTTAGGCACTATTCCTTATATTGAGAATCTTAGTGATGAATCTTTGTATAAAAATATCAAAAAAACTATTGATATGAAATATCTTTTTGAATAATTTTTAAGACTGTAAATATTGGATTGATTTCTGGAGTTTTGGTTGGAAGTTCCAATAAAATTAATATCGTAATGTTTATTTTAGCACAATTATTTTTACATGTTTTTATTTTTAAATTTACGGTGTTTCAGGCTTGCTCTATTAATAAATCATAAAAAAATTTTTGCTACTTTTATGAAAAAAAGGATATAGAACACGTAATTTGAAATCTAGGTTTTTTCCGCACAATAGTATTAAACTAAATTCTATTGTATAATTTATTGACGTTTAATAACACGCAAATATTGTTAGTAGGGACTTTAGCTCTAGTTCTTATTACAGGATTAGCAAGTCCAGCATTTGCCGATGAAAATGGAATCAGAGAGGCCCCTGAAGTAGCAGTTTACGTTGATGAATCAATCACATCAGCGGTTGCTGTATCTCCAAATGGACCTTGGTATGAATTTCTTTTCACAGATATCGGAGTTGATGCAGGAGCATGCTCCATCAATTGTACTCCTAGTAGTGGATTAAATTCTGTGTATGCACCTGACTCCCCTTGGACATTTGAATGTCCTGCTGAAGGTTGTTGGTTAACTGTAACTGACGCTTTTCTTAACGGGGATGAATTTGAAATATTTGATAATTCAGTAAGTATAGGAAATACATCTGAAGTTGCACCTACAGGAATATGTGAACCAGATGAAACCGATCCTGAAGATTGTCTTATAGACAATAATTCAAGTAGTGGCATGTTTGTACTAGGACCAGGGTCTCATTCAATTACCATCCAGCCCACGATATCGCCTTTTAAATTGGGAGCAGCTTATTTCAAGATAGAAACTCATGAATCAACAGTTGCAGGTGAACTCTTGTCACTTGACTCATCAGCACTGGTAATTTCAGGATTGACATCAAGTGCAGTATGGATGATACCAACTTTGGTAGGAATTACAGGTGCTGGATTATATCTAGTAAAACTCAGAGCAAATAGAGATTAATTCTCTTCTTTTTATTAAATTTTAATCATTTGATTTTATGAATCACCAAACATCCTAGATTTGCAAAAAATGAGATTTTAAACAGCAGAGGTTTTTACATGGCATAAATCTCAATTGATTCACCGTTTAATTATTAAGATGAAACACTGGTATAACCACACTTGAGAAAAAATAGCTTCGTATGGCATCCTAATACCCAGATGAAAGAATGGGAGACATTTGATAAGATTTCTTATGCTAAAGGTATGTGGTTATTTGACTCCAAAGGAAACAAAATGCTTGATGCAGTGGCATCAATGTGGTGTAACGTTTGGGGACATTCAAAAAAAGAATTAGTAAATGCAATCATTAATCAGACCAAAAAATTACAGCATTCTTCGATATTCAACCTTACTCACGAGCCTGCAGAGCAACTTGCAAAGAAACTTGTACGTATTTCTCCAGGGATGCACAAAGTGTTTTACTCTGATAACGGATCATCTGCAATGGAGATTGCCCTAAAGTTGGCTTTACAGTTTTGGGTCAACTCAGGTGAGAAACAAAAATCAAAAATAGTAACACTTGAGAATGGTTACCACGGAGATACTTTTGGTGCAATGTCAATAGGATATGTACCACAATTTTTTGAAAAATTTAAAAAACAATTATTCCCCACGATCCAAATACCAGTTCCAAACCATTATAGAATTCCAAAAGGTTTCACATATGCAGATTATGAAAATTATTGTTTAGAAAAAATTGAAGCCCAGTTTTCCAAAGACAGCAAGATTGCCGCATTTGTAATGGAAAGTGGCGCACAGATTGCAGGAGGGGTAATAATTTATCCAAAAAATTTTCAAAAAAAGATTAGTCAAATATGTAAAACACATAATGTTTTGTTTGTTCTCGATGAGATAGCTACGGGTTTCGGACGGTTAGGCTCTATGGTACAGTATACAGAACAAAAAAGCATACCCGATATTGTAGCATATGGAAAAATGTTAACAGGTGGATATATGACAATGGCTGCAACTCTTGCAAATAAAAAAATCTATGATGAATTTTTAGGAGATTTTAATGATTGGAGACATCTTTTTCATGGACACACCTTTACTGGAAATCCAATAGCAACAGCGGTTTCACTTGAGAATTTGAATTTATATCAAAAGGATCACTTGATTAAACAAATTCAAAAAACATCCAAGGTGTTTACAGAGTATTATGAAGAAATTTTAAAATTAGAACTAGTAGGGGACATTCGTCACAAAGGGATGCTAATGGGAATAGAGCTAGTGTCAGATAAAAAGAAAAAAACTCCAATAAACCCAAAAAAATCAATAAATAAGATTTTCTTTGAGGAAGGAAAAAAAAATGGAATTTACCTTCGAACCCTAGGAAATATAATGATGCTTGTTCCCCCATTGGCCATTTCAGAAAATGACCTAAATTTACTTTTAAATCGAACCATTCAGACCATTAAATCTGCCCAGAAACATGTGCTAAAATGATGTTAACCCCAAAAACTTTGAAGGTTAACCTTTCGAGAAATATTATTTAATGTAAATTTCCTCATATTGTTTATGAGTTATAGTGACTTTATCAAAGAATGTCAAGAAAACGTTCTATCCGGAGTTGGGATTAGTTCAGATAGTGCTGCAAAGCTATTTGAAATTCCAAAAGAATACATAAAAGAACTTGCAAATGCTGCCAATCAAATAACTCGAGAATTTAATGGAAACAAGGTAGACGTTGAACAACTAAATAACATAAAAAAAAATTCATGTAGTGAGGATTGTTCTTTTTGTGGCCAGTCTGCATTTTTTGATACTGGAATTGAATCTTATCAGTTACCATCACCAACAGAAGTTGTAAGCAGAGCACAAAAAGCAAAAGATGAAGGTGCAAAGTCCTACTGTCTAGTCGCAGCATGGAGAGAGCCATCACCAAAAGATTTTTCTAAAGTTTGTACAATAATTGAAGAGGTAAACAACAAGGTTGGAATTAGTGTCGAATGTAGCTTAGGATTTCTAACATATGATCAGGCAAAAAAACTTAAAGAACTGAATGTCAAACGATATAATCACAACCTAGAGACTGCAAAATCAAAGTTTGCAGAAATCTGTACTACACATACCTATGAAGACAGATTAAGAACTCTGCAAATTGCAAGAGACGCAGGATTAGAGTTGTGCACAGGCGGGATTATTGGATTAGGTGAAACACAAGAACAGCGATTAGAGTTGGTGTTAGCACTCGCTGCGATTTATCCTGAGGAAATTACAATTAACATTTTGGTTCCTGTTCCTGGGACGCCATTAGAATTGCAAACACCACTTGAAAAATCTGAAATTATTAGAATGTTTTCAGTCATTCGTTTTTTGTTACCAGAATCTGTGATTAAAATTTCAGGAGGAAGAGAAACAAATCTTGATGATTCAGGTGAAGAATTATTGCAAAGCGGAGCCAATGGCATAATTACATCAGGGTACCTTACTTTAGGAGGGAATGATGCAGACCAAGACATCAAAATGATAAAGAAGATAGGCCTTGAAGTCTAATCTTAGTTTTATTGACTCAGAACTTGAGCAGTTAAAGAAAAATCACCTTTTAAGAAAATTAAGATATGGTACAATTAGAGGTGCTACAATTACAATTCAAGGCAAGAATCTACTAAATTTATGTTCTAATGATTATCTTGGAATCCCAACAACTAGATTAAAAATAATGCAAATGCAATCAAGTTCGAGATTAATATCTGGAAATCATGAAATTTACAAAAAATTAGAAAATAAACTGGCTCGACATAAATCTCAAGAGTCTAGTTTAATTTATCCAACTGGATACATGGCAAATTTAGGTGTGATTTCTACAATTGCAAAAAAAGGTGATTTAATTCTTAGTGATGAATTAAATCATGCAAGTATAATTGAATCATGTAGATTGTCAGGTGCCACCATTTCAATTTATAAACATAATAACATGGAAGATTTGCAGCAAAAATTAAAACGAACATCTAAAAACAAATTTGTAATAACTGAAGGGATTTTTAGCATGGATGGGGATTTCTCTAAATTAAAGGAAATATCTGAGATTACACAAAAGTCTAATTCAATTTTTATACTTGATGATGCACATGGTGACTTTATAGTTGGAAAGGATGGAAGAGGGACTGCAGATTATTTTGGAGTACAAAAGAAGATAGATTTGTACATCAGTAGTTTAAGTAAAGGGTTAGGATCTTTTGGAGGATATGTTGCTTCTTATAAAAAAGTAATCGATTTGAACATAAACAGATCAAAATCATTTATCTATACTTCTGCGCTGCCTTCATTTTTAGTTGAGTACAGTTTGAAACGATTTGAATCAAATCGAGAAGTCCAACGAAGAAAATTGCAAAAAAATGTAGAGTTATTTTTAAAAAGATTAGGCCAAATTGGATATACGATTAAATCTCAAACTCATGTTATTCCAATAATTATTGGTAAAGAAAAAACTGCAATGGAGTTTGGAAATTATTTGTTCAAAAATGGTGTATATGCTCAACCAATTAGATATCCTACAGTTCCTAAAAATAAGTCAAGGTTAAGAATTTCTGTGACAGCCTGGTTAACTCATCAAGATATTGAAAATGCTCTTGTCGTGTTTGAAAAAGCATTTCAAAAATTTTTGAAATAAAACATAAATTTAATTTAGAACCAATCGTAAAGACTTCCATTATCAAGATTTAACAGATTTTTTAATTGTTAATCAACAATACAATTAAGCCGCTAAAATTATGTTATTATCTTAGAGCATCAAACCCACCTATAGCAGGTGAGCCTATTAGCACTGCAATGGTAATAACAATTCCTAAAACTATTCCTACCAAGATAAACCGCTTGTTCACAACAAAAAACATTTTCACTCATTTAAAAACGAAATGAATTGAGCATAACTTGGAAGAATCTTTTAATTAAAAAATAACAATTCTAATTCATGGTAGAGATAACTCTAGCATTAGCAATTTTTGCAGGATTAGGCTCATTTGTCGCTCCGTGTATTTTACCATTGATCCCAGCATTTTTAGCATATATTTCAGGATCTACCCTAAGTGAACTAAATAACAAAAGTGAAACCAAAACAATTCTAGTAAACAGGACCAAAATCATACTAAACACAATATTTTTTGTTCTTGGTTTTTCAATAGTATTCTCCACGTTGGGAGTGATAATCAACAGCACATTGGCAAATTCGTCAGGGGTTTTAATAAATAATTTTAACCAACTAGGAGGAGTGATAATAATTGGGTTTGGAGCCTTCTTATTGTTATCTTCAAAAATAAACAAATTAAATATTGAAAAAAAATTCATACCTAAAAGATCAAAAGCTAGTTATCCCTTATCTTTTGTTTTTGGTTTAGCTTTTGCTGCAGGGTGGACTCCATGTGTTGGACCAATTCTTGGAACAATTCTAACCTTGGCAGCAACTACACCATCTGTTGCATTCAATCTTTTATTGGCATATTCACTTGGTCTAGGTATTCCTTTTGTTTTAATGGGCATATTTTTTTCAAGAGCTACTAGAATAATAAAGTCAATGAGTAAACATCTAAAATATTATAATTTAGTTTTAGGTGTATTTATCATAATTCTAGGAGTCATGGTATTTACTAATCAATTAGCATATATTGCAAATTTTCCTTTACTAAATGAATTATTATTAGGATAACACAATGAAAACAGAATTAAAAATTGCAATGGTTTTAGGAGTTGTAATAGTGGTATCTGTTGGAATTATTAGCACCATATTTGCTTCACTTGATTCAGAATTTGAATCAAAATCAATTGATGAAAATAATATTGAGCCTACAATTGAAATTGACAAGTCCAAATTTAAAAGAGCTCCCGATTTGGTCGGTATTGCATATTATTTGAATACAACCCCAGAAACTTTGGCAGAAGAGATTAAAGGTAAAGTCGTATTGTATGATATTTGGACATATAGTTGTATTAATTGTATCAGAACTCTTCCATACATTACTGCATGGAATGACAAATACTCCGATGAAGGATTGTTGATAATTGGAATTCATTCACCAGAATTTGAATTTGAAAAAATTCAAGAAAATGTAGAATTGGCAATTTCAAAACATGGAATAACCTACCCCGTTGTAATGGATAATGATTGGGAAACATGGAAAGCCTTTGAAAATAGATATTGGCCAAGAAAATATATTGCCGACCATGAAGGATTCATTAGGTATGATCACATTGGTGAAGGCGCATACCAAGAAACAGAAAAAATAATTCAACAATTATTAAAAGAAAGATCTTCATCATTAGGATTGCAAATTGCCGATGCTGAATCTCTTGTAGATATTGAAGAGTTTGAGCATACAAGTTTTAGAACTCCTGAGCTGTACTTTGGCTACAATCTTGCACAAGGCCGAAATCAATTAGGAAGTTCTGAAGGATTTAATCAAAATAAAATTATTACCTATAGTGAACCAGATAATTTGGACCTTCATAAATTTTACCTTGTTGGAATTTGGAATAATCTAAAGGATAGTATGAGATTAGAATCCGATTCAGGTTCAATTAAAGTTCTATATCATGCCAAAGAGGTAAATATTGTAACTTCAAACAGTGCAGATTTAGAGATTTTCCTAGATGGAGTACCGTTGGATTCAAAATATTCAGGGGATGATATCGAGAAAGGAAATAAGATTACCGTTTCTGAGCCGGATTTGTATAATATAATAAAAAGTGAAAAATCTGCAACCCATGAATTAGAGATTAAAATTAACCAAAAAGGGTTTGAAATTTACACATTTACCTTTGGATAAATTGTAACTCACACAACATGTCACTGGAGATACACCAAGACCAGTGACAAATTAGTTTAAAACATAATTTCAAAGGAAACCTTGGAGAAAATGGATTTTGATTAGTAACTCATGGAACAAAGGTACAGGAGAAAGCTTGTCCCAAAAGGTCATGGGTAGAGTAAGACCAGATGAGCCATTAAAAAATAAAATAGAGTTTGCCCAAAGAAAATTACAATCGCAAATCACAAAATTAGAAGGAATTGATATAAAATTACAAAGAAAGCATGATGTTATTTTTGAAAAAATTGTAAATGCGCAAAAAACTCACAATAACGGTTATGCCAAAGCTTATGCAAATGAACTCTCTCAGCTAAGAAAGATGAAAAACATGGTAAGTGGTGCAAAATTATCTATGGAGCAAGTTCAACTTAGACTAAGCACCGTATCAGAACTTGGAGATGTAGTAGTAACACTCAGTCCTGCAATGTCGCTAATCAAGGGTATAAGTTCTTCATTAGGGGGCATAATGCCAGAAGCAAATGCATCGATGCAAGATTTGTCACAAATTCTAGGAGATGTTTTAACTGGTTCATCGGTAAATGATTCAGGAATTATGGATGCAGGAATTTCTGAGAATTCAGATACATTAGCAATTCTTGAAGAAGCTCATTCTGTAATTGAAGGCCATACTAAAGTATCCATACCTGAAGTACCAAATAACCTAAAACATGAAATTGTTCAAAGACGCACAGCAGATGTTTTGTTGTAAAATTTAAGATTTTACTTTAATTTCTTTTTGCTTTTTTGAATTAGAATTTTTTTAATTCTAGATATTGTAGGATAACTGTAACCTCTTCGTCGATAATTTGCAATCATCATCTTCCAATTTTTCAAACGCCACTGCGCTTGTTCAACTGTAACTGAATGCACTTCTTTTTGAATAATGCTTTTTCTTCCAACCTTCAATGTGCCTGCATCTTTTGCACTCCATCTATTTTTTGCAAATTTTAGTCCTGTAAGAATTTCTCCTACTGGCATTTCTTTGAAATATTCCTTTAATTTTTTTAACTCAGCATCGGTTGGTTTTTGTGAGATTGCAAGCTCGATTGATGGTTTTTGCACAAAATAATTGAAACCTGCTAGTTTAAGAAATTCTTGCTAAATCAGAATTAACTAAAGTAAAGAAAAAGTGAAATCATTTTACAAAATTAACATCCAAGAAAATCAAAATTTACATTTTTACACAAATTGTTATACATGGCAATTCCCATAACAATGACCGCCCCCACGGATAGCGGAATTAAAATAAATACCTTGGTCTTTAACCCCATGATAGATTTTAAGTGAATTCCTATAAATTTGTCACAGTTTTACTCGGTGATAATTGTAAAAGTTCCTATTGTTTTTGGATTTTGTAATAATTGGACCATCTCCCGCGGGATGAGATCAGATGTCTTGTCACACTTGACTGCAAGTGTTCTCGGACATACAAAATCACTTTTTCTAATTACTATATCCTCGTCATGGGTAAGAGTTAGATCATCATGTCCTCTCCCAAATACAAAAAATTCATGTGGTCCCACCTTAATTGAGATTTGGATTTTGGATTTTGAATCTTGAAGTTTTTTCTTAAGGAAAATAGGAAGATCTAAGCAGGCAGAGGTTGCATTTACTCCGATTATACAATCCCCTTGCACGGAAAGTTCTGAGGCTTTGGTAATTTCAATTGTTTTTTGATGATTTGATCTTATATTTTCATGGCCAGAAAATTTAATCTCGAATCTCACTGTAAATTAAATAGGCTAGACTTAAATTAATCTTCCAAAGCATTCAAAACGAAATGCTTCCAGCACAACAAGGTTATGATAGAGCAATTACTGTTTTTTCACCAGATGGTAGACTATACCAGGTAGAATACGCCATTGAGACAGTACGGCGAGGAACAATTGCTGTTGGTATCAAAAGTAAAGACGGCATTGTTATCGCAGTGGAAGAAAAACCAAGAAAATTACAAATTTCAGATGTTGCTCAAAAGATATTTCAAATTGACGATCATGTAGGAGTTGCAGCAGCAGGATACATTCCAGATGCTAGAAGTCAAGTAGATAATGCAAGATTCTTTTCTCAAAGTAATAAATTGATTTATGATGAGCCAGTAGAGGTAGAAACAATTGCCAAACACCTTGCAGATCAATCACAGCAGTATACTCAATATGCAGGGGTTAGGCCATTTGGAGTTTCATTGATTTTAGGAGGAGTTGTAAATGATTCTCCTCAATTATATTTGACTGATCCAAGTGGAACATACATTTCATATGATGCAATCGCAATTGGTTCAGGTTCTGATCAAGTGACAGACTTTTTAGAAAAATCATACACCAAGGACTTATCTTTAGATGATGCATCAGCTTTAGCAGTCGCCTCCATATATTTATCCAGTGAAGATAAAGAAGGAACCAACCACATTAGAATGGCCCATATTAAATTAGACACAAAAATGTTTGAATTGGTTTCACAAAAGGATATTGAGAATTTTGCGAAAATGGCAAAAGAGAAATTTCCACATGGAGATAAATAATTAATTTATTTTATTTATAGAAAATTTACATTGAACCTATCAATTGCAATTCCCGATTCGTCTCTTTCTGATGAAACCTTAAAAGTAGACAAAACGAGAAAAATATCTGAAATTGCAAGAGCGTGTGCTATTTTCAGAGTAAACACCATTTACATCTACCAAGATGGCGACCACAAAGAAGATAGAAATTTGATGTTGTTAATTTTGAAATATTTAGATACGCCGCAATTTTTGAGAAAGCGCTTATTTCCTAAAATGAATGAACTAAAATTTGCAGGAGTCTTGCATCCACTAAAGATTCCTAGCCACATCACACCAGCTGATGCAAAAAAAATTAAAAAAGGAGATGTAAGAGAAGGAATCACAGTTAGTTTCAAGGGAAGAAAATATGTAGATGTTGGAATAAATCAACTTGTACCATATTTTGGACATGAACCCATTGGAAAAAGAACAACAATCCAATTCAAAACTGGCTATCCAAAATTTGAAGTAAAACCCATTTCAAAAGATGAAGCTCCTGAATATTGGGGATTTATGATAAAAGAAAGAGCAAATCTTTTCTCATTGATTTCTGAATGGAAAGGATTAACCATCATTACATCAAAAAAAGGAAAAGTCGTAACAAAAGAACAGATCTCAAAGTATGTAACCTCCTCTGACCCAGTCTTAATGGTATTTGGATCGCCCGAAAAAGGAGTTCATCAGATCTTAGGTGGAAAGATGAGTAATTTGCAAAATTCAAAGACATTGAACTTTTTTCCAAATCAGGCAACTGAAACTGTAAGGTTGGAAGAAGCCCTAATAGGATCATTATCCATAATTAATGCATATAATGTAGAATAAAATTGAAGGAAAAAAAGAATTTTCTCATTTTAGCAATCGGAATTGGAGTTATCGGAGTAATCATTGGTGGCATAACACTTTGGAATATGATTAATGATATTTTGAATTCATGAAATTTGATAAATACTTTGTTAACCAGAATTTTTTTGAAGGTTAACGATATTCTCACATGGTTTATTAGACGGTTGTCGATGATTTCGTTTTATCCATGGGAGCCAGGAAACACAGTCAACCAAGAAGAGGTAGTCTTGCATACTCACCTAGAGGTCGTGCCAAAAGCATGGAAGCAAGAATTAGAGCTTGGCCTAAAGTAAACTCCGAAGAACCCAAAATTTTAGCTCATTGTGGTTTTAAGGCAGGATGCGTCCAAATTGTAAGTATAGATGATCGTGATAAAACTCCAAATGCAGGAAAACAGCTCGTAAGTCTTGGAACAGTTCTTGTAACTCCACCAGTAATTATTTTGGGAATTCGAGGATATTCTAAAGATGTGGATGGGTCTCATGCGGAGTTTGATGTTTATGCAAAAGATATTCCAAAATACATTGCAAAAGAGATTACACTAAAAAGTAAAGAAGGTGCCATTGAGAATGCAGAAAAACATCTTAAAAGAATTAAAGAGATTTTTGCAGTCGTCGCAGTTTCTCCACGAGCTGCAGGATTAGAACAGAAAAAACCGTATATTTTTGAAGCATTAGTAAGTGGAGGAGATATTCAAAAACAATTTGCACATGTTAAGGAATTATTGGGAAAAGAAATAAAAATTGATCAGATTTTTGAGACAGGTTCAACAGTAGATGTTGCGGCAATTACAAAAGGCAAAGGTTGGCAAGGAGTTATCCAAAGATGGGGAGCAAAGAAAAAACAGCACAAATCAAGAAAAACAGTTAGGGAGTTGGGTTCTCTTGGACCAATTTCTCCTCAATATGTCATGTATACAGTACCTAGAGCAGGTCAAATGGGATTCCATCAAAGAATAGAATATGATAAACGAATTATGATAATGGGAAATACAGAAGACAGCAGTCTTAAAATAAATCCTGACGGGGGATACAAGCACTTTGGCTTAGTTAAGGGAGACTTTATCATTCTAAAAGGTTCTGTACCAGGAACATATCGAAGATTGATAAAACTACGAAGTCAGATTAGAAATGCCCCGCCAAAAATATCAAAACCAAACATTTTGGAGGTAGTGATTTGATCAAAACTACTTCAATGACACTAACTGGCGATAAAGATACAGAAATTGAATTACCGCTAATCTTTTCAACACCATTTAGAAGAGACTTAATACACAAAGCATGGACTAATCTAAATTCACATAAATTTCAAAGGCAAGGTAGGCATCCTACTGCAGGAATGGATGTTGTTGCAGATACAAACGATCCACCAACAGGCCAAGGTATTTCTCGTATTGCCAGAATGAGAGGAGGAGGCGGTGGCAGACAAGGTCAAGCAGGAGAAGTAGCATCTACCAGAGGAGGAAGACAAGCCCATCCACCAAATGTGAACAAAGTTATTTACAAAAAACTAAACAAAAAAGAAAACAAGTTAGCATTGTGTTCTGCAATTGCAGCTACTGCATCAAAGGAACAAGTGCAATTAAGAGGTCATAAAGTAGACGACATCAAATCATTTCCAATAATAGTATCAAATGATTTGGAGGCCCTAACAAAGGCTAGTGAAATTTCCAAGGTGTTAGAATCTCTAAAACTCGATAAGGATGTGAAAAGACTTCAATCACGAAAACCACGTAGTGGTCAAACCGTCCTAAGGGGAAGAGGTAAAAAAATTGGAAAAAGTGTCTTATTTGTAACCAAAGATTCTGAGAAAATTAACAAGGCATGTGGTGCAATTCCAGGAGTTGAAGCAAGATCAGTTAAGGATTTGAGTGTGTTAGATTTATCACCAGGGTCTGATCCTATTAGGTTGACAGTGTATTCAAAGGCAGCAATTGAAGAAATTGCCAAAATAAAATCAACGCATCTTAATTTGATGGAGAAAATAAAATGAACGTGGATCAAGCCAGTAAAATTATTTTGAAGCCGTATATAACAGAAAAAACATTTGCAATGGTAGAAAATGAAAGTAAAATTTGTTTTATTGTACAACGACAGGCAAGTAAACCACAAATTGCCGAAGCCGTTACAACACTTTACAATCAAAAAGCAATTAACGTAAACACTGCACGGACAATTTATGGTAAAAAGGCCTTTGTTCAATTTGAGACAATAGAAAAAGCACGAGACTTGGCTACAAAGATAGGAATGCTATAATATGGACCATAAAAACTCACAATCACGGACACAGGAAAAGAACAATGGTTAAAGAATTTTTATACAGAGGACTTTCAAAAGAGGATCTAGACAATACTTCTCTTGAAAAGCTATTTCAATTATTCAACTCAAGACAAAGAAGATCTCTTACTCGTGGAATTAACGATGGAAAACGAAAGTTGATTGAAGAGATAAAATCAGCAAAAGCAGGGAAGTTAAAAACACCCATCAAAACCCATCTTAGAGATTTAATTATACTACCATATATGGTAGGTGTTGCAGTAAATGTTTTCTCAGGAAAAGACTTTGTTCCAGTAGTTATTAAAACCGAGATGGTTGGGCACTATCTTGGTGAATATGTAATTACTAACAAAAGAGTTAACCACGGTGCTCCTGGTGTAGGTGCATCAAGATCTAGTCTTTATGTGCCGTTAAAGTGATTTTTATGGGAAGATTCGACTACGCATTTCAAAATTATGATACAACAAAACATGTGCGTTCCTCTTTAAGAGAAAAAGATATTTCTCATAAACATGCAAGAGAAATAGCAGTTGCCATCAAAGGATTATCAATCGAAAAAGCAAGAGACTATCTTCAAGCAGTAGTCAACAAACAAAGGGCAATTGCATTTGGTAGATACAAAAACCAGGTTGGCCATAGATCAGATCCTGGAATGATGTCAGGACGGTATCCTCAAAAATCAGCAAGAGAATTTATCAAAGTATTAGATAATTTGGAATCCAATGCAGAGTATAAAGGGATGGATTTAGATAGATTAAAAATTATTAATGCAACAGTTCACAAAGGAGTTCTCGTAAAAAGATTTACTCCAAGAGCAATGGGAAGAGCAACTCCAAAAAATAACGTTCTTACTCATGTAGAGTTGGTGGCTCAGGAGATTTAAATTGTCATCAGTCAAAAATGTAATTAAAGACAATTACAACATGATGCTACTCAAAGATTATCTAAGAGAAGCAATTAAAGATGCAGGATTTTCTCATGCCGAAATTTCCAAAACACCAACCGGAACACGAGTAGCTCTTCATGTTACAAGACCTGGTATTGTGATTGGTCGAAAAGGTTCCGGAATAAGAGAATTGACAGAAAAACTTGCAATAGACTTTGGCTTAAAAAACCCCCAAATTTCAGTAAACGAGATTGAAAAACCTGAATTATCTCCAAGTGTAATGTGTAATAGAATGGCATCACATCTTGAACGTGGTACTGCATTTAGAAGAGCTACAATGTGGACATTAAAACAGATAATGGAGGGAGGAGCTATGGGAGTACAGATTACAATTTCAGGAAAGCTTAGAGGAGACCGTTCTGCTTTTGAAAAACATACTGCAGGGGTTTTGCCACGCGCAGGGCATCATGCAGAAGTAATCGTTTCAGAGGATATAGCTCATGTTACAACTGCAATGGGATCGATTGGAATAAGAATTAGAATTGCAATAAAGGATAGATTTGTTCCAGAATTTGAATTAAAGAAAAAAACAGGAAAAGAAATCCCAAAGCAGATCAAAGTAGAAGAAATACAAATTGACGATGTAAAAGTTGAAGTAGTTAAAGTGGAAGGAAAAAAAGACACAGCAAAATCCGAATCAGAGAGAATTGCTTTGGAGGCTAAAAAAATGGAAGCTTTAGAAACACTTGAAGAAGAAGAGGCGAAATTAAAGTAATGTCCAGAATAAGTATGAAAACAGTGAGAGCATTAAACGAGAAGGATCTCAAAAGCAAAATTCAAGAGTCTAGAAGTGAACTTGCAAAACTAAGAGTTGACGGATCAAAGGGAACCCTAAGAAAAGAAAGTGGAAAGATCAAAGCCCTAAGACACGATATAGCACGAATGCTTACAAGATTAAACGAGATGAGAAAAAAATGATAACATCAGGGAATATTGTACGTCATGAATTTATTGGGTTAAAAACTCAGATTCTAGATTCTGCAAATCAACAAATCATAGGATTAAATGGAACAATAATCCAAGAAACAAAATCCATGTTTAAATTAAACACCAAAAAAGGAATAAAACTAATCCCAAAGGCACGAACCATGTGGAAATTCAGCTTAAATGAGCAGCGATTAATTGTGAATGGTTCAAAAATTCAGAAAAGACCTTTTGATAGAATAGGAGACAAGCCTTGACTCAAAATATTGGTTTGAATGTAAAGTCCCCTGCCAAAGAGTGTAACGATGTTCACTGTCCATTTCATGGTAGACTCGCCATTCGCGGTAAATTATTTGACGGTAAAGTAACAGGTGACAAAGCAAAGCAAACCATTACACTTCAAAAGGAAGCACCAGTATATTTTAGTAAATTTAAAAGATATGCAAGGAGTACAAATACAATTCACGCACATGTTCCTGCATGTATCGAGGTCGTAATGGGTGATCATGTGTTAACTGCAGAATGCAGACCAATTGCAAAATCAGTATCATATGTTGTAGTTGAGGTTAAAACATAATGGCAAAACAAGCAGGTAAAGGTGTTGCAGAATTCCGTCCCTATGTAACTAGAGTAATTCCAGTAGGGGCAAACATTGTTTGTGCAGATAATACAGGAGCAAAAATTTTAGAAGTAATTAACGTAACAAAATACAAAACAAGAGTATCAAGACTTCCAGCAGGAGGGGTAGGAGATTTTTGTAATGTTGTTGTTAAAAAGGGTCCAGCCGAACTTAGAAAGCAAGTATTTGGTGCAGTGATAATTAGACAAAAATATGCAGTAAGAAGATTAAACGGTGTTAGAGTATGTTTTGAAGACAATGCTGCCGTTTTAATAACTCCAGAAGGAGAGGTGAAAGGAACCGACATCAAAGGACCAGTTGCAGCAGAAGCTTCGGAGAAATGGCCAAGAGTAGCTAACTTGGCATCAATGGTGGTATAAAATGAAACCAACAAAAATGAGAAACAAGTTAATTTATAGTGCATCACACGTTACTAAAAGTAAACAGATTTCAAGCCCATTATCAAAGGAACTCCAAAAAAAATATACTAAAAAAAGCATTAGAGTGGTGGAAGGAGATAATATAAAAATTGTCAGAGGAGAGTTTAAGGGAGTAGATGGAAAGATTGCAAAAATTTCTGTTCAAAAAAGTAGCATATCTATTGAAGGCGTAAAAAAAGAAAAAACCAAAGGAGACAAGTTCGATGTCTTTGTTCATTCTTCTAATGTTATAGTTACAGGTCTAAACTCTGATGATAAATGGAGAATATCAAAACTAGAGGGGAAAAAACCATCACCAAAGAAAAATGAAAATTCCAAAGAGACAATAGTCGAAAAAACAAAAAAAGTTGATACTGAACCAGTAAAGAAAGAAACAAAAGTAGAAAAAATAAAACAAAAGGACAGTGAGAAATAATGGTAAGCATATCTGGAAGTAAAAAACTCAAAAGACAAATGGCACCTCAGTTTTGGGGAATAAATAGAAAAAATAAAAGATTTGTAGTTACGGTAAAACCAGGACCCCATAAAAAAGAAGCCTCTATCCCAACGGCAGTTTTCTTAAGAGACACATTAAAAATTGTAAGTACCCTCAGAGAGGCAAAGACTGCCATATATAGCGGAAGAGTGAAGATTGACGGAATTGTTAGAAAATCCCTTCACCATGCAATAGGTTTAATGGATGTTGTAGAATTACAAGATGTTCCAGATATCTACAGACTTGTTCCTACCGGTGGCAAAATTCTAAAACCAGTAATAATTAATGATTCTGAAAAAGGCAAAAAAATTGTTAGAGTAAAGAGTAAAACAACTATAAAAAATGGGAAAACCCAAATAGGATTCCATGACGGACGTTCTGTAATTTCAGACATTCAAGTCGACGTAAATGATAGTTGTTTAATACAAATTCCTGAAGTAAAAATTCTTGAAGTGTTAAAATTAGAAAAAAATGTGCATGTTCTAGTTACGCGTGGAGTAAACGCAGGTGAAATCGGCCAAATAGAGGCAATTGAAGAAGGAACATTCATTCTTCCAAAACGAGTTCTTTTAGCTCTTGAGGAAAGAAAAATCGAAATTCCCTCAGATGTCGTAATGGTGATAGGAAAAGAGGAACCAGTAATTAAAATAAAGTGATACTATGTCTCAAACTCAAGAAAATCCAATGAAAAAAATTTTCCTAGACAAGGTTGTTCTAAACATGGGTTTAGGCAAATCAGGGGACGTAATTGAGGTTGCAAAAAAAGCACTCAGTCAAATTTCTGGAAAAACACCATCATCAAGAGAGGCAAAAGAAACACAAAGAGATTGGGGAATAAGAAAAGGAGAACCAATTGGAGTTGCAGTTACAGTTAGAGGAGAAGATGCAAAGGAATTATTAAAACGTCTTTTAGAAGCAAAAGGAAATCAAGTTAAGGGAAAATCGTTTGATAATTTTGGAAACTATTCATTTGGAATAAATGAACACATAGATATTCCAGGAGTAAAATACGATCCTAAAATTGGAATTTTAGGTTTAGGAATATCTGTTACCTTAGCACGTCCAGGATATAACATCAGGGTAAGAAGTAAACACAAAGCTAGAGTCGGTAAAAAGCATGTAATAAAATCTGATGAAGCAAAAGATTATCTAATCAAAGAGTTTGGAGTGACCGTAGCATAATGGCCAAAGATAGATCATATGAGTTTACAGGAAGAAAAAAACATGACTTTGGAAGGGGTTCCAGATGGTGTAAAAGGTGCGGAGATTATACTGCAGTTATTCAAAAATATGATCTTATGTTGTGCAGGCGATGTTTCAGAGAAGTAGCAGTGTCGTTAGGATTTAGGAAAAACCAGTGATAAAAATGCCAGCAACAAACATCTTAGCCAATCTATTTGTCACCCTTTACAATAATGAGGCAAGAAGAAATACTGATTGCATTATTCTTCCAACTTCAAAATTAGGAATTGAAGTTCTTAAATCCTTACAAAAAAATGGTTACATTGGAGAATTTGAACATATAGATGATAAAAGAGGGGGTAAATTTAAAATAAAATTATTAGCAAAAATTACAAAATGTGGAGCAATTTCACCAAGATTTAAAGTAAAAAAAGACGCATACAATTCTTGGGAACAACAATATCTACCAGCATACAATAGAGGCATGTTAGTAGTTACAACTAATCAAGGAGTTATGTCACATCATGAAGCAGTATCAAAAGAACTTGGAGGATTTTTAATCGGATATGTCTACTAAACCAGATCAATTCCAAGAAATTTTAGAAATTCCTGAAGGAATTAAAATTACAATGAAAAAACACATGATGCAATTTCATGGTCCATTAGGTATGACATTTAAAAGCTTTAGAAAAATACCGGTAAATGTTATAGTCAATGAAGACAAAATAACGCTCAAAGCACAAGGAAAAAGAAAAAGCGATTATTCTATATTGCATACTGCACGCTCCTTAATCAAAAATATTTTCGAAGGTTTGACCGAAGGATACACGATTAAAATGAAAGTAGTCTATGCCCATTTTCCTGTTACCGTCAAGGTAAAGGATAAAATTATTTCAATAGAAAACTTCCAAGGGGAGAGAGCACCTCGAACAACACACATTGTTGGTAATACCAAAGTAGTTCCAAAAGGAGAAGATGTTATTTTAACCGGCGAAGTTTGGACAGACATAACTCAAACTGCTGCAAATATAGCATTAACAACCAAAGTAAAAAATAAAGATCATAGGGTTTTCCTGGATGGAATTTATATCTATGAGAAGAAAAAAGGTATTGAAAAATAGTTTTTTTAATATATTGAGAAAAAAACACCCATGACTTTAGATTCAGAATTTCAGCAACAAACTATACAATTAATTAAAGAAACGTTAGACTTGTACAAAGCATCTGGCGCATCTCCTAGAGTTGGACAAGTATGGAACTGTAAAAGTGTAGGAGATTTTTTGTGTGGTTTTTTTGTAGGTGAGATGGTAGGATCAGCACTCAGTGCTTTCCAAATTATACACAAGAGAGAACCCACTGGGGAGGAACATCTTGAGATAATTGAACTGGTTGAAAATTATTCAATTGAAATTAAAGATTTTTTTGCAAAGTTCAATTAAGACGATTTAAGGTTCTCCATCTAAATTCAATCGTAGCAAGGATTAAATCACTTTTACCAAGGTACAAACATGTTGCCGCCCTAGCTCAGCGTGGTAGAGCATCCGACTGTTAATCGGACGGTCGCCAGTTCAAGTCTGGTGGGCGGCGCCTAATATTTCCAAATTCGAGATTTGAAACATTTTATTTTCCTCTTTATTTTAAAATTTAATAATATTTCTAAACTCGAAATTAGAAACATAGATCGAATCCAACAATTTAGTGTACTCAATTAGACTGGATAGATCTAATAGATGATCGCATATTACAAATAATGCAGGAGGATTACATTGGCCAGAATTAAAAGGGCTAACAGATATTGTGTTGATTGCGGGGCAAGATTGGTATATTATCCAAGGCTATCAAATCCAAAAGCCCCTAATGAACACAGAGTCTTGGTGTATGCATGTCCAGACTGCACAAAAGATTTTGAGAAACCAAAAATGTTTTCAATTAAAAGAAATCAGGTCGAGGATCCTCTTGAAACGGTAGAAATAGAGATTACCCAAATCCATAAAAAAAATTCTAACTAAAATAAGAATATATTTTATTGCCAATTAAAATAGAAAATATTATGTATCCAGAAAAAACTAGAAGTAATTTTTGGTTTCTATTACCAATATTTCTAGGATTAATTGGCGGGATTATCGCTTTTTTTATTTTACGGCAAGATGACCCTAAAAAGGCAAAAAACTGTCTTTATTTAGGAATTATTCTAGGAATAATTGGATTAATATTAAATATTTTGATATTAACACAGGTTCCTGAATTTGAACAAGGATTTAACATCAATGTCTAGTGGTGTTTTGATTTATTTTAAAAGTTCAAGAGTACTATTGTAGATATATAGTATTTCTAAACTCGAAATTAGAAATATTAGAAATTGAGCACTGTAACTTTAGTATCAATTTAGGATAATATAGTACCATAAGAGAGGGAATGTATGAGTAGTAACAGGATGAAAGACAGTATAGAGAGATGGTTGATTCATGAAAGTCATTCTTTTGAATTTATTAAAAATTCAGAAAATTCTTTCCATATCATGGTAAAACATGCCGGAAAAGAAGGGGTTCCAGTAGAAATATTTGAACCCAAAAAACAACCAGGCATTATTGTAATCGGATCTAAGGTAATTATGAAAAATAATCAAATTGCCAGATTTTTAGGCTTTAACCAAGAGGAAAAGGAGAGGTTTGAGAAAAAAATTGGAGATTATTGTTACTCTATTCAGGCCATTCATAAAATTATAGAAGAGGATGGAAAACAGAAAATTGGAGTTTACGTAATCTTGGATGATAAAATTGACATTAACCAGCAAACTCTTTTTGAAGCAGTAGATAGAGTTTCACAAATGCATGAAAAAACTGCGAGATTTCTTTTAAAAACCTTTTAAAAAATTATAGGCACAAGTTCCCTAGTGTTCCATTAAATACATACAAATTATAAAATCTAAAAAATGCCTAAAATGTCCAAATGAAAGAATATTTTTTACAGACCAATATGCCTCACTTTAATTTCAGTGAAAAGGGACAAAACATTATCAATGAAACGGATGTTAACAAAACGTTCGAACCTGCAACCAATGCTTTTTCGGCATTAAGAGAGGGAGGCGACTGGTTTTTTGAATTAATTTCTAATTTTTTGGACCAGGTTTTTGGAAGTATTTGGTAACAGTAGTATTCATAATAGAACTTTAATACCTTCTTTCATTATTAGTTTCCAGAAAAATGATATTTGATTAATGAAATATTATTTCAATTATGCCAAGTTTTCGATATTATGAAAAAAATTCAAACCCATGAAAAAAACAAATTTACGCACAGAAGCTAAACCCCCCTTGAATTTTAGTCATAATAGGCATAATGTGATTTTATTGGAATTGGTGATTTTTGGGGGGGGTTTAACACCTATGCCTATCCTGTACATGCAATCACAAAACCACCTTGATGTCCCAGCTAAAGAGTTGCTAGTTTTTTTAGCTAGGCGTGAAAGCTAAACCCCAGGATTTAGGTAAAAAATAAAAAAGTTGTAGGGTTATGGGCCCTCAACAAATGGAAGACCTACAGGTCCATCAACCAATTCTGTGATTCCAAGATTTGCAATTGGACAAATTGGTTCCTCATCCTCATCCAATCCCATATCACCAATAGTACCGGTAGCTGCTGCTCCGGCTAAGTCAGATGCTTCAAGATGTAGGGTATCCTTAAAGACTCTGAAATCTGCTTTGGGACTTTCCAAACCAATTACACAGAAATTTTCATCAAAGAATGCTCTGTGAGGATGGAATCCCTGAACAGGAGATGATCTAATTGCTTGACATTGAGGACTTTTATCATCAGGACATGCAACTGCATCGAAAGCTGCTTGATCGTTTATTCTATGATGTATTGTAATTGCATCAACTGCTAAAGCGGTTCCTTCTGGTGCATCTTCAGGGGTTTCAATTACCCAAGCCCAAAAGGTCACAAGATCAGGAGCTTCTTTAGAATTGATATGTTGAAGTCTTTCTGCAACTTGCATGGAATGTGTTTCTCCATCTGAAGATGCTTCTTTGATATCTAACATATCAGCTACTGCGGCATATGCGCCTGTAGAAATCATTGAGACTGCGAAAAGTGCAGCTAATGAAATTCCCGAGATAGTCTTTGTATTCATTGGTACAATTCAATAAAATCCATCATTTAAGATTTTCTTACTGTCACACCAAAATTACGACAAATGCAGACACCTATTCGACCAAAGTCAAAGCAGCAAAAAACCGCCTTGCTTTTGATCAAAAATCCTACAACAAAACATTACATAATGATGTGTTTGCCCAAATGCAACAATTATCGTGGTTCAAAGCAGGATGTCATATCCATATTATACTGCATTTGCTGCTCATCAGTTATTTTGGTAAATTCTGGAGTCATCGCAAATTCAGTCATCTGCCCACAATTCCAGCCAGACCAGAATTTTGTACCATTTTCCTCAAAGTAGCCTGCAGCCCCATACGCAATTATTAATGGAACTGCAATTATTGCCACAATTACTGCAATTTTCATGTAATCTTTCCGTGTGTACTTTTTCTCCAAGTGTATTTTGCAAAAAATTTCTCTTATTTTACAGTATATTCAGTACATACAAAGTACATACTCTTTACATGTTTTCATCAACATGCTGTTTATTCTAAATCCCCTTCCCCTTTTTTGAGCAAATACATACCCAAAATGAGAAAAGTTCCTTTTCGTTACGCATAGACTATATACTAAATTTATCAAAAATCAGTATTGGGAGGAATTGGACTAGTTATTGTAATTGCAGTGATAGTGATTTCAATGGCAGCTGCCTTGTATACATATACCCAATACCAAACCAATTTCATCACAGTAAATGCTGGAGAAGCAGTGATAGTTGGCCCCGTGCAGTATTTTATAACATTTGATGGAACCAATTCAGGAAACAAAGAAACCCAACCTGAGAACACCTTTGTGAAGATCCTGATAGATGCGGAGAATATTAGTCAAGAGTCTACTAGAATATCAGGAGGTCAATTTTATCTTGTTGATGAAAATGATAAAAAGTATGAAGCAGTTTACGGAGGATTTTCTGAAAAAGATCTACTCAATCACAAATTTGATCCTGGAAAACCAACCAGTTGGACTACACAGTTTGATGTTCCATATGATGAACAAGAAAAATATCATATTGTTATTCGCCCATTAAAAGAGCAATCAACAGTTGATACTGCAATGATCTGTATTACAAATTGCTGATCGCAAAAAAAATAAAATTTTAGCAAAAAATATTGTCAATATTTCCTAATATTGAGGCAATAATGTGTGACTTTAACCATATAACCGCAACGAATAGCCCCGTTTAGTAATGGCATCCACTAAAGCATCACGTGCAGCAGCCGCAATAAAGGCAGCTCGTACGAGAAAAAGAAATGCAGCACTAAAAGCAGAAGCCGCAGCTAAAGCCGCAGCTAAAAGAAAGCGAAGTCGTGCAGCCAAGAAAGCAGTAGCTACTAGAAAAGCAGCTCCAAAAAGAAGAGCAGCTCCAAAAAGAAAAGAAG
>Ga0224497_10000300_pt1 | contig 37527 bp, 27 predicted proteins | sample SF_Jul11_sed_USG_4_FD_167970 | JGI IMG/M metagenome (GOLD analysis project Ga0224497, IMG submission 167970) | Sediment microbial communities from San Francisco Bay, California, United States - SF_Jul11_sed_USGS_13 | ecosystem: Environmental > Aquatic > Marine > Sediment | place: USA...
TTCATGCAGTCCCTGCGTATCGAGCCGCTCGGTGACAAAATAGATGCCTAGCGGCGTGCGCCGGTCCCAGGGGCGCTGCTTGCCAACACCGTTCTGACCGATCGACATGTAACTTTGCAGAGAATTCTTGCTGCGACTGTCGAAGCGATACAGCGTCGACGTATCGGTTTCTGCAACGAGTAACGTACCGACCGACGCCGGTATCTGCAGCAAGTAGGCCGGCCGCTGTTCTGCCTCCACGGCGACAAGGCTTGGGGGCGCCAACAGGGCGACGATTAGCAACAGACGGATCACGCCTCGATATTACAGCTGCCCGAATGCCATCACCATGATATGTTTCTCTGTATGGAATCGAGTTCCCAGGGATTAATCGTGAAGAAAATCATAAGCTTGCTGTTCATCGCCACGTCGTTGGGGAGTGCTCTGGCCGCGTCGGATGCGGACAGCGCATTCGAGGCACTCGCCGATCAATACATCGCCGATTTGCCCAGGTTTTCACCGGTTGGCGCAACGCTGACCGGCGACCACAGCGCCGACAGATTGCTCGATGAAGTCGACGCGAATGCGCGCGCGAAACTGCGCTCCATGTACTCCGAATACCTGGAGGCGATTTCGAAAATTGATCGCGATGAGCTGTCGCTCGCGAACCAGGTCGATGCCGAGTTGTTACGAACGGAAATCGAGTCCGATCTTTGGAGTCTCGATACACTGCAGGAGTGGGCCTGGAATCCACTCCGATACGTGAGTATTTCGGGTAGCTCGATCTACGGCCTTGTCGCCCGGGATTTCGCACCGCTCGAGCAGAGACTCTTGTCCGCCGCCTCACGGCTCGAGCAAATGCCGCGATTCTTCGAGCAGGCTCGCGGCTCGATCGAACCTGAACGTGTCCCGAAAATTCATGCCGAGACGGCCGTAAAGCAGAATCTTGGTGTTGTATCGATCATCGAGAACATGATCGAGCCCGAGATCGATGCGCTTACACCAGGGACAAGAGACCGTCTGAGAGCCGCTATCGAAACTGCGAAAGACGCGATCGCCAGGCATCAGACCTGGCTAGAGGAAGACCTGCTGCCGCGGGCGGCTGGTGACTTTCGCATCGGCGCCGAGCTGTATGACAGGAAACTCGCATTTGCGTTGAATTCACCCCTTGGTCGCAGGGAAATCAAGGCACGCGCCGAAGCCGAGTACGAATCCGTGCGCAACCAGATGTACGACATCGCAAAGAAAGTGTACGCGGGGACCCATCCGTATACAGCATTCCCTGACAGCCCGGACGAGGCTTACAAGCAGGCGATCATCCGCGCTGCCCTCGAGGAAGCCTACCAGCTGCTGCCGCCGCGCGACGGTATTGTCGATGTCGCGAAACGGCAGTTACAACAAGCGACCGACTTCGTGATCGAGAACAACATTGTCACGATGCCTGACGATCCCGTCGAGATCATCATCATGCCCGAGTTTCAGCGCGGCGTGTCGGTTGCGTATCTCGATGCGCCGGGGCCACTCGACAAAGGCCAGAAGGCTTTCTACGCGGTCGCGCCACTACCGGAAGACTGGACTGACGAACAAGTGAACTCGTTCCTGCGCGAGTACAACCTTTACTCGCTTCAGGACCTCACCATACACGAAGGTGTGCCCGGTCACTACCTGCAGCTCGCGCTTAGCAATCGTTACCCGTCGACGCTGCGGGCCGTGCTCGGCTCCGGACCGATGATTGAAGGCTGGGCGGTCTATGCAGAGCAAATGATGATCGACGAAGGTTATAACGACAAGGATCCGCTGCAGCAACTGATCACACTCAAATGGTATTTGCGGGGCATCACGAACGCGATCATCGACTCGGCGATCCATGTCGACGGCATGACGCGCGACGCGGCGATGCAGCTCATGATCGAAGGTGGCTTTCAGGAGGAACGCGAGGCGGCCGGCAAATGGGTTCGCGCACAGCTGACCTCGGCACAGCTCTCGACATACTTCGTCGGCTACCAGGAGCACATCGAAATGCGCAAGGCGGTCGAAGAGGCGTGGGGCGACGAATTCACGTTGCGCCGCTACCACGACCAGGCGCTCTCTTACGGTTCCCCGCCCGTCAAGTTCATCCGCGCCCTGATGCTTGGCGAAGACATCCCGCGCACCGGCAAGTGACTTATATCATTTTCTTATAAGGCAACGTTTTGAGCCCGCGCCGCATCTAAGCAATTACGGGTCCGGGATTTGCCGGCCCCCGTGCTCGGCAGCGGGCGTACTCGTCTCCGCCCTACACGCGCGCGGGTCCAGGCGGTTACACTGACAACCTCGATTGGGGAACTCGAAGAATAATGAACATTACCGAGTTGAGCACCAAACACTGGCCGTCCGTGGCTGCCGTCGTCGCCCTCGTCGCATTGTTCGGCCTGACGTCCATCGCGGCACTGCCAATCCAGCTTTTGCCGACAATCGAAGAACCGCAGGTCTCGATCGCCAATTTCTGGCGGGCCGCCGCACCGGAGGAGATGGAAGCCAACATCGTCGAGCCGCAGGAGAACGTCCTCAAGAACATACCGGGGCTGACCGACATCAGTTCCTTCATCAGCCGGGGAACTGGTTTCGTCAACCTGAGTTTCGCAGTTGGTACCGACATACAGGCCGCCAAGCTCGACGTGATCAATAACCTCTCCCAGGTTCCACCCGGACCTGGCGATGCCGTCGAGCCACAAGTGTTTGCGGGCGGCGGACAGCAGACCCCGGGTGCCGCTTCGCTGCTGGTCCGCGTTCTACCCGAGAATCCGGATAAAGAGCTATCCAATTACCAGGCACTGATCGAGGAGTTCGTTGAGCCGCGTCTGGCGCGCATCCCGGGTGTATCACGGGTCGACCTGCAGGGCGAACAGCCACGTGAATTGCGCATTATCTTCGACTCATATCGCGCCGCCGCTCTGGGCATTCAGATCAGCGACATTATTGCGACCGTATCGCGCGCGACAGACACCTCGGGTGGGTTCGCCGACGTTGGTCGACGCCAGTACACAGTGAGATTCGTTGGTCAGTTCGAGCCGGATGAACTCAACGAACTGATTGTCGGCTGGAGCGACGAGCGGCCCATTAATCTGAGTGAAGTTGCCGACGTCGAGATCGTCGCTCGCAAGCAGGACGGTTTTACCCTGCGCAACGGTTTCCCGGCGTACTACATTACAGTGCAGCGCGAGTACGACGCCAACACCGTGTCGATCCTCGATGGCATCAACGAGGCAATCGCCGAACTCAACGCGGGCCCGCTGGCTGATGCCGGTCTGGCGATCGACTTGAGCTTCGATGCGTCCGTGCATATCCGCCGCGCAATTGCGCTGGTCAAGAATAACCTTGGCCTGGGCCTCATACTCGCGGTCGGCGTGCTGTATTTCCTGATGCGCAGCCGGCGTGCGACATTCCTCGTGACAGCCACGGTGCCGCTGTCGCTGCTCATTGCCTTTGTCGCGCTGCGGCTTTTCGACAAGTCACTCAACGTCATCTCTCTGGCAGGCCTCGCATTCGCCGTGGGGCTTGTCATGGATGCTGCGATTGTCACGCTCGAAAACATTGTTCGCTGCCGGCAGAACGGACTCGAGATGAAAGAAGCCGCCGCGAAAGGAACGCGGCAGATCACGGGCGCCCTGTTTGCCTCGACCGTGACGAGTGTGGCGATTTTCGTACCCGTGCTGTTCATGCAGGGCATGGAAGGACAGCTGTTTCAGGACCTGGCGTTGACAATTGCCGTCGCCGTAACCGCGTCATTCATCATCGCGATAACCGTACTCCCTGTGGCCGCATCTTTTCTTCTTAGAGAGGAAGTCGATCCGGTTGAAACCTGGTGGACGCGGATCACGGATCTGGTCATGCGGCTGACGAGAACGCCGGCGCTGTGCCGAACCTGGGTCGTGGCGATCCTGGGCGGTTCCCTGCTGGTCGTGGTGCTCATGGTACCGAAAGCAAATCTGCTACCGCAGGCGCCCTCGGATTCATTGAACGCGTTCTTCGCGATGCCGCCCGGCGGGACTGTAGACATGGTCAGGGACGAGGTCGCCGCGCCGATCGTGGAGCGGCTGAAGCCGTATATGGATCACGAGAAGCAGCCGTATATCCGCGGCTACAACCTGTCGGCATTCGGCACGTTCAACGCGTTGTTCATATACCCGCAGGACCCGAATCGTATTGAGGAGATGATCAGCATCGTCCGCGATGAGGTGCTGGTCGATCTGCCAGACACGCAGGCCTTCGTGCAACGCTCATCACTCTTGAATTTCGGCTTCGATGGCGGCCGCGCAATCAACGTGGATTTGGCCGGCAATGACATAAATGTTCTCTCCGAAATCGCAATGCAGGGCATGGGCATCATCAATGAGGTTCTGCCCGGCGCTCAGGTGCGGCCGATTCCGGCCCTTGCGATTGCCGAACCCGAGCTGCAGCTGGTGCCGAATGACCGCCGCATAACGGCCGCCGGACTCGATCGTGCTGCACTGGCCACTATTGTCCGCGCCGTCACGAGCGGCGCGTACGTCGGCGAATATTTCGACGGCAATAATCGTATGGATATGATTCTCCGCGGTCCGGTGTGGGACTCGCCCGACAAGCTCGCGTCGACACCGATCGCGACGCCGCTGGCCGGCATACAAACGATTGGCGAACTGGCCGAGATTCGCAGAACCGTTGGCCCAACCCAGTTACGTCGCGTCGACGGGCAGAGAACGATGACGCTGAGCGTCCGGCCACCCGAAGAGATGACAGTGCAGGAGGCCCTCGAACAACTCAGGGATGTCGCAGGTCCGAGGATCAAGGAGATCATGCCGCCAGATGTCAGCGTGCAGTACCGCGGCACCGCGGATCGACTCGAAGCCGCACTGTCGACGATGACTGTAAATATCGGTGTCGCCGCCGTTGTGCTGTTCCTGATTCTCGCAGCCATGTTCCGCTCCTTGTGGGATGCAGTACTCGTGCTGCTGTCGATACCGCTTGCTATCGCGGGTGGCATCCTGGCATTGCGCGTCATGAACCTGTTCACGACGCAGGCGATGGACCTGCTGACGACCATCGGCTTTGTCATCCTGCTCGGACTTGTGGTCAACAACGCGATTCTTCTTGTGATGCAAACGCGCGCCGGCCAGCGTGATGGTCTCGAGCGCTCCGAGGCTGTGGCGCAAGCGGTCCGGATTCGTGCGCGGCCGATCTACATGAGTACGCTGACGAGTATATTCGGCATGTTGCCGCTCATGCTGATTCCGGGGGTCGGTTCGCAGATTTACAGGGGTCTGGCCACCGTCATTGTCGGCGGTATGATCGTCAGCGCTATCTTTACTCTCATCCTAATGCCCAGCGCCCTGCGATTGCCGGGCTTGCGCCTGCCAGGTATCGTCCGTTCCAGCAACGTGCGTGAGGTAGCTGCCGATGCGTGAGTTTCGATTCATCTTCGCAAGCGCAGCCGCTTTCATTGCGGTAGCGGCGCTCGCGCAGCAACCGCCGACACCCGTTGTGCAGATTGCCTATGTCGCTCAAAACGAGGTTACGCCGACGGTTGCAGTGCCCGGCACCATATACAGTCGCAACGACATGCAGCTGACAGCGGGGGTCGCCGGCCAGCTCATCATGGTCGCCGAACCGGGTACCGTCGTGCAGGCGGGAGAGGCCGTCGCACGTATCGACCCGGAACCCCTGCTTTTGCAGCGCGCCGAGCAGGAAGTTCTGCTCGAGCGCGCCGGGATCAATATTCGGCAGCTCAACAGCCAGCTCGGCAGGCAGCGTGAACTCGAGGGGTCCAGTCTGGTGTCGGAGTTCGAGCTGGAGCAGACCGAGGCAAACCGCGACCTGGCTGTATCGGATGCGAAACTCATCAAGGTTCGCCTGCGTCAGATTGACGACCAGATTCGCCGCGCCGACGTCCGGGCACCCTTTACGGGTGTCATTACGAGTCGGGCGCATCGCGCCGGAGAGGACGTTGCACGTGGTGAAGTTCTCGGACAAATGACTGATGTTCGCAACATGGAGGTACGCGCGTTCGTGCCGCTCAAACATCTGCCGCGCACATTGGTTGGCGCTTCCATCAGCGTGTTTGCAACCGATACGCAGTTTGCGGGCAACATTCGCGCGTTAGTGCCTACCGGCGATATCCGTTCACAAACTTTCGAAGCGCGCATTGACTTGCCGCTCGAAGCCAGCGACAGCTGGACAGTCGGCCAACTCGTAAGCGTTGGCATTCCAATTCAGTCAGCAGCGCCGACCCTGGCGATTCCGCGCGATGCGCTGATCCTGCGTCAGAACGGCGCGTATGTCTTCCGCATCAACAACGACAACAAGGCCGAGCGCATCGAGGTCCAGATCGGCGACTCGTCCGGAGACCTGATCGGCGTCTCAGGCTCATTGCAGGAAGGTGACCGCGTCGCCGTTCGCGGCGCAGAGAACCTCAGGGAAGGTGCGGAGGTGAAGATCATGATGTCGCAATCAGCTGCGGCGGCAGCGGCGGCCGGAGATATCTAATCACCCTGACGTGAACTAGACAAAACCCGGCCCCTGTGAAGGGGCCGGGTTCCGCTTTTTGTCAGCTCTTACTGTCAGGCGCCAGTTGCTAGAAGTGGTATTGGGCCTGCAGATAGTAAGTGCGACCGTAGCCGTCGGTAAAGCGCGGGTCCCAGCCTACCTGGTGCCCTGCGCCACTGGTTTGCAGCGACAGGGGCGGTTCCTTGTCAAGCAGGTTGCTTATTCCTAACGAAAGCGCGAGGCTGTCCTCAAGCATCATGTAGCGGGCCTGATATTCGGTGACCGTGTAGGACGGGACGTTGAGCATTACAGTCGTTGTCGGTCCCTGGCCCAGCGGAACGCCGGTACCGGTGATTTCAACTTCCTGTTCCGCGTCATGGTATCCACTGCGGTAGTTGGCCCACAATGTGTGGGTGAAGTCGCCGTGATACAGGGTGGCGCCAATATTGATGATGTTGCGGAACACCACCCCGTCGTCGAGACCGAAGCGGCCCAGGCTGCTGCCGGTGAGCGAGCTTTCGGAGTCGATCATGTAGGTGCCGGCCAGGTTCAGGTCAAGCTGCGCCGACCCGATTTCCATTTTGTAGTTCATGGCATAGTCGACACCGGACTGCTCCCGTGTACCGACGTTAACCGCGGCCTGGATGATGGCCAGGAATTCCTGCCCGGTAGCCAGGTTAGTCTTCGTCGTAAACAGGTCACGGTAGATATCCGCGTTGTCGAAGATCTGCTGCTCGGTCAGACGCTCAACCAGGTCTTCCAGCTCGATGTTCCAGTAATCGACCGTCATGTCGAAATTGTCTAGCGGCGTCAGGACCATACCGAAGGTGTATTGCTTTGAGCTTTCGAACGTCAGCCCAGCGTAGCCCTGACGGAACACGTCGTACTGATCGCCGGTCGCCGAGGTCCTGCAGTATTGAGCCAGTGGATCGGGATCCGAGAATGGGCAGACGAACGTGCCGGAGGTGACGCCGAACTCGGACAGAGGCTCACCGATTTCGCGCATCGATGGCGCCTTGAAGCCCGTGCCGTAGGAGCCGCGCAAAGCAATGGCGTCGCTAGCGTTCCAGAGCAGGCTAACCTTATAGGTTGTGTCGCTGTCGCCGGAATCGATGCTACCGCCATTCAGCTTGTCCTGCACAGCCGATATATCGTCATAGCGCAAGGAAACGGTTGCTTCGAACGCTTCGGCCAACGGGAACAGAACTTCTGTAAATACGCCCCACTGGTCGCGATCGAGCTCGTACGCCGTATCCTTCGACAGGAACAGCAACAGCTCGTCGCGATTGGCGTCCGCGATATCGCGCTCGTAGTTGGTCGTGCGATAGTCGATACCCGCCGCCAGCATCACATCACCGCCACCCATTTCGAACAGCGGCATGGAGGCCTGTGCATCGAACGCCGTCATGGTGTTCTTGGTATTGTCCCAGGGGCCGTGATAGATGGTCGGATCCAGTGCTGCCTGATCCGCGTCCGTGAAGGCATCCTGAGTGGCGAAGATGTTGAAAGCCCCCGCGGAGGCAGCTGCGACAAACTCATCGAGCAGCAACCAACCAGTGGGGTAGGTTTGCTCGGTCTCGGTGATCGCGTGCGTAAGCGCTGTGCTCCAGTCCACCCTGTCGGTGCTGCCGTCCAGACCGAACGTGAAATTGTAGGAGTCTGTAGCCCACGTGTAGGTGCGGTTACCTGCAGGCACTGCACGCCAGGTACCGGTAATCTCACCCGCCGCCGCTTGTTCCGCAGCTGTCAGGAGCGGCCACACCTCGTTGGCTACCAGGTCGGACATTGGCTCCGTCTGACTGGATGACCAAAGAGGTACCTCGCCCGTAGGATAGGGCGCGATTCTCGGCGTTACCTCATACTGAGACGCCAGCACGGTAGCGAAGCCTTCCACGCCGTCGTTGAACCGGTATTTGCCGTTCAGAGTGATGCTGTCACGTTTTGACTCCGGAAGAACCTCCAGCGTACTCGTGTAGTCGAACCGACAGGTCTCGCCGTCCGGAGTGGTTTGCTCCGCGCAAACGCCGCCATTTGCCACGGCGTTCGGGTTGAAGGCTCTGATTTCGTCATCGAAATCAGCGGTGTAGATGTAAGCGTTGCCCGGAATCGCATTGGCCGAAGAGTTCTGGAAGTACAGATCCTGGCCTCCATGCCTGAAGTGGATGAACCCGGTCTTGGCGAAGTCGCGATCCGCAGCAGCGAGCTGTTCCTGATCTTCGTGACTGTAGCTGGCCACCAGGCTGTAGCCGTCGGTGTTCAGGTCGCCGAAGCCGGTAACAATATCGAAATTCCAGTGTGCGCCGCCGCTCTCCGATGGCCTGTCCATTCTGCCATTGATGGTCGTCTCCTCGACGGAATCCTTGAGGATGAAGTTAACCACGCCGGCGATGGCATCAGAACCGTACAGGGCGCTTGCGCCGTCCGTCAGGATCTGGACCTGTTCAACCGCAGCGAGTGGGATGTTGTCCAGGGAGATGCTGCTCCCCGAGTCAGCCGGCGCCATGCGTCGACCGTCCAGTAAACTCAACGTGTACTGGCTGCCGATCGCCCGCAGGTTGGCCGTGCGGATACCACCGCCATCACCACCCACTGTTTGCGCAGGCGTTATGTAACCCTGCATGGCGGGTACTGCCTCGATCAGGTCGGCGGCGTTGGTAATACCCTGCCGGTCTATCGTGTCGGCCGTAATGACCTGCACTGGCAGAGCGTTGTACAAATCGACGCGTTTAATCGCCGAACCCGTAGTGACGATTTCGTCTATTAATCCTTCCTCGGCAGCCACGTCCTGGTCCTGTGCGACTAGCGCGCTTGCCGGCAAGAATGCCGCGCACGCGATAATCGCCAGCCCCGTCAGACCGGGTGCCGTATGTCTGAAAGCACTCATTTTTCTGTCCTTCCGCACAGGATATGCGGTCTGTTCGCATGTTGCATTAACGATACAATGCAGAGTTTTTTATAGCACTATGGGTAGACGCCGTAAATAGATTTGCGGAAAGTACTTATTTTGCAGGCTTCTTTGCTGCTAACCTTGCTCTATCGAAAAGGTGGAGTTCTGTAGCTTTCTAGCAACATATGGTCGGGAAAGGCGCGCCGATCTTGCCACTGCGGGTCCGGCTCAGGGCCTCACTCGTAGTTCACATTGAACGCGATTGCGACTCTCTCGCCGCGAGCGGTAGGCCGGTCGACGGCGTGGGGCACGTGGCTCTGGAACATCACAAGACGGCCGGCAACCGGGTCGAGTGAGACCTCGTTGACGTTGAGCTCGTTATCTTCGCGGAATTTGAATTCATGGAATTGCAGGGCGCGACACGGATTGATGAGTCGAAATCTCCCGGCGCCCGGATAGGTTTTGACGAAGTAGGAGCCGCTGAACATCGACCCGGGGTGCGTATGCGCATCGTGACGATGGTACAACTCCTCATGGATGTTGGCGAACAACGTCGTAACACGCGGTTTGCGCTTGCCGAAATCGAGCTGCAACAGATTTACAAGTTGCTCGGTGTTTTCGAGAATTGCGCGCTGCAATTCTTGCGTCCAGGGTTCCTTAAGTAATCCAATACCAGGATGTGAAAAATAGGTGCTCCACACTTCGTTCTCGAAAACGCTGAGCATTTCGGGGTCCTTGATATTCGCTCTGTCTTGCTCCCGCATCTCGTAGATATATGGCAGCATGGCCTTGTTGATTTGTGCCGCATTCTCTACCTCGGCGACATACAAGCAAGAAGGAAACACCGTGTGAAGTTGGTAGTTTTGGCTCATGGATCCAAACCTATATGATTTTTGAACAGTATATCCGATTGTTTCTTTCACGCTATCATGATCCCGATCGAGCCCATTTCCAGAAGGAGGGTATGAATGAAAAGCTTACTTTCGGGCGCCGTTGCAGGCGCGCTGCTGCTGTGCTCCGCAGCAGTGCTCGCCGACAACGAGAGCGTTCCCATGGATGAGCTTCACCAGTGCCGCGAATATCCGGATATCGAGAAGCGACTGGCATGCTACGACGGCATCGGTGAGACTGCTCCCGTTGTCGCGACGACAGGCATTGCCGTTCAGGTGGAACCTCAGGAGACCGAAGCTGTGGCGGCGGAAGTCTCGCAGGAGGTCGATGACGACTCGCAATATCGTGAGCTCACGGATGATATCGGCCTGCCCAAGTCGGAAGACAATTACGAAACCATCCTCACGACTGTTGTCCGCTGCGGCGTGGCCAATAACCGCAAATTCTATTTCTACTTTGAGAACGGCCAGGTCTGGCAATACCTCGGCAACAAGAAATTACGGTACAGGAACTGCAACGCCCAAGCTAAGCTCGTTGAGGACGGCATTGGCTTCAAACTGCAGCTCGACGGGGAATCCGGCCAGCCACGAGTGAAGCGCGTAAAATAAGGAGCGAGGATGTGTAACCGGCTGATACTGGCGCCCTGTCTACTACTGTGTTTGTCGACGGCGAACGCCAAAGGAGACAGCGCCGTTCCTGACCCGCTGTTTGCAAGTAATGAGCCTCTCGACGTGCGAATCGTCGCGCCCTTCGACTCGATTGCACTGGATCGGCCTACGCAAGAGTACGTTTCGGGCCAACTTCAATACCGGACCACAGATGGAAAACTGGTCGATCTGGACGTGGGCATACGGGCGAGGGGGCGTTACCGCCGACGACCCGATGTCTGCGCCTTTCCGCCCCTGCGGCTTAACTTCAAGAAGTCACAGGTCAAGAAAACGCTGTTCGCTGGGCAGGACAAGCTGAAACTCGTTACGCATTGCACCACGGGATCGTACATTCACGAGCAGAGCATCCTTGCTGAGTTCCTGGCGTACCGTTTCTTCAACCTGCTAACCGACGCCAGCTATCGCGTCCGCTTGCTTCGAATTAAATACGCAAACCCGAACGAGGAAATTGGCATCGACGGCTATGGAATATTCATCGAACATAAAGACAGCCTTGCAAAGCGTATAGGGTTACCGCCGCTAAGCGTCGAAAAGATCCCAGTTTCGAGTCTGGACCCCGAATACCTGAATCTCACGTCCGTATTTCACTACCTCATAGGCAATACGGATTTTTCACCTATTGCAGGCGCACCGGGCGGAGAATGTTGCCATAACCACACACTGTTCGGCGGTGACGGCACACCCTACATTTCCGTACCTTATGACTTCGACATGTCAGGCTTCGTCTCTGCACCTTATGCGGCGCCGAACCCTAAGCTGCGGCTAGACTCGGTACAGGATCGACTTTATCGAGGCCGCTGCGTAAATAATGAGCGCTTGCCAACGACGTTCGAGAAGATCGTTGCGAGACGCGATGACTTTGAAGCTCTGATCCGAGATCAGGCCGGACTGTCACGCAAGATGCGTAGCGGGATGCTGAGATATGTCGACGAGTTTTACAGAACGATCTCGCGACCAAAGTCCGTCGAACGACACTTCATCAAGAAATGTAAGTAAAAGCTCCGAGCAAAAAAAAGCGGCTAGTCGCATTACGCGACTAGCCGCTTGTCTTGCTTTGCCTAAGGCTGTGCTTCTTTCTTTATCAGAAGAAGTTGTGCGTCAGGTTCAGGTAGTATCGCGTGCCACGCGCATCGTACAACGACTGATCGAAGAACGGCCAGCCTTCTCCAGCAACTTCAGAGAACGGTGGCTCTTCGTCCGTCAGGTTGATGATGCCAGCTGCGATCTGGGTCCTTTGATCATTGAAGTCGTACGTGCCTCGTAGACCCACTTCGAGATAGCTGTCAACGGAACGGACACGACCACCTGTGACAATAGTGCACTCGCCGTCTTCACGACCACCAACCAGATCATCCGTCGAGCCAAGGTAGCGGAACGTCATCGTCGTCGTCCAGTCAGCCGCCTGCCAGCCGATCTGGCCGTTGATGCGCCACTCGGGCTCACTCGTCGTGCCGGCATCGTCACACAGCGGTTGAACGGCCGATGTCTGACGCTCATGCTTGAGCAAGTATGCCACTCGAAGATCAGTGACGATTGAGCCGGTATTCATATCAAAGTCAGCCCGCGTCGAAAAATCGATACCGGAACCGTTTTCCAGGTTCAGGTTCTGCAGGTTGGACGCAACAAACGCGTCTGGATGACTTAGCTGTCCACCGACGCGATTCACGAGTTCCGGGTAACTGCTCTCGTTATTGAGGATCTCCTGCACGCTCAGCGAGCCGATCTTGTCCTCGACTTCGATGTCGTAGTAGTCGAGTGCAACCGACCAGTTGTCGGTTGGCTCCCACACCATACCTACGCTGAGGTTGGTCGACGACTCGGTCTCGAGAAAGACGTTACCACCCGATTGCGAACGAATCTCTCGCGTGCGGCAAGCGCTGTCAATCTCTTCCGGCGTCGACGTCGGATCAGCAGTGACCTGATTACAGAACGTCGTATCGACGGCTCGTGTTACGCCGAACGATCCACCAAGGTAGAGCTCACCCAGTGTCGGCGCCTTGAAGCCTGTACCATAGGACGCACGTAGCAGCAGGTTGTCGACCGGACGGAACGAGATACCGGCCATGTATGTCGCCTCGCTGGCGTCGGACCCTGCCTGTACCCCAAGAGCAGGATCAATGCCTGTCCAATCGTAGGTGTCGTAGCGAGCAGCCAGTGACATCTCGACCGTGTCGATCGGGCTGTAGGAGAGCTCACCGAAGAAAGCCGCATTCTCGCGCTCGCCAAGCCCGGCAGAGCCCGCACCACCGGATACGTCCCGGTCGATCTGCACGGCGTCAGAAGTATCGACGAAGTCGTCTTCTTTGTAGAGGCCGCCGACCGCATAGCCGATACCGCTGTCGCCGATCTCACCGGTAAACGTCAGGTTGAGGCGCCTGTCGTTGCCTGTGCCCTGGCGCTGGATAGCGACCGCAATGCCGTTGGTAATGAACCACTGCTTGTCGTACACCTCCAGCGGGTCGAACAGACCCGACGCTACCGCGGCTTCGGTCCTGCTGCGCGACAGGTTGCCGCTGACACCGACGAAGTTCATCTCCGACTCGATGTTCTGAACACTGACGTCGAGTTCATGGGTCCCACCGAGTTCGAAGCGAGCACCGAGCGTTACTGAGTAAGCGGTGTTGGTGTTATCGCTTGCACGCGGACCCGCATCCGTTGCGCGACGCAGGATATAAACCGACGATGAGTTAAACAGATCGGTGCCGAGCTGAGCGTCAATATCAGCAAGAGATGCTGCGCCCGTAACGTTGAAGATTGCCGGCGCTGCACCGTTGCGAACTTTCGTGAGGTTACGGCTCATGCGGAACTCGCCATAACCCGTAAGGCGATCGCCAAGGTTGTATTCGGCGCTGGCCAGGAAGTTCATGCGCTCCTGGGCCGGGATAGCGTCGTACAGCGGCGCGAAGTCGTACGTGCAGTCCTGCCCGTTATCGAACCACTGTGAGGGAGCAAGATTCTCGGGGGGGCAGTTTGGCGCCGGAACAGGTATACCGTTCTCGAAATCCAGGAACGTGACGTTGTCGGGTACCGCACCGATCGTGCTGCGCCCGTCCGTGCCGTCCGGTGCGATGGCCGAGCCGATCAGCGGCAAACCGGCTGCGTCAACATCGTCCTGGTTCAGCCATTCGAACGAAATCGTTGCAAAGCCCTTGTCACTGACTACGCCACCAGCAACCGAGATACCGGTGCGACCACCGCCGCTATCCTGGTCGTTACCGTATTGAAGTTTGACCTCGAGGCCTTCGTATTCCTGCTTCGTGATGATGTTGAGAACGCCCTGCACGGCATCGGCGCCGTAAATCGCCGACGCGCCCGTCGACAGGTATTCGACCCTGTCTACAGCAGCAAGCGGGATCAAGTTCAGGTTGGTCGCACCGTCGCCGAAGACCGGGTCACCCGGCAGGCGGCGGCCATTCAACAGTATGACCACGTAGTCGTCGCCGAAACCGCGGCTGTCGAAGTTGGCAGTACCCGCCGTCTGGCTTAATGTCTGGTTTTCGTTAAATAGACCTGGGCCGGCAAAACTCGCCGTGAACAGGAAGTCCTGCATCGTGGCTGCACCGGTGTTTTCGATGAAGTCCGAGTCATAAACCTGGACCGGAGTAACCATCTGCGGATCGAGACGCGGAATACGCGAGCCGGTGACGGTGATCGTTTCCATCACCTCTTCGGAAACGTCGTCTTGCGCCGCGACCAGCCCCGGAGTGAGGCTAAGACATAGAGCGCTTTTTACGGCAATGGACAAAGCGCTTGCTTTGGGTTGCCCTGGATTACCCTTATGCATGTTTCAAGTCCCCTTGGATATTTACAGGAAAAGTAGCTCGTAGTTCAGACCATCATCGAATTTTTTTAAGAACTTGATGCTCTGACGGTACGACGATCCAACCGCGCCCTTTTGCGCTGGCTAATCAACGTGGAAGGGAGTGTAGCAGATAAATGACGCGAATAGCCAACAAAATAGTTATTAGCAGGAAAGCGCTTTCAAGAGCAGCAAACAGGCGCAGGTCTTCGGGTCAATATTACGATAATTTATTGTATTTATGAGTCTTTTCCCAGCATTGTCCCGGAGCTCCCTGGCTGGCCGTCGACACCCGTCCAGTGCATTTTGTTCAATAATGTGCGGCTCGGACGTGCTTGTGGTGTTCTGGCAACAACATCTGGGCGCCTGTGGGAGTGTTTTGGGGTCAGACACGATCGCATTGGCGTGTCGCCCGGCTACGCAGGCGTCTCATCCGGCGGCGCCAGTTCCGTCAGGCTGCCAAGCAGCGATCCATAGTTGCGCCAGCGGTCCTTGGATCGGCTGTGGAGACCCTGTCGCACCTGCCAGATGCTGGCCGTCTTGACCAGGCCGCTGCTTTTCTGAAAGTCGAGGACTCCGACATCCCACTCCAGCCCGAGGAACTCCAACACCCGCCGCAAAACCGGTTCAGGCGACACGACCAGCTCCTCGTAGTCAACGACACAGATGCTGTCTCCGAAACACGCCTGCCAATGCGCAAAGAGGCGCTCCTGCTGCTCATAGTAGTGCACGATGTGCTGCAGGTCATTCGCGTAACTGGCAGCACGATCGAACTGCTGGAAATACAGGGACAGGCTGTTGCCGCGGATGTCACGACGCGTCTGAATGATCTTGCCCGCAGGAAATATTGCCCGAATCAGGCCCAGACGCAGGAAGTTGTCGGGCCGTTTGTCGGTGACCCGCGGCGAGTCCGGTACCAGCTCCCTTACCCTCGCGTCGTATTGCTCCGCAATGCGGCCGAGCTGCTCCCTCGACGCTGCAGCCGCTGCTTGCGGGAATGGCCCCAAATGACGGCTGATGAGCCATGCCAGGGTATTCAGCTCGCCACCGGCGGCGATTGCCGGGTGCGCCGCCAGCATCCTCTCCAGAAGCGTTGAGCCGGAACGATACATCCCGCAGATGAATATCGGTGACACTTCGGAATCGGTCGTCGCCCTTTCAATCCAGCTCGAACTGAAAATGTCGATAAGTTGGTCGAAGGCTTTTTCGGTCGCTGCCGGAGCATAGGGCCGCACGCGCTCTTTGCTTAGCTCGTTCGCGGCAACAAAGGCGGCGCTGGCCTCGTCATAGGACTCTAGATCGTCGTAGGCCTTGCCTAGCGCAAAATACAGGCCTTCCTGGGCGCGCTTGTCGTCCTTCATATCGTCGACGCAAGCTTTCAGCCGGTCTATCAGGTCTCGATCTTCGGCCGTAATTTTTTCCGGGTACGCGAGGCGCGCGAGCGATTTCCAATGTCTCGGGTCGATGCAGAGTATGCGCTCGTAGTGCTCGATCGCGAGTTGTTTTTCTCCCGACTCCTCGAAGTGACCCGCGAGATTGAAAAGAGCGGGCACGTAATCCGGCGAGATCTCCAGGGCACGCTCGTACATTTCCCTGGCCTTTTCCGCATCCTGCATCTCAGAATACAAAGTGCCCATGTTCGAGTAGACCTCTTCCACCTGATCGATGCCGAGACGTACCGCGTTCTCGTAAGCTGCCATCGCTTCGGAAAAGTACTGCTCGTTCTTGTATAAGAGTGCGAGATTGAAGTGTGCAACAGCGCAATCGGGCTGCCTTTGCAGTAATCGCAAATACTCGTCGATCGCCGCCTGCGTCTGCCCGACCGAGTCAAAAAAGTTCGCGAGGAGCGTGCAATAATGCAGGTTGTCCGGGTCCTCCTCGGTTAGCGCACTGAGTACACTGTGGGCCTCGTCCAGGCGCTGCTGATGCACATACAGGTCCGCCAGCGACTCGAGTGCGATACCGCGGTGCGGTCCCGGAGCTGCCAGGACACGGTAGATGCGCTCCGCTTCGAGCAATCGTCCCTGCGCGTGCATTTTTCTGGCCTCGATCAAGGCATCTTTGAAATCAGAAGGCAGATCCATTCACAATGACCCTTTACGTCGCAGTAATTAGGCTTAAAGTTCCCGCAGCGCCTGTGCGACAGGAAGTCGGGCGGCGCGCAGGGCGGGAAGAAAGCCGCCGATCAGGCCGATGATCAGTGCCGTGACAATGCCCTGCGCGAGCAAGTCAGCGGTTACGGCAAAATCGAAAACGACCTGGCTGAAGCTGGCGTTGCTCAGGGTCGATACCTGGAAGCCGTTGAAAGCCAGAAAAGCAATCGCGCCGCCGAGAAGGCCACCGATTAGCGCCAACAGCGTCGACTCGATCATCGTCGACACGAGAACTGATATCGGACCGAAGCCGAGAGCGCGCAAGGTCGCGATCTCCTTGCCCCGCGCCGACACCGATGAGTACATCGAATTCAGCGCGCCGAAGACAGCGCCAATCGCCATCAGAAAGGTAATCGGATAGCCAAGCACGCGGATGAATGTGCTTGTGCCCTGCGCCTGGCTCGAATAAAACTGCCGTTCCGAATAGACGTCGACATCCAGGCGCGGATCGTTCTTGAGCGCCTCTTCCAGCCCGGCAAGGCTGTCTCTGTCATCGAGTCGGACACGCACGGTCTGGAAGCTGTTGCCACGCCGGTATGCTCCCTGCAACACCCTGATGTCGGTCCAGACCTCGGATTCGGCGACTCCGCCGTCGGCTTCGAAAACGCCAACGACGGTCCATGCCGTGCGTCCGAACTTGATCGATGTGCCGAGGTCCAGCCCTTCGAACTCCGATTGCGCTGCCCGCCCGACAACAAGCTCGTTCTTGCCCGGCTCGAACATGCGCCCTTCCGTCAACCCGGTCGAATCGCGTACATCGAAAGCTCTCGGCCCGACGCCGCGAAACGGCACGTTGGCTTCCGAGTCATTGGACTTCTTGCGAATATCGACAAGCACATACAACTCGGCCGACACGACCGCTTGATCGCCGTCTCGCAGAACTCCGGGCGCCGTCTCGACGATCAATACCTGTTCATTCGACAGGCCGCTGGCCAGTTCCGACGTCGACCCGGAGCGGATGATAATCGCCGTGTCCTCCGATCCTGCCAAGGTCATCGTCCGCTCGAAGCCCTTGGCCATCGACAGCACGGCGGCAAACACAAGGACGACGGCGGCAACGCCGACGACCGCCACCGATGACGACGCAACCCGATGCGACAGGTTGAGGAAGTTTAACCAGGTAACTGCGAAGATCTGCTGCAAAGTCCGCACTGAACTAACCTCGTGCCAATGCATCGACGATCGACAGCCGCATCGCCTTCAAGGCGGGAAATATTCCCGCGAGGACTCCGGCGCCAATCATCAGCGCGACGGCAAGCAAGACGATCTCGGTGGAGACCACAATGCCGCCAGGCACGAACATTGCCATCGCCGAACCGATCGCCAGTCCTGCCAGCCAGCCGAGCGCGACTCCCAGCAAGCCGCCCATGGCCATAATCAGGACCGATTCGGTCAAAACGATGCCGAGCACCGTGCCGTCCTTGAATCCCAGAGTCTTCAGCACTGCCAGTTCGGCGATGCGTTCGCGCACGGATTGGGACATCGTATTCCCCGCAACGAGGAGCAACGTGAAAAACACGGCACCGAGAATCATGGTAACGATCAGCGCAATGTTGCCAAACTGCTTGGCGAAAGACGCCGCGAATGCGGCCTCGGTACTCGTCTCGGTTTCGTTGGGTGAGTTGGCAAACTGCAGGTCAATCGCATTTGCAACTTCGACCGGATCAGCGCCTTCAGCAAGTCGCAACGTGTACCAGCCGACAAAACCGTCACCGAAGGTGTTCGCCTCGGCGAAATAGTCATGACGAAACAACAACAAGGCGGTGCCGCCTTTTGGATCCGTCGTATCGAAGATCCCCTCGATATCGAACTCCCAGGTGCGGCCGCCTTCTTTACGCGTGAATATCGTCGACTGAATGGGAATCCGGTCACCCACCTTGAGCCCGTAGAGTTCAGCCAGATCCCTACCGATCACGGCGCCCGTGCGGTTGTTCTTCCACGCTTCCATTTGCTCTTCGGGCATGACGAATTCCGGGTATAGCGCGAAGTATTCATCGGGCACGACGGGAAACTGCGGGAACTGGTTCTTGGGGTCCTGGTAGAAGCCGCCGAACCAGGATTGTTGCGACACGACCGCGACGCCCGGAATCTGCGCGATCTTATTCTTGTGGCTGAGCGGCAGAAAGTTGATAAGCGACACTTTATCAATAACGACCAGCCGCACCGCGCCGGTCATCGCACCGCCTCCGCTCATGGCCTGGCCCAGCGCATTGAGCAACGCGAACAACAAAAATGCAACAAGCACGGACAAAATCGTCAGCGACGTGCGGATCTTCTTGCGCCAGACGTTCCTCCAGATCAACCCGAAATATTTCACGCTGCCGCCCTCGACTCGAGCTTTCCTTTGTCGACGTGCAGCGTTCGCGATGCATACTCGGCAGCCTGAGGATCATGCGTCACCATGACAATGGTCTTGCCATGCTCACGGTTCAGGATTTGCAACAGTTTGAGTATTTCCTCGGCCGTCTCACGATCGAGGTCGCCGGTCGGCTCGTCGCAGAGCAGCAGCGTCGGGTCTGAAACGACCGCGCGTGCGATCGCGACGCGCTGTTCCTCACCGCCGGACAGCTCGCGCGGCCGATGCTTGGCACGATCACTCAGTCCAACGATATCGAGTGCAATTGCCGCGCGCTCCGCGCGCTCTTTGCCACTGAAGTTCGTCAGCAGGAGCGGCAGCTCGACATTCTTTTGTGCCGTCAGCACGGGCAGCAGGTTGTAGAACTGGAACACGAAGCCGACATGGGTCGAGCGCCATTTGGACAATTGATTATTCGACATCGATGACAGCTCGGCGCCGCCGACCGTGACCGTGCCGCCTGTAGGCTTGTCGAGACCCCCGAGCAGATTCAACAGCGTCGTCTTGCCCGACCCCGATGGCCCCATGATGGCGAGAAAGTCACCATTGGGAATCATCAGGTCGAGCTCGTGCAACACCTCGACCCGCTCTTTGCCTTTTTGATAGACGCGGCTGACACCTTTTAGTCTTGCCAGTGCTTCGCTCATGATGTTGTCTCTTCTTATTCTGTTCTGACTTCTTGACCGGCACGGAGTGCGGCCTCTGACGATCGTACTACTGTATCACCTGCCGCGAGACCATTAGCAACGAGTACGCGCTCGCGGTCGCGGGAACCGCCAACAGTCACGCCGCGCCGTTCGACCAGGTTGTTCTTCACGCGCCAGACGAAATCGCCGTCTGCGTCACGCTGCAGCGCTTCTTGCGCAATCATGACGCCCTGAACTTGTTGCCCGGCCTGGGCCGGCGCCTCGGCGCCAAGGAAAGCGACCTTCGCTCCCATGTCACGCAGCACGCGCTCGTCACGCTCGAGAAAACCGATGCGCACGCGCACCGTCGCTTTCTGCCGATCCGCCGTCGGCACGATCGCGATAACCTCGGCCGGAATCTGCCAGTCCGGATACGCGTCGAGAGTCGCGCTGACCCGTTGGCCCGCGACAACCCTTTGTATGTATGCTTCGTTGACATCGACCTCGATCTCGAGCGAGTCCATATCGACGATCGTGCAGATACCGGTGCGTGTGAAGCCACCGCCGGCGGATACTGGCGAGATCATCTCGCCGGGCTGCGCGTTCTTCGACACGACCATGCCACCGAATGGCGCCCGGATCGTCATGTTGTCGAGGGCATCCTGGGCAAGGGCACGATTGCTCTCGGCAACCTTGACGTTCTCGCGACCTGTTTCCAGGCGCGCCGCCAGCGAATCGAAGTTCGCTTCGGCGGCATCGAGGCTCGAGACGCTCGTCAGCTGACGTGCCGCCAGGTCGCGCGCGCGATCACGCTCGAGGCGCGCGGCTCTGAGCTGCGCCTCTATCTCAACGAGTGCGGCTCGAGCAGCGACGACCTGAGCATTTGCCAGATCGAACTGCGCCCGCTGGGTTGCGGCGTCAAGACGAGCGACGATCTGATCTTTCTCGACGCGCATGCCCTCCTCGACCAGTATTTCCTCGACTTTTCCGGTCAGCTTCGAGGACACGGTCGCCTCTCGACGCGCGACGACATAACCCGATGCATCGAGCACGCTGCTTGCCGCCCCGATGCTCGGTGGCTGGCGCGCCGTGTCGATCTCCACAAGCACGCTGCCCGCTGCAGGCCGCAGCAAAAACCACCAGGCGACGAACAGGACGATCAGCGTTGCTGGCACGAGCAACCACAGGCGGCCGGAGCCGCCGGCGCGTGTTGCGGCCTCGCGATCGATCTTCAGCGCCCTTATGCGTTCCGAAGCATCAGTCATCGGCGCATCGTACCAAATCTATGTTCGTGCGCGGCGACGACCTAGATCGGCAGGACGTTGGAGTGCTTGATGTCCGAGAGCACAATCGATGAGTTCACTTCCTGGATGCCGGGCAGCTGCGACAGCTTTTCGAAAAAAAACCGCTCATACGCTTTTATGTCCTCGGTCACGATCCGCAGCAGGTAGTCAACGTTGCCAAGAAGCACATAGCAATCCAGTACCTCCGGGTACTGGCTCACCGCTTCTGAAAATTCGGCCAGATTGCTGCGCCCGTGAGACGTAAGTTTGACGTGCGCAAACACCATCGTGTTGAGGCCGACCTTTTCGCGATCGATTTTGACAGGCTGTTCCTTGATGACGCCTTCGTCCCGCAGACGCTGCATGCGGCGCCAACAGGCTGACTGCGACAAACCGATTTTCTCGCCGAGTTCGGCGGCATTGATGCCGGGTGCTCGCTGCAGCCAGCCGAGAATCCGGCGGTCCGTATTGTCGAGATCGATAGTTTGCATTAATTATGCTCAATTTGTTTACTTCTCGCATAATCTATGCCTATTCTGATGGTCTGGCAAATGAAATTGCAATGTCTGTGCGGTTTCGGCGGTATATATTGTATTCCCCGATTATTGCGCGCGGAGCCAAGATCATGGCCGTTTTCGACCACCCCGAATTCGATCAGCATGAGTCGCTACACTTCGTGCACGAACCGGACTCCGGCCTCAAAGCGATCATCGCGATTCACTCCACCGCTTTGGGCCCCGCGGCCGGAGGCTGCCGCCGCTGGCAATACGCCAACGACGCGGCTGCGCTGACCGACTCGCTGCGACTATCGCGCGGCATGACCTACAAGAACGCGATTGCCGGATTGAAATTTGGCGGTGGCAAATCCGTAATCCTGGCGGATGATGCGGCGCCAAAGTCTCCCGAGTTGTTTCGTGCATTCGGCCGCGCCGTCGAAGGATTGGGCGGACGTTACGTGACTGCTGAAGATGTTGGCTGCAGCGTCGATGACATGCGCTACGTCAAAGAAGAAACCAGACACGTATCGGGATTGCCGCAGAGTGGTCAAAGCGCGGGTGGCGACCCGTCCCCAATGACGGCGTTGGGCGTGTTTCATGGTATCCAGGCCGCGGCGAAGGCACGGCTCGGTGCGGAGTCGTTAAAAGGCCTGACTGTTGCGGTTCAGGGCGTGGGTCATGTTGGCCTGAATCTTTGCCGCCTGTTGCACGAGGCAGGGGCGAAACTCATCATTGCTGATGTCAATCGCGAGCACCTGCAGCAGGCGCGCGACGAACTTCCGGTTACCGAGGTTGCGCCGACCGAACTGCTTTACAGCGCTGTCGACGTGCTGGCGCCTTGCGCTTTGGGCAATATTTTTACCTCGGTCACGATTCCGAAGTTGCGTGCTAAAGTTATCGCTGGCGCAGCCAACAATCAGCTCGCCACACCGGAAGACGGTGCGCGACTGGTTGAGCACGGCATTCTTTATGCGCCGGACTATGTCATCAATGCCGGCGGTATAATTAACGTCGCGCACGAATACTACGGCAATAGCTCAAAAGAACAGGTGCGCGCCGACGTAATGCGTATTCCCGATCGGCTCGACGCAATTTTTGCGAAGGCGGAGGCGACCGGTCAGCCAACCAATGTCGTCGCGGACGAGTGGGCACGCCGCATCGTTGCCAGTGGCAGCAGCGAATCGGCCGTCGCCATATAGGCAGGAAAAGACAGGCAATGGCAAATCACTCGAGACTCCACATACCCAGGCCGTCAGCGAGACCCGGCGACGAGCCGGACTTCAGTTACCTGAGTCTCTCCCCGGCCGGCGCCGTGGACAAGCCGCCGATCAATGCGCGGACGCGTGACATCGAGTACCTCAGTAACGACCTCGTTCGAGTACTGGATGACGATCACACGGCAAAGGGCCCGTGGAATCCCGGTCTCGACGTCGACAAATTGCAGGTCGCGCTGCGCTGGATGCTGCTCAATCGGGCACTGGACAAGCGCATGTGGCAGATCCAGCGCCAGGGCCGCATCTCTTTCTATATGGAGGCTACCGGAGAAGAAGCCGTATCCATCGGTCAGGGCATGGCGCTGCGGCCCGCTGATATGTGCTTCCCATCGTATCGAAACCAGGGCCTGTACCTGTACCGTGGCGTGAAGCTCGTCGACATGATGTGTCAGTGCCTGTCGAACACGCGCGACATGTGCAAGGGCCGGCAGCTGCCGGTCTTGTATCACAGTAAAAAAGCCAACGTATTCTCGTTGTCCGGGAACCTCGGCACGCAGTATCCGCACGCCGTCGGTTGGGCTATGGCGTCGGCGATCAAGGGAGAAGATCACATCGCGGCGTCCTGGGTCGGCGACGGCGCAACTGCCGAGGCCGACTTCCATCATGCGATCACCTTCGCGGCGGTATATCAGGCACCGGTCATCCTCAATATCGTCAACAACCAGTGGGCTATCTCGACGTTCCAGGGATTCGCCGGCGGCGAGCGTCGGCCGTTCGCGGCACGCGGGCTGGGACTGGGAATTCCGGGCATTCGTGTCGATGGCAACGACCTCCTGGCGATCTATGCAACAACACTTTGGGCAGCGGATCGCGCGCGCCGCGGCGGCGGCCCGACTCTGATCGAGCTTGTTACCTATCGTGGCGGCGCGCACTCGACCAGTGACGATCCATCGAAGTACCGGCCCAAAGACGAATGGGCAGCCTTTCCTCTTGGCGACCCAATTGGCCGGCTCAAACATCATTTGATAGCCGAAGGCTACTGGTCGGAGGAGAAGCACGAAGCGCTCGAGGAGGAACTCAAAGCCGAAGTGCTCAGCGCCTGGAAAGAAGCACAACAGTACGGCACGATGACCGAAGGCCCGTTCCTCGATCCGTCCACGATGTTCGACGACGTCTACGCTGAAACTCCTGTGCATCTCGAGTCGCAACGACGGCGCATGATCGAAGTGGAGGGATCGGGCGGGGGAGGCACTCCGTAGTGGCGCAGATGAACATGATAGAGGCGATCCGCTCGGGCCTCGACGTCATGGTGGACAAGGACCCTGCCGTGGTGCTGCTGGGCCAGGACATCGGTTACTTCGGCGGCGTGTTCCGCTGCACCGACGGGCTGCAGCGCAAATATGGCGAACATCGCGTGATCGATGCGCCGATTTCCGAAGGCGGCATCATCGGCACGGCGATCGGCATGGGCGTGAACGGGCTGCGCCCGGTACCCGAGATCCAGTTTGCCGATTACATCTATCCGGGTTTCGACCAGATCGTCAGCGAGCTCGCCCGCCTGCGTTACCGGTCATGCGGTGACTTCTTTTCACCCGTGACGATACGCACACCATGCGGTGGCGGCATTCGCGGCGGCCAGACGCACTCCCAGAGTCCCGAGGCAATATTTGCGCACGTCAGCGGCATCAAAACCGTCATGCCGTCGAATCCTTTCGACGCCAAAGGCCTGCTGATCAGTTCGATCGAAAGCGACGATCCGATAATTTTTTTCGAACCCAAGAGAATCTACAACGGGCCCTTCGACGGCGATCCTGAGAAGCCGGCCGTGTCGTGGGCGTCACACCCTAAAGGCGAAGTGCCCGAGGGACATTACACGGTGCCGATCGGCCAGGCCGAAGTCGTACAAAGCGGTGAAGAACTAACGATCGTCACATACGGCACGCTGGTACATGTCGCCCAGGCTGCAGCCAAGGCTTTGGGAGTAGACGCAGAGGTGATCGACGTACGATCGATTTCCCCACTCGACGTTGACACGCTGGCAACATCTGTCAACAAAACCGGACGCTGCATGATCGCGCATGAGGCGACGCGCTTCGGCGGCTTCGGCGCCGAACTTGCAGCACGAATCCAGAAGGAATGCTTCTATAGCCTCGAAGCACCCATTGGCCGTATCGCCGGTTGGGACACACCGTATCCGCACGCGTTCGAGTGGCAATACTTTCCGGGCAAGAAGCGCATGATCGCCGGCATCAAGAGCATGATGGAGGTCGAGTGAGCGAGTACATCTTCAAGCTGCCGGACCTTGGCGAGGGAACCGTCGAATCCGAAATTGCTGAGTGGTTTATCAAGGTCGGCGACCACGTCGCCGAAGAAGATATCGTCGGCACGATGATGACCGACAAAGCGGCGGTCGAGTTATCGTCGCCCGTTTCAGGGACGGTCGTAAAGCTCGCTGGCGAACCCGGCGACATCGTCGCGGTCGGCGCGCCGCTCGTCGTTTATGAAACCGACACAGGCGATGTGCCAGCTACAGCATCAACTCCGGCGTCGGGAGCCGGCAATGGCAGCGACGGTCCGGCAGCGACGGTGGCTGCAAAAGCAAAAAGGCAAGCACCCGATCGTTCGCGCGTCATGACGTCGCCGGCTGTTCGACGCAAGGCAAAGGAAGCAGGTATCGACCTTGCGACCGTACCGGGCACGGGTCCGGGTGGCCGCGTGACACGCCAGGACTTCGAGGCATTCGTCGAAGCGGCAGGCGCGCCTGCCGCTACAGCCACGAAAGCGACGCCAATTGCGGCTCAAGCAGTGCCGGGCGGAGAAACAAAGGAAATCAAGGTCATCGGCCTGCGTCGCATCATCGCCGAGCGCATGGCAACGGCGACGCGCGAGGTTCCTCACTTCACCTACGTTGAAGAAATTGACATCACCGAGCTCGAGTCACTTCGCAGGCATTTAAACGACAAGAAGGCTGACAAATCCGAACGCCTGACGCTGCTGCCGTTTCTGGGCCTTGCCCTGATTCGCGCGCTACGCGAATTCCCGCAGTGCAATACGACATACGACAAGGATCGCAATGTCCTGATCCAGCATGGGCCCGTGCACCTTGGCATTGCCACGCAAACACCGGACGGTCTCAAAGTTCCTGTCGTCCACCATGCCGGGTCTCTGTCACTGGACAAACTGGGTCACGAAATTCGCCGCATCTCCGAAGCGGCGCGCACCAACCGCATCAAGAAAAACGAACTCTCTGGCTCGACGATCACGATCACTAGTCTGGGCAAACTCGGCGGCATCGTTTCCACACCGGTCATCAACATGCCTGAGGTCGGCATTATCGGAGTCAATCGGGCCGTGGAGCGTCCCGTCGTGATCGACGGCCAGGTTACCGTGCGCCTCATGATGAACCTGTCGTCATCGTTCGATCATCGTTTTGTCGATGGCTACGATGCGGCCGCGATGATTCAGCTTATCAGGGAAATGCTGGAACACCCAGCGACTATCTTTCTGCCGTAACCGCGTCGCTCGCCGATTTTTTCTCTAGATATACCTGTACCGGACACAGCGAATCTAGCCGCAGCTCGGATGCATCATTCAAACCAAGGTGTGCGTAACGCTCCTTAAGGGCGCCTTCGTCGGCAATCATGTAAAGCTCGGGCGCTTCCCAGTATTGCGGACACATCGCCACAAAGGCCGCGTGCATATGCTTGTACAGTGCGGCATCAAAGTGATTGATATTTAGCGCCTCATCCCAGTACTCATTGACATGATCTGCCCAGTCGAATTCTCGCTGGATTATCCAATGGTCGTCCTGCCATCGCAGGATGGCCGGTTTGCCGGCGATGATGTCGTCCTCGAACAGGCTGCGGTAAAAGCGATGGCCCTCGTAATTGGCAACGAGGTCCGCGTTGGAGTATGAGCCTGTGGTCAGGCTGCCGAAAAGTGCTCGCTCCGTATAGGCCGATTGCTGTGCCGCTTTCTCCTCCGAGCCATACCGCAAGTAGCGCCGATAAAACTTGCGACCCTGCGATATAAAGTGGCCGATCTTGTCGGAACCGATTAGCTGGTTATTGACGCGGATTGTCTTGCCGACACCAAATATCGAAATCACGCGTACGGCCCAGATCGGATGATCCGCGAAAACGCTGTCGTAGCGCCGCGTCTCGAGCTTGTCGACATCGGGCGACTTCATTGCCCAGCGTTCGAGCCTGTCTACCCAATGAAGGCCACCGATCTTCTGATAGATCGCGTCGACAAATGCCATTTTGTCCTGGCCGTTGTGCCACTCCGCGACGATCTCTTCCAGCGTATCGTTAACCTTCCGATTGAGTGCTGCGGTCGAGTCAGCAATCGGCTCGCTACGATTCGAGAACTGATCCGTTTCGTAGGCGAACGCTATCACCGGCGCGTTGAACGCGAGTGCGGTCGCCGTAAGTTGCAAAAAAACTTTTCGCGTTGTCTCATTCAAATCGATAAGTAAGATTGGCGAGTACGGTGCGCCGATCGCCGCCGCCCACCTCGACCGTTGCTTCCCAGGCATCGGACATCATCATGTGTGCGCCGAAGCTCGCGTTGAAATCCTTTTTCTGTGACAGGTCGACCTCGAATGCGACATCCTGTCCGTCGATCGGTGGCGGCAACATCGAACCAACGAGGCCCAGGTCAATATCGAGCATGCCGCTGTGTCTTTCTTCGGCTTCGAGGAGATAGCCGCCGATCCAGAACTCGGTGTGATCGCCGAAACGCAACCCGAGCCGAGTTTGAATCGTCGTCGCGCTGACAGACGACTTGAAATCTCCGCTCAAGCTTGAGTCGGTGACGGTACCCGTCACCGAGGCGAACCAACGGTCTCCGCCGACGGCGAACACGATGCCACCTCCGTAGACGCTGCCATCGTAGTCAATGCTCAGGGTATTCGTCGCAGGCGGCAACGGCAGACCGAGCACGCCCAGATCGATTGTTGTATCGCCGTCAATCTGCCCGTAGATCGCGAACACATTCAGGAACGGTGTGAGCCAGACATCGAGCTTAATATCGGAATGCCGAATCTCGTTTTCGATCGGCACGATGCTGGGGTCCGGGAGCAGTACCGCGCCCAGGTCCACGTCCACCACCCCCGTGTCGATGAGCTGCAGACTGTCGAGTGCGTACGGCTGACGCATGCCGAAGTAGTCGATACCGATGCCCCAGGTCCGGGGCAGCTTGCGATCGCCGGCCAGATCGTTCCCCCAGAGCGCCTCAGCGTTCGCGCAAAGCGGCAATACCAGTGTCGCGAGAAGCAGCAAACATTTGTTTTTCATATAATTTTCCCCGCTCTTCAGCCGACATCGACAAGCGAAATCAGGCTGCGCCTACTCTGAATATACCACTCGGGTCACGACAGGGGGCGGGCGCGCCTAGCCGCGCATGTCTCCAAGCTCGATGCCGGCGAGCATGATCGCAAACGTCATCGTGATTGCGAAGTTCGAGCCCCACCGGGCCAGGCCGCTGACAGCCAGCCCCGTACCGCGAATCTGATTCGGAAATATTTCGCCGAGGATCACCCACATGACCGGGCCCCACGAAAAATTGAAGAACACGACGTAGCCGTTACGATATCGTCGTTGATCAGGTTTTCCCTTACCGTCACCATCATCTCAACAGCTATAGCGTCCGTGTCGCAAACCGCTCTTCAATTACTCGCGACGTGGAAAACTGATAGCGCATGTTGCGATAGACGCATACGTCCGTAATGTTGTCCGGCGTCCCCACAGGCGCCGCGCGGTAGTTCGTCGAGAACCGGTACGCGCCCTTGATCGGCAGCACGCGATGCCAGGTATGCCCGTGCAGCAGAACCAGCGTACCTTGCTTCGGCCGCAGCACGACCTGCCCGTCGAATTCGCCGACTGGATCCCCAGCCGGTATCAGTCCGCGCCGGTGTGAGCCAGGTACAACGACGGTCTGGCCGCCGATCTCATCCGTTATGTCGCTCGTGTAGACGAGGCGGTTGAGATTGAAGACCTTCGGGTCGTCGGGCGCGCAGTCCTGATGCCAGGCCTGCCCGGACGTTCCTTTCTTCGAGAACATCACCATGCAGTACTGACTGGTCCAGTTGTCGCCGAGGATGGCATCGCTAAGCTCTCCAAGGCGCGAATCTGCATCGATCACATCGAATGTGTCGACACCCTCGTTCTGTGGAAACCAAGGTATGACGTCGGTCTTTGCCTTGTCGAGGAATTCGTCGCTGTGCAGGAAGTCCGGGTTCTCGCCGAAATGACTTCGAATCAATTGATCGAGGCCATCCATCAGTTCGGAATCGCAGAAGTCTTCAATGACGATGTAGCCGTCGCGCTCGAATCTTGCCAGTACGTCACTGGTATTCATGCTGCTGCTCAATTGACGTAGAACGGTATATTGGCATGCCCTGCATGGCCTTGCCCGTCGTAAACATAGACGAACAGACGGTAGGCGCCGGACTCTGCAGGAGCGGTAACGGCCACCTCGTGACCGGACGAATCGTCAACCAGGCCTGGCAGTATCTCGGGCACTTCTTCGGGGTCACCACCGGACTGGGTCGCCTCGCTCTCGCGCATGACTTCCCATCGATACGCGAGATCATCGCCATCGGGATCAATCGCGGAAATGGCGGCACGGTATTGTTCGCCAACCTCGAGAGTGACGTTCTCGTGAGCCGTTCGGCCGTCGAGCGTAAACGCCTCGATTCTCGGCGATCTGTTCTTGGGCCACTCACCGTTCCAGAGGTAGTGCATGACGTCGATGGCTTCAGTTTCAGCGCCGTCGGCCAGGAACATGCCGTACCAGGTCGGAGTGCGTTCCTGCTTCTGGCCCCAAAGGAACACATAAGAACCGAGTATCAGCGAGGGATCCGAGCGAATCGCGGCTTCGTAAGCCGCAAGATACGTGTCTGCTTTCTCACTGCTGTGTTGTTCTATCGGTGCGCCCCAGGTCGTCTTGCCCACTTCCCAATGACCTATTGTGCCCCACTCCGTGATCATATACGGCCGTTTGAAGCCAATGTCCGCGAACCGCTGCGGCAGATTGACTATCTCGCCATACAGCTGAATGCTAATGAAATCCAGGTCCGGCGCACGTTCATCGATAACGGCGATGAGCTCCGCATTGAAGCCGGCAAGCGACGCCGTCGTCGGATGCTTGCCGTCAACGTCGTGAATCATCTCGGAAATTTCGTTAACCGCATCGAATACCTTCGGGTTCCTGTAATGGAGGTTCGGCTCATTGCCGATCATCCATACCAGCAGTGCAGGGTGGTCCTTGTACTTGAGCACTTCGTCGCGCGCAAACTTCAATTGTGCGGCGACCGCATCATGATCGTCGTAGTCGAAGCCGTGGCGCTCCCGCGCGATCTCGATGCACATCACGACGGTCAAACCAAGTCTTTGCGCCTCGTCGAGAACCTGCTGCCCGTTATCAGTGCGCCAGGTCCTGAACGAAGTCCCGCCGTGGGCTGCAAAGCTTTCGAGGTCTGCCGAATCGATACCCGCACCGTTGATACGATACGGCTCGCCATTATGCATCAGCACGTATTTATCGCCCTGATGACGCACCGTGACGTCTGCGCCGCCATTGCATGCGGCACCAAGCAATAACGCGATGCCTAGTACGCTGAACGTCGATACGTGGGTCGTGATCACGCGTCCTCAATGCCACCGGCATCGTTACTTCGAATAGGGCCGGGCGGATGCCCGTTCGACCAGCTTGGGGTCGAACACGTGTTTGATTTCCACGCCGTTGACGTTGTAGACATTCTGCAGCACCCAGTGCGCAGCCATGCGACCCATGTCTTCAATCGGAAAATTTACCGTAGAGAGCTTCGGATACAGGTAGCGGCTAAACGGGGAGTTGTCGAAACCGACAATCGACATGTCATCCGGCATGGACATTCCCCTCGCTCGAATCATGTCCATGGCCCCGGCAGCCATCTCGTCGTTCGCGCAAACCACCGCCGTGAAGGGAAGCCCTTGCTGCAACAGCTGCGTCATTCCGTTACTGCCGGAAATTTCATGATAGTCGCCCTCGACCATCAGACGGTCATCGAATTGCCGGCCGTGCTCCCGCAGCGCACGCTTGTGGCCCGCCAACCGCGCGATCGCATCGCCCCACGTTAGCGGCCCGGAAATATACGCGATATCCCGATGGCTCATCTCGAGCAACATATTCGTTGCGAGGAAACCGCCTTGTTCGTTGTTCAGGCTAATGCAGTTGTCTTCCAGCCCTGAAACAGCCCGGTTCATGACGACGAACGGCATTGCGCCATCTTTCTGCTCGAGCAGGTATTCGTCTGACAGGGCTTCGACGTGCAGGATCAGCGCGTCACAGTTACGATCGAGCAGAAATTTTATGGCTTCCAGTTCCTGGGCTTCATTACTGTGTCCGGTTGCAAACATTGCAAGCTTCCCTGCGCTTCTCAGTTCGGCCTCTATGCCGCTGAGCATCCCGCCGAAGAACGGGCCATACACCTCAGATACCAGGATACCGACGCAGTTAGAGCGGTTCGAGGCAAGAGATTGGGCGATCGTATTGGGCCGATAGTCGAGCTCCCGCATCGCTGACAGGACTTTGTCACGGGTCTTTGGGCTGACCCGACCACTGTCGTTTATTACCCTCGACACGGTAGCAAGCGATACGCCCGCCAATTTGGATACTTCGTAGATGGTCGCCATCGATGTCCAGGCAGCTGAGACTAGTTATTATTTTGTAAGCGCTTACATCTTATCGCTTATTGCTCACCGAATCAAAGTGGATTTGCCTGTTGCAACAGGCAATTACAGTCAAACATACCATTGCTAGCGGGGCCGGGCGTCTACGTCGCTGCCTTGCAGTATTCCTTGACGTAGGCCGAGTGATCGGGCAGCTGTGAGACCGTTGTGTCGACGTGTGTTTTGATCTGTTTCAGGAACCTGTCCAGTTCCTCATAATCCATAACATCGACGACCGGATGATATTGCTCGGGCACAATGCCCTGTCCCAGCATGACCTGCAGCCAAGAATTTTCTGCGAATAGCTCGTTCGCTAATCTGAAGACTCTACCAGTTCGCTTGAAAAGCTCGATCCTATGCGCCAGTGACTCGGGAATTTCCATATTGCGGCAGTAGCGCCAGAACGGCGTATCCTGACGGTTTGTTACGCAATAGTGCAGGATGATGAAGTCACGAATGGTCTCGATCTCGAAACGCGCCTGCTGGTTGAATTCGTCGATATCCGTCTGTTCGATTCTGCCCTGCGGGAACATTTGCATGAGACGAATCGCACTTCTTTGAATCAGGTGAATACTGGTCGATTCGAGTGGCTCCAGGAATCCGCTTGCCAGTCCGATCGCTACACAATTCTTGCTCCACTGTTTCAGGCGCTGACCGGGACGAAACTTGATAAGGCGCGGCTCCGTAAGCAGTTCGCCTTCGATGTTGGCTAGCAAGGTCTCACGCGCATTATCATCGCTGATGTAACGACTGCAGTAGACCATGCCGTTGCCGACGCGATGCTGCAATGGAATACGCCACTGCCAGCCGGCTTCTCTCGCGATCGAGCGCGTATACGGTATTGCCGGGCCCGTCGATTCGGTTTGCACTGCAACGGCGCTGTCACACGGCAGCCAATGTGACCAGTCTTCGTAACCCGCATGCAGCGTCTGCTCGATGAGCAGCCCGCGGAACCCGGTGCAATCGATAAAAAGATCACCCTCAATCTTCTGACCAGAATCCAGCGTAAGCGACTTTATGAATCCCGATTCCGAATCGGTTTTTACCTCGACAATCTTGCCTTCGATTCGCACCGTGCCGTTTGCCTCGCTAAATTCTCTCAGGAACTGCGCATATAGCGTGGCGTCGATATGAAACGCATAGTTGAGCCCGTTCTTTGGCAGATGGGCAAACTTGTTTTCTTGTGCTGCCCGCAGCTCCAGGCAGTAGTTACCGAAATCCTCGGCAAGCCCTTTCTGATGACCAGACAGCCAGATGTGCTGGAATCCCGCGCTCCAGTGGTCCGTACCCGTGTTACCAAATGAGTGGATATAATCCTCGTTCACATCGCGCCAGTTTTCGAACGAGATACCAAGCTTGAACGTCGCCTGGACAGCGGCCATGAATTCCGGCTCGCTAATCTGGCAAAGCTGGTGGTACTTCACGAGCGGCGGAATGGTTGCCTCGCCGACGCCGACTGTCCCGATCTCGTCCGATTCGACCAGGTAAATATTCAGCACCTTGCCGATGGTCTTCGACAGTATTGCCGCAACCATCCAGCCGGCCGTACCGCCTCCGGCGATAACGACTCTCTTAATGCCTTCGCTACTCATGTTAGTCCTGTGTTGTTCTGTTCGTAGTTATCAGCGATTCAGTTTGTTCAGCAAATCTGCTCGCAGCATTCTCGCGATCTTCTCGTCCATCGGCGCCAACTGGCCACGGGCCTGTTCCGGAATATGTTCGAACGTGCTGTCATCAGCGCTGAAAACATAATGCTGGAAGATGTCATGCCATACTTTACGCTGTTGCGGTGGCAGATCGCGAATGGTCAGGATCGCGTGATTCAGGGCGTTCACGGGCGTGCCCATATAGTCCGGGGACTGCCGCCACCAGTAGTTTACCAGCACATTGAAGCTGTCCAGGCCCTCGATGTGGTGCCACCACATGCTCGGAATGAACAGCGCGTCGCCTGCTTCCATCTCCGCCACCTGCGCGCTCTTTAGCGCCTCGCGAAACCTCGGGAATTTTTCGTAGTCCGGATCGTGAAAGTCCACGAGGCTGATTTCCCGCCCGGCTGGCGTGAGATGCAGCGGCCCCACGTACAGGTTTTTCAGTTGTTCGGGCGGGAACAAGGTAAAGCGCCGACGTCCAACCGCACAACACGCCAGGTTGTCCGGCAGGTCCCAATGCGCGGCAATGCGAGATCGGTTGCCCAACCAGATGCTGGCCAGTGGCTTTATGTCACCGAATTCGATGTCATTTTCGGCCCGAAAACCCGGCAGACAGGTGTCTATTGTCGTCGACCCAACGTAATACGACGGTGCCTTGTCCACAAGTTCGTAGCGAAGTATCTCGGTGAGTACCTGATCGAGTTTCGCCGTGCCCTGATCATAGTCGAAGCCCGAGACGTCATCGTTGTAGAACAGTCGACCCCGTTTCTCTGGTGGTGCACAGCAGACACCGACAGTCGCATTCGAATAAAACTCGAGGAGATACTGCGCGGCCGCGGACACTGACTTTTTACCCGCCCTGACGAACGGCCAGTCGGCAACCAGGCCCTTGAGCAGCAGCGGCTCTGTCGAGGTCAGGATCTCGGAGGGGACCGCATCTGCCCGAACATCACGCACCTCCCTGACTGTCTGGTCGATCTCGAGCATATCCGTGCGTGCTTACTGCTCGACCAGCGCGTTCTTCTTGTCGATGAGCGCGCGAATATTCGAGAGCGATGCGATCGCCATATAAATAGGCAACAGAAAGCCTTTTTCATTGAGATCAGCGAGTGCACTGCCATCGAGCCCTGCCAATGCGTCTTCGTTGATGGTGTGAAAACCCATGAGGCGATTCTGCGAACCGTCATTGAGTTCGATATCCAACGCGACCGACTCCAGCAAGTCGCGTTCCACCAGTTCCTTGATAAACAGTTGATGGACTCCGTATCCCTCATTAATGGTATTCAGGATAGAGTTGATGCGCTCGAGGTACGCGCTGATACCGCCGTGCGCCAGAAATACGGCTTCTCCCTCGCTGTCGCTGATTCGCGGACTATCGATATCCAGGTGGATGACTGGCGCTTTGTCGGAGCTACCGCTTCCCGCAGGCTGCTGAAACCCTATCAGGAACGGCTCGCGCTCCACGGTCAGGGGAATATAACTGGCATCCCACCCTGCATCGCTCAGAAACAGGTTTTCCTTGTCTACGAAACCGAACAGGGCGACAGCGATAAATTCACCATCCTTGGGCCCCTTCCTGAAAAAGATCGGATAGTGTGCCTGGATGCTGCGGAATTCCCAGGAAAACGTGATCGCGAACTGCACGTCGTCGCCGTACTCTGCCGACCGTGCCGTGATCACTTTAAGATCTTTGTGATCGACGTTATTTAACAAGACATGGTTTGGCATACACAGCCTGCACGTGTGAGTGTGATGGGGTTCGCAAACGAGTTTATCAGCAAGCCCAGCTTCTGAGATAGAAAAAAGCCGCTGGTATCAGCGGCTTTTTCTTATAACAGCTGTTATGAACGCGTCACAACACTCCAGATAACTCTACTGGAAGTCGTACCGCGCACCGATCATGTAACGTGGACCCGTCTGCGTGACAAACGCGGCAGCATTCGGCACCCGGTAGAACGATCGTGTGTACTCGTCCGTCAGGTTGATGCCTTCGACGAAGACCGTCAGCTGGTCGTTCACGTTGTAACTCACGTTTCCGTCCAGCTGCCCGTACGATTCCACGAAGTGTGGATTCGCCGCACCTGCGCCGTCAAACCTTCCGATCAGGTACTCGTCGCGCCAGTTATAGGCAAGTCTCGTCGACCAATCATCGTTCTCAAAGAACACGACGAGGTTCGCCGAGTCGCTGATGCCTTCGAGCACAAACTGCTGGTTGGGGTCTGTGATGTCGTAGTTATTGTCGGCATCGACCTTCGTGTAGTTAGCGCTGACGCCGAAGCCCGTGTCGCCGAACAGATGCTGAACCGCCAGTTCCCAGCCGTCGACACCTTCGTTACCCGCATTCACAGGCACCGAAATAGTGAACTCGAACGGCGGATCTTCCCCGGGGATGCCCCGGATCGTGCCGGCCACCGGATCGACCTCAGGCGTGTTGCCGTAATTCGCAAAAATGTACGCCCGAATTGCGTCATTGTCGCCGACACCTCCGGTCGCGGCATTCGCCTCATCGTATCTGGCGCCCGCACCCGGGTGCGGCAGATCGAACGGCGTTCCCGTTACGGTGCCGATGGAAACGTAGTTGTCGATGTCCTTGTTGAAGTAACTGAGCGACGCGTAGCTTCCCGAACCGTAGTACCACTCGAACGAAAGGTCGATATTGGTTGACTCAAGCGGCAGCAGGCCCGGATCGCCCTGGTTGCCGCTACCGAAATCCCGGCGCACCAGAGTCGCAAGCGTCTGTCCGCCCTGGATGTCGCTCCAGCCCGGCCGACCAATCGTCTCGCTGTAGCCAAGGCGTAGGATCATGTCCTCGGCAACTTCGACGTTGAAGTCCAAGCTAGGCAACACGTAGTCATAGTCACCCTTGAGCTTCGTGAAGTCGTTGCCCGCCGTGATAACGCTGAACTCGTTCGCAGCCGCCCACTCGATGTATTGCGGGACCGGCACCAATGCCTCGGACGTGACGTCCGTCTTCTCATAACGCACGCCGGCCGCCAGATTTGCAGGCTTGCCGCCGATCTCGAAACTCGCGTTGAACTGCAGGTAGGCCGCCGTGGATTCTTCTTTCGTGCGCAAATCGGTGTCCCAGTCGCGCGTTGCTCCCCAGCGACTCAACGGTGCTACCGCCGCCCTCGCCGCCTCTATAGCACGGTCGAAGTCGACACGAATGAACTCGTTGAACAAGCGGTTATCGCTGGAGCCCGAAATATTGTTGAAATATTTTCTGACGTTATCGACGGTGAACAGAGAGTCGTCGTAGTCGGCCGGAGAACCTGCGCCGCCCCAGGTGTCGGCTTGAACCGTTGAAAACGCCGACTGATTGTCGACTTCCGTGAGCATTACGCCGAAGTCGAGGCTGTACGCATCGTCATCGAAGAAGTAGCTGCCGCTCAAATGCAGCTGATCAACCGTGTTGTTAGAGAAACCATTGCGGAACGCCGATCCGGTCGTAAACGTCTGCGCAGGGTCGATACCCGTTGTGCCCGGCGCGAGCTCCACTTCAAAGACCGGAAAATCCCTGTCCCAGTGGGTGGTCGTGGTGCCGCGGTAGAAGCCGAAGAAACCAACGGCGTTGCCGGTACCGTACTGGCTTGCCTGCTGGGACTCCGATTCCGACGAGTGGAAGTCCAGCGCGAAGCTCAGGTTGTCGCTCGGTTCCCACTGCAGGTTGAGACCAAGGGAATTCAGCTCATGGTTGACGCCGTAGTTACCGGTATTGCCGCCGAAGTCGCCGTTGGGATCGGGGTTATTTGGATCAAGCGGGTCGCGAACCTCCGAGTAAGAAATCGGACCGGCAACGGGCCCATCGGTCCAGCTCGAAATCGTCGTCGGACTGAAGCCGTTCCATGCCGAAAGTTCGGCGCGCTGCGTCAGGATCTCGTTCTCCGAGTACGTGTAATCGAGCGTCGCGGTCACGGTATCCGTGGGCGCGAACTGCAGTACGAGCTGACCGTTCGTCCTCTCGCGCTGAATATCGTTGAACGTATAGGCCAGGTTCTGGGGTACCTGGTAAGGGCCGGTTGGCCGATTTTCGGTCGTCGTGCCGTTACTGCCCTCAACCGGCAGGTTGCCCCAGCCACAGCAGGAGCCGTCGCCGATATTGGTGCGAAAACCGCTGGATGCGCCGGCCTGGTTGTAGCCGAGGTTCCGGTCCTGGTAGCTCGCCGAGATGCCGACACCAAACTTGCCGTCTGCAAAGGTATTGCTGAATATGCCGGAGAGTTCCGGCGTGACGTCGTCACCGTTCTCGACGGAGCTGTCCAACACGGCCTTCGCACCAACGCTCAGTACCATGTCCGCGTTGTCTAACG